>Ga0265797_10001830_pt1 | contig 36918 bp, 41 predicted proteins | sample P2T30metagenome_FD_192433 | JGI IMG/M metagenome (GOLD analysis project Ga0265797, IMG submission 192433) | Plant litter microbial communities from East Loma Ridge, Irvine, California - P2 T30 | ecosystem: Environmental > Terrestrial > Plant litter > Unclassified | place: USA: California...
GTGTTCATGGGTCTCTTCGCGGTCGGTCTGCTGTGTCTTCAGGTACTCTTCCGGCTAGAAGCAATACGAAATGAAAAATCCCAGCTGATGTAAAGCATGGTGACGGCGTTGAGCGTTCAGCAATAGACTTGTGGTTATGTCAATTGACTTACGATTCCCCTTGAGTAAAACATGCACGCTTCAAGTGACACAGTGTTTTGCATAGCACTCGGACTCACCATGCGCATCCGATCCGACACGCCCGAAAGGATGGACAAGGTAGACAGCCTTACTGACGGTTAACCTCGGCTGTGACGTCGTGCCGCAACGGAACCGGAACCCTTCCCCAGATTTCCCCAATCCATGGTTGTAAGCCTCGACATCAGCTACCGTTGCACCCTGCAATACATGTATTAGATCGCTTCCAGGCAGTGGCTGCTCTAGAGAAGAGCTGAGATATATTTCTTCTTCCGTTCCTTACCCTTGTTTGGTTTGCGCCTGTGAACCTTGGATTGCTCAAGACCTCGGACATCTCTCGCATCTCGTCCCATAGCGGAGCTACTCCGCACTCTTGCGTCTATAGCTTCAGCTCAGCCTGGACCAATCTGTAGATCGGTATTTCTATTACGCGTATATAAGTTGTCGTTGTACCCATAGACCACTACATTGCCGTGCAGATACAATGGAGGGGGCCAAAGACCGTCTGAAGCAACTCGCGTCGCACTTCACCTCAGCGAACCCTGTCCCCGGACCTCCACCTATCCATCCCGGCGACAGCCACGAATACCATCACCGACACAACTTCCACACCCTCAGCCCAACATGGTTTCTCTGGCGCGCGGCGCAAATCGAGCCCGACGCGACGGCAATATACCACAAGACAGCAAACAACAAGATCCTACGGCGCTCCTACGCTGAAGCTGCGGATCGCGCACGAGGCCTGGCATACTATCTGAGGAAACACGGATATAAGAGAGTCGGTATACTGTCGACAAATACTCCAGCCTTTTTGGAGAGCACATTCGGCATCGCAGCGGCAGGAGGTGTCAATGTCGCGATCAATTATCGATTGAAGCACGATGACATCAGCTACATCTTCCAGCACTCGGACGTTGATATGATTATTGCGGATGCCGAGTTTGTGGGATTATTGGACGAGTACAAGAAAGAGAGACCGAGCATACCGATATTGGTCGATACTGATACGGACGCGACCGAAGGCGAGCTCTCAGGCCCTTTCGACGATGCAGTACTCGAAGGACTGAAGTACGATATCGAACAGGGCGGCAAAGGCTGGGCTGATCTAGAGGCGCAGGCAAAGGACGAGGAGGATGTCATGGCACTTGCATACACCAGTGGGACAACGGCACGACCAAAGGGGGTCGAATATACACATCGCGGCGTCTACCTCGCTGCAATGGGCAATGTTATTGAATCCGGACTAAACTATCACACGGGCCGTGCAAAGTATCTCTGGACTCTTCCCATGTTCCATGCCACCGGTTGGACCTTCCCATGGTCTGTAACTGCCGTGCGAGGAACACACTACTGCCTCCGCAAGATCGATTACCCAGAGATCTGGCGCCTACTCAAGGAAGAAGGTATCACGCATTTCAACGCTGCGCCTACTGTCAATACCCTCCTTTGCGCGGCAAAAGAAGCAGAACGTTTACCTCAATCAGTGAGAGTGACTGTAGCGGCAAGCCCACCAAGCGCCTGGCTTTTTGAACAGATGTCAAATCTGAACTTGAATCCTGTACACGTCTATGGCCTTACGGAAACCTACGGTCCAATCACCAAAGGTTACCATATGCCTGAATGGGATATACTTCCGGAGAAAGTCAAATACGATCGTATGGCACGACAGGGTCATGGTTTCATCGTCGGCAAAGCGACGCGGGTCATCAAGACAGAGCAGCCAGAGGGCGTTCTCACCGACGTAGCAAGAAACGGCAAAGAGATAGGCGAAGTCATCTTCGAGGGCAACATCTGCGCGAAAGGATATTACAAGGATGCCGAGGCGACGCGTAAGTTGTGGGAAGGTGGCTGGTTGCATACGGGCGATTTGGCGGTTTGGCATCCAGATGGCGCGATCCAAATTCTGGATCGGGCGAAGGACATCATTATTAGTGGTATGTTTTTGTATCTCCTGAAATTCTCCTGTGTTTGCATGTTCTCTTCAAAACAACATACTGACAATACATCTCACAGGCGGTGAAAACATATCGAGTGTAGCTCTTGAAGCTATGCTGTCTACTCACCCCTCCATTCTCGAAGTCGGAGTGTGCGCCGTTCCTGATTCGCACTGGGGCGAACGACCCAAGGCTTTTGTTACCACGAAAGACGGAACGAACAGCGAAACCCTAGGCCAAGAAGTGATACAATGGGCTAAGGAGAATAGTAATATCAGTCGATTTATGGTACCCAGAGAGGTTGTGGTTGTGAAAGAGCTGCCTAAGACGAGTACGGGTAAGATCCAGAAGAACGTTCTTAGGGAGTGGGCGAAGAAGGGTAGTGTAGAGTAGACTTGGTTTAACGGATATTTTGTGTCTATTTGCGATATGTGCCACCTGCATGTACGCGCCGCGCCACATATGAGAACATGCCAAAGCACTATGAGAAGGAAAGTAACCGATGTAGGATGTATGTTAGATATATATGGAAGGTCAGTCTTGCGAGATGAGTGCTAATTTCAATACCACGCTCAGTCATTGTTGGCCCAATAACAGTAATACAAGATCTGTTCGAAAGACGCATCATCCTCTTCTCTCACGAACACGAGCAAGATGTTTAGCAGCAGCAAGTTTATATATCTTATGTGACGTTGTGTTCGACGCGCTGGCTACCGACAATAAAAACCTTAAACGTGCAGAGGCAGCAGCCATAGCATATGCCAACATGATAGTTCCTACACGAATGCCTCCACGTGTTCTGGTCCCTTCATTGCTCCATTCACTGTCCATCCCGCGACTAGGTATCAATACTCTCACAACACCCACCCATTAACCCCAACGAACACTACATCAAACCAAGCTTGCGCTGCCATGAACACAACTACCCAATTTGGTGTCCAAAGCCCCTCATACCGCATCTTATATGCCTGCCATATCACCATGTGAGCCGTTGCAAGTACCAATTTTCCCACAACTGCAACACCAATCGTAACGTTCCTCCGCAGCACCGAGCCACCGACGTTATCGCTAGCGATGGTGATGAGATAACCAATCCAGAAACACGTAGATATTACGAGAGAGATGGAAGCAAAGTATGGGAGAAGGGGTGCAGAGCCAGTTGGCGTTCCCTCAAACTAGATGATATCAATACGTATACTCTAGAGGTTGATGAAGAATTAGAGTTCTACTTACGAGATCTGTGGCCCAGACAGTAGTGAAGATGGCGCTGATCAAGAAGACGGGTGCACAGATAGTGTCTGTCGGCGCGCGTGAGGCATGAGCGTGCTTTGCGACGAGTCGATATTCGTTGGGGCGGGTGCGCTGCGTCGCTGCACCATAGGAAGGCAGAAGAGGTTCATTTGACATCGTCCAGAGCACTTTGTCTAGGTAAATATTGGAAACAGAATATCTGGGTGGGAAGTGAGTGTTGAAGTCGGGGAAGAGAAGGTGGGGTAATCGAAGAGTGGTGGTGCAAATGAGTAAGGCTCAGCCTAACTGTGCCACTTCGTTACCTTTTACAGGCGGCCTCTGTCATGCACTCGATGTTTGTACCGTTAAGAATCAAGGTCGGCCTGAAAGCAGATATGGATTTCTATTATGACCGATCAACCACAAACACATCATTCACCCACACTTGCACCATCAAGACCCCGATAAGCAAATACGGGATCTCGAAGCTTGGTAGTGGTTGCGTCGATCCTATCATATCGACAGCATCGAAAGTTGTGTATGTGTTTCTCTTTGCAGAAGACGGAAGTTGAAGGAAGTGTAGACATTTTCCGGGCAAGCGTGATGTTATGGTATCGCTGAGTAAGGCTCACTTAACACAGATCGCTTGAGATGGCTCCCAGCACTTTAAAATATGTGTTTGACAAAACAATCTTTTCTAAATCCACTTCAAATGAAAAGTCTATCGTCAGTCACTCTAGCGAAATGAACATGCCAAAACTGCTCTATGTTCCAGGATCCAACAAAAACGCCTGTATCGTCTACCTCTTCCTTTTCTCTTCCTCTTCCCCCTTCTTCTTGGCCGCAGCCTTCTTCGCTTTCTCCATTCTCCCCACCGCAGCCTCAGCCCCAATTCCACCAAAGACCAGCCCAACACCAAGCCATTGCATGCCTGTAATCTCGTGGCCAAACCACCACACGCTCCAAACCATTGTCAACATCTTTCTCGTAACCGTGACAGTAACAAGCAGCAACGAGCTGAAGTGAGCCAAGGTATGGAAGATGAAAACCTGGCCTATAGCGCCACAGGCTGAGAACATGAGGACGTCCCAGCCTACAGCGGGGTAGGTGGTTATGAAAGACAGCGCGTCAGAGAGTTCACCGGAGGTAGAACGGGGGTCGAGTCCGATCCAGGGAGCGAGGGGAGTGGAAGCGAGGAGCGGGGTGATAAGGAGGTATGAAACTGTCAATGCTGTAGACATGATATTCTGCGCACACATCATTTGGGGCCCAGTGAAGCCTTTGAAACTGCTGAAGATGTGATCTTGAACTGTGTTGGTCAGACCGTCGAAGAGTAGATTGACACCGAGTAGAACAAGACCGATGGTTTGCGACGCGTCCGCATTGACACCTTTCTTCGCGGCCTTCTTCGCAGTTGACGGGCTGTGCAAGGTAAAGACGGCTACACCCAGTGTTACAAAACCAACGACGGCGTACTTGTACATTGGGTACCGCTTCTGGAAGAGCGAGATGTGGAGGAACATGACAGGTAGCAGCTTGCAGCTTTTAGCCAAGATGAAGGTGACATAGTCGATGTGCTTCAGACTCGCGTATCCGAAGGGAGAGGCGAGCGACGAGGTGACGGCGATTCCAAGGAGCGGCACCAGGATGTCTTTGGAAGGGAATATAGGGAGCACTTTGCGAAGGCCGGTTTTGGGGTCTTTCTTCGCGGAGAGGTTGAGATATAGGAGGCCGGTCATGGCAGCAAAGGCGGATTGGACCGTATTGAGGAAGATGGAGTATGTGAAGCGCTCGTTCTTGGGACCGTGGGTGGTGGTCGTTAACCGCTCTTGGATCCATGCCCAAGTCATGCTGTCTTGCTGTCAGTCAGGGTCCTCGAATCCAATCTACCCTCGCGCCCTGTGACTTACAAACTCCCGTATATACCGGCGACGCAAATGACCAACTGGAACAGGCCTGCTTCCTTCTGCTCCTGGGGGTTTCGCGCATGGAGCTCCGCTTGCTCCTCCAGCTTCTGCTCGATCGCATGGACTGCGCCGTCTAATTGGTGATGCGCATTTCCATTGGCACCTCCCTTGGTCTCGTTGACCTTGCGTCGGACTGCTTCTGCCATTGCGGGTGCTCTATCACGGTGGTCCCTCGATTGACGTATTGGTGATGATTTCGTGCAAGGGGCGCGCGGGCGGGACTATAGCTTGTTCTGGCGTATACAAAGGAGCGGACAGCGCAGTGAAGAGCGCGCGAAGAGGGAAGTCAGCAAGACCGTGTTTGTAGAGCGACTGCGGGTGGAAGCGACAAAGTACACCTGTCTTTAGATTTACATTGCATTGACCAAAGATTCAACCGTGGCATCAAGGGCCCGGAGCTAAGACGGAGCTAAATGAGCGGCACGAGCCATGTTTGAGCCTCAGGGATACCCACTTCGCTAATTCAATCGATGCGGGGGCGACGCTTCACTCGGCCTGTCGGCGAGCTGGTGTGAGTAGACACAGAACACGTCTGGGAGAAGCTATGTATTTCGATTCAAATTTTGCTTGAATATACCAGTCAGTTCCTTGAGTAGATATCTATCTAGGCAGTGGCTACAAGCAGCGTCAAAGCCTCGAAGCGTACCGCTCCAGCCGTCATAAAGGTCGTAAATGCTCGCTAAAGTTGATCCAGAAAAACGCGCCAAACGCCAGCAGATGCAAAACCCACTTTTCCCCAAGAGCCAGCCAGAATGCAGCTCACGCCTCACCTCTGACAATCTTCGCAACAGCGCTCTTCACTAGCACCCACATGGGCCCAGCGTTGACTTCCTTGCCGCCACCTTCCTCCATCCCGCATTTCCTCTTCCACGCGTCCCTCCATCCTCGCTCAGTATCCTTCTGCTTGAGCCTCATCAGCTGCCCCGCTCGCTTTCCTTGCCTTCTGTACCCCGCCATGAACGCGTCCCATTCTCTCCTCTCCTTGACGAAAATGACTACACCGTTTCCTGCATCGATTGGCTGGCTACCCCCAGATAGGATCCGCGCCTCCCACGCGCTACCCATGGACTGGAAGGTGAAGTTTGAGCTGTGCAGAACATAGTAGCGTTTTCGCTTGCCGAACTTGGAGGCTGCGTTGGAAGAAGGCGTAATCCAGTGTGTCGCGCGAGAATAGATGCCGTCTGCCAGGGCTTCATGAAGAAGCTCAGAGGGAATGTATTGTCGGCACTGAAGGAGGAGCTTATTGCGGAGCAGACTAATGTCGATGTCTGGATGTGCGGTGGGTATTTGTGGCGAGTGAGATAGAAGTGCTTTGGTCTGTGTGCGTGTTGAGCGCGCTGGTGGTTTGGATATGCGTCCCGAGGCCCGTATGACTGTGACTGGGTTGCTGAATTGGTGGGGTGTGATTGTCTGCGTTTGAATAGGCGCCATGGCTGGAGTGGTACTCAGTTCAGAGTAGTGTTTGGTGTGCGGGTCGTAGCAAGTCTTGTATTCTTCAAACTGTGGTTCCGTACAGTGCCGGCTGGGAGTAAAGTCGTCGAGTAAGGATTTCAGTGTGGAGGAGCAGAAGCGAAGAAGAGAGGGAACATGCGGTCAAGAAATCATCTTTAACCATCATGCACCCCTTCCTAGAAGAGCATAGCTCCTGAAAAGAAACAGCTGCCATCCCAGCCTTCGGAAATCAGTCGGGTGCCAAATCTGTCTCTGCCCTTAGTGCCCTAGTCTACCAATCCCTGGGCGCGATCCTGGTCTAGGCAAGCACAGAACAGTGGAAGGATTAGCGAGCCCTGCCCGCCGAACCTCACCGTATGGGGCGTGGGGGAAGGATTGTACAGCGTGTGCAGCGACAATTTCCTCGACTTGTTGCTGTTGCTGGTACATGTGCCGTGGAATATTTCGCCTCAACCTTCTTCAACGCTGTCTCTACAGCTGACTTCACAAGGTGCAGGGTGGCACAGACCGGACGTCTTGCGCAGGTGCTTCGTCCGAGCGTGGCACTAATGACGTACTCCGCCTGAAGGGTCCAACGGTTCGGACAGCCTCGTTTTGCACGTGTAATGCTAACCTTATGTCCCTTTGGCCGGCATCACCCTCAAGCTTTCGCAAGCACAGCATCACGCATCGAATTTAGACACTAGCATCATAGAATTCTAGATATTTATAATAGATGTTGTTTGGTTGTATCGGAGTGTCGGTAGGGAGAGCAAGGAAGGGGGAAGGTGTTCGGGCAAGGAGTGAGGGAGTGATTAGGAAGGTACATCGGAGTGTTGTGGTAGAGACCAGGAGATGGCGAGAATCATCTCAGTTCTTCTCCAGCTCTTCTTCGCCAAGAAAACCCAAAGATGGATGTCAGAGCTGCTACCCATGAGCAGATGTACTATCCGGATATCAAAGGCCATAACGTCATGACATTCGTGAGCCGCTCAGCGTGCACTCAGATCTCTCTCGACAATAGAAAGAAAAGTAAACAATGCTCCAGACAATCCATGGTATCCATCAGTAACAGCAAGTAAGAAACTAAGCAAATCCATGCTTTTTGTTGACGGTTGTCGTGGCCTCCATGACTAGAGGCATAAATGCAGATGGCGACGAATATAAAGATTTCGCAGTTTATAGCGAAGCCTGAGCGGCCTCGGGCTGTCTGGCGACCCCCAAGAGAGTGGGCAAGGCCCTCAAGGTGTAGCGACAACGCCGCGAAACTCCTAACGGCGCCGAGGTTGGGTAGCAGATGCATATCTACGAAGCGATCTACTCCTGGGCCTGGCTGCGACGCATCTTTTCAGCCTCAAGGTTCTCATAGAGAAGATAGAGCGCCTTCTCGTTAGCACTGGCACTACCAGTGATGGTAAACATGCGCTCGCCAGTGTCGTCATGGGGTGCCTTCGCAATGGAGATACGGGCGTTGGAGGTCTTGCGAATCTCGCTGATCTTGCTACCGCCGCGTCCAATGATACAGCCAACCATGTCAGATGGGATGCTGATGTTCTGAGTCTGCATCTCTTCGCCATCTTCGGTATGCGTTGGGGGCGGAGGCCTGCTCGCGGCATCGGAGCCAGATCGTCGGGAAAAGGCAGGAGGCGAATCACTGAAATCAGCGCCATGACCAGTGCGGTTGTACGAGCGTCCGCTCATACCACCGCTAGGTGCACCACCACCGTTGGATAGTGGGACGGGGCCAGCGCCAGGCTGAACCCTGACGGCAGGATTGTAGAGGACAGTACCGTAGCCGCGCTCGGAGTCGTCGATGAGGCACTTGCCAATCTCCCAGATAGCCTTCTCGATACCGCCAGGCGATCCTTGGACTTCGACGATGCGCTCGGTGGACTGGGGGAGCATCTCCTTCTGCGCAACCATACGAACGCCAGAGGCATCCTGAATCTGCTTGATCTTCAGGCCCTGGCGACCAATGATGGTACCCATTTGGTTGTGCGAGATGAGCAGGCGGATGGCTACAGAAGTTAGCTTGGTACCAGCTCTCATACGCAGCCATGTCGCTGGGAGAGCGCCGTGGTGTCGCAATTGTACATACGATGAGTGCCGTCCGTGCGGATAACGCCGCCCATGCCCATTGCAGGAGCGCCTTCGAGCAGACCTTTGGCGACTAGGCCATATGCCTTGGCGATGCCAGAGAGGCTGCCAGTGACGGAGAGGACACGGTCATGAACACCTTGAACGACCTTGCTGACACCGGCGCGCACGCCAGTCTCGTCGCGCAGGTCAGCAACGTTCTTGCCCGCCTTGCCAATAATGACACCGGCCTCCTTGGACGAAACAATGGCTCGAAGGGTGAGCTGCGACTCGGCGTATTCCTCTTCGGTGCGCGGGGCTACTTCGCCCTCACCGTCGATGTTGAGGCGGTCCAGTTGGTCGGCGACGCGGCTGGCATCTTGACCGGGACCGGGTTGGGGCTCTTCTGAGGACATGTTGTGGAGATGGTCTAGGGAAGCGCTGCAGCTGCGGTCAGTGACGTAGTTTTGCGACACGCGCAATGTCGCGATACTTACAAGAGACGAAGTTGTGTTGTGGAGACGGAAACGAGACCTAGGTGCAGTGGGGTGGAGAGGGTGAGGAGGACGGGTCGAAACTCTCCAGACTATTGTGTCAAATGTCAGTGACTGTGTCGAGGTTTGTGTTTGGAGGTCGGCATGGAAGCTACTCACTGGCGATTACGGAAGTGGCGGGGGAGGTGGTCGGTGCGGGATAGCGAACAGGTAGATGAGAGGGGGGAGCAAGGGTAGGTGGGAGCGGAGAGGAGGGTTGGGGGACGCGTGGGAGAAGAGAAGAGAGGAGTGTTGTCTGAACCAGTTTGGAGCGTGCAGGTAGAGTGGAGGTAAGGTGACGGAGGGAGACGAAGCCCTGGGTCTGAGCAATATTAGGGCGGCAGATGTAGCTTCTCTTAGCGAGACGGACGAGCCTTGCCGTATTCACAAAGATTGCAGATGCTGGGAGGAAGCTACGGAGGATTCAATGCATTTCATGTCCTTGTGCAGCAGTCGACACCGTTCCTATGGGCAATCACCATGCATGGCCTGCAGGCGTGAATGCATTGAGCTGTTCGCAAGTATCGCGCGCCCCATCATCGAACACAGAACAGAATAGACCCCGCGTGCACAGGCCTTGAAAACGGCCACGTCCCCACGAAGATGCAGCTAAATCAGAGCATCCAGGGTATTGGCTAACGATGGTTGGAATGTGAATGTATCGTGCCGTCCATAATTGCGATTGGCTGAGATGTGCGGATCATCCACTATTCAATTGTTTAACTCAGCTTGAGGACACTGTGACTCTGCCAACCTGTGCACTTGCCCCTACTACCATCAACGCCTGCTACCTCAACACCGCTCAATGCTTTTGTCACGTACGAACCCTACTTCTGCGCCTCGAAAACAACTTTCTGCACCTTCATCTTATCGAACAAGTCATAGCCTTCAAGGGCTTCGCTTAGTGGCATGATCTTGTCAGCCATGAATCTGTCACGGGTTAGCCATCAAATTTCCTCCACGTTCCAGCCTCAAACTTACCCAAGCTTTTCCTGATGCCGCTTTAAGCTTTCCAAAGCCTCCTCGAACACACTTCTCACCGGACACCTTCCCATCTGGACCCTAACGTTCTTGTTGTATGCTTCATTGCCGGTCCAGGGTATCTCGCCATTATGCACACCGACAGAGCTGATGACACCCCAAGGTCGGACAAGCTCATAACCCATACGAAGGGCAGGCGAAAGTCCGACAACTTCAATGATAATGTCTGCACCGCGACCCTCTGTGAGCTCTTTGACACGTTTGTCCAGGCCCTCGCGATCAGTTTGAAAGTTCCAGGGCTCTGCACCCAGGGACTTGGCGAGTTCCAGGCGAGAGGGAACAGAGTCAACAGCGAGGATATGTTTTGGCTTGTAGTCGGTGATGTTGCAAAGTGCGCAGAGAGCTACAGGGCCACAGCCAATGAGCACGACGACACTGTCCTTGATCTCCTCTGGCGTGGAGTATTGGAAGCCGTTCTTAGCTGCGAACATGCCTGTTGGAAATATATCTGCCATAAGAACTAGGGCCTCGTCTTTGATGCCCGATGGTGCTTTGACGGCCGTCGAGTCGGCTAGAGGGACTCGGACATATTCCGCCTGGCCGCCATCTAGGGCAGGGCAGCCAAACAGCTGGCTCTTGACACATCGCGAAGAGAAGCCGTGGGTACAGTAGAAACATTCGCCGCAGGAGGTTGTAAATGGCGAAACAACACGATCCCCGACTTTGAGTGTCTTAATCGATGAACCTACTTCGTGAACGTGGCCGGTAAACTCATGACCCATCACAAAATCGGTAGCAGATGGTTGATGGCCGCGGAAAACGTGCAGTTCACTTGATGTGTTCAGTCAGAGATGTCGGTAGCATCGATGGTGATTCTAAGTACCTGCCGCACAATGCCGTCTGCGAAGGATTAGTAGGAAGTGATGATGCTGAACTGCTAGCGTACCTTTTCAACTTTGACGATGATATCTCCGGCATCTTGAATCTTTGGAATCGGCCTATCTTCAATCACCACCTTCCCCGGTCCCTTGAATACCACTGCTTTCATGTCGTGTTTGATTACTGCAACTGATTATCGATGGTAAGATACTGAGATGAGCGTGACAAGATTGAAATAAAGACACACGTTTGAGTTGAGAAACTAGGAGCGACCAAGTGGAGCTGGTGGACTACCTATAAGGCGCGATATAGGGCGCGCGCTCTGACGACATCGGACGCGCGAAATGGTCCTCGGTGATGATGTGGTATGGTAGCTTCTGCCCCGCCGAGGTTCGACTGCGGGGTACACACCACGGGCAGTGGAAGTATATTGGCTGCACGGATGTTTCACAGCTTAAATAACATTGCTGAGGTAGTGAGCCACGCCTGGAGACACATGGGAAATGTTGAGACTGGTGTCATGAGTTGATGAGTTGATGAGTTGCGCGATTCGGTTCTACGGACTTGGACAGCTCATAGCTCTAAGAAGCTCGAAGCTCGAAGCTCACCGCAGCCCTCCGCCGCTTCCGCATCAACATGCCAGCTCGTGGATGAAAAAAAAATAGTAACAGCACTGTAGGGTCTAGCGTACCATGTAAACCCACCTGAACGCCTTGTCGGAAGTTCAGTCAAACCCAAACGCGTAAACACCTTTCGTAAAATCCAAGCCGTATCGCCATATCCAATCCAAGAATCGCAACAAATACCCATGCAAATATGACGTCGACGGCATCTAGTAAAATGCTCTCCCTCTAGGTGACGGTGCAAAGTAGCTCCTCCTCCAGGATGAACTTGCCCTCCTTGTACTTCTCGCTGGCCTCGTATGCCTTGTCGTACTTCCAACCGACAGTCTCCTTGCACTGGCGACAGTGGATGTCTCGTACTATGTGACGTCCTGTGGTCATGTTGCGTTCGTTGGGGTCGGATTCGGTAATGTTTACGACGCTGTCAAAGAGATAGGCCTTGCCGTGCTGGCCACGGAAGTTCTTCGCAATGTTAGCATTCTATTGATGCGTGGAGTTCAAGGCGCGCTGACCCTGCTGAGTATGTCATCGTGGTTGGAGAGATGGGTCTTGCAGTTCTTGCAGCCGTAGATGCGCGACGAGGTGGAGTTGAGGTAGATGTTGTAGGTGAGTCCCATGGTGATGGACAGGCGATCCGACTCGCTGATCGAGGGCTGCTGGGGTGTGGAAGATGCGTCGAGACCGTGGCGGTAATCAGAGCGGTAGTCAGAAGTGGCCACTCGTTGTTGGTCGCCGCCTGTCATACGTGCTGTTGGCGCGGGTGTGAAGGGGACAAAGGTGGCGGGGAGCTAGCGGTGAAGCGTTTGAAGGGCCCGAAGTTTGTGGCTCCCGCTGTTGCGCCCAAGCGCGATTACTATCTTAGGATGTGGAATGAAGCCTTGGATCTGGCCTGGAGGTGACGCCGCTATGCCGGTAATTGGTGGCACGTGCGTATCGGAGCGGGATGACGGAGGCGAGGGGCACTGGTGGGTAGACAGAGAGCGGCGGTAGTGTGACTGGGACGTCAAGTTGGGTTGAATACTCTACACAAGTATCTACGTGGCATGGGCTGAGACTTTGTGGAACCAGACGATGAGGAGTGCAGTGAGAGAGCTCCAGGATCGCCAGGCTAGTGCATGTGGTGAGATGGAGCGGGGCCGTCTTGGAGGAGTAAGGTGGTCAGCTGGCGACGCACGCGGACGGTATTCTGTCCAAACTCGAAGAATTCTAGGGATGTGTTTACATTAGCATGGACGACATGGAGTCGATTGAAGAATCAACGTTTCGACAATCGTTGGCCACAGTCTCCTCTGATTGGTCACGACCATCTCGAGTTCCCTGTTTGGGAACATCCAGCCGATCGCGCAGTCCCCAAATGTTTCTCTCCGCAATGACGAGTCATAGGATAAGCGCTTGCCTGGTAGGAGTTATCCTCGGTGTTGTTGCTTGTCGTCTTCGGACATGTAAACATGGACCCGCAGACCCAGAGAGCGTTTTACATTGGCACACAAAGAAGCAGGCTGGCCGTCGATAAACCAACGCATCGACCGACATGTGACGGCGAGCGTTGGGAGTGGGCAGAGTTTCGCGCATCCTCCATGCAAGGTGTTGTTGTTCTCTGTTGACGCTGCGGCTCCCAACCTCTCTTCGCGAACTGGGCGAGTCAGACGCCACGCAAGGTATAGCTGTAGAGTGAGGGTGAAACGACATAGGCAATTGCAGAGCGTCTGCAGCACGAGCGAAGTGACAGCGGCCAGTAAATGCACGCCTACGCTCATGCAGGTGATTGGCGTCGCGGCGTGTAGGCGATTATCAGCCCCAGCCTTCCGATGCACGTCCGCTGCGGCTTGCCCTTGTGGCAGACGTGCTAGCGGGCTTAACCTCGCTGATATGGAACATTCTAGCATCGTTTTTAGGACCAAAATCCCAGCTTAATTTTTATCCGCCCTGGATCTCAACCAACAGTCGCTGCAGCCAGACTAAATTTCTAGTGACACCATCCAGGCCGCTATCCTTCCGCAGCTCGCCCCCATGGTTCTTCCCTCCTTCTTCGCATCCTCAAAGAAGTCGTCCAAGACCAGAGATATCCCCAACCTTGCCCCCCGACCTTCACCCCAGGCTACCGCGGGCACCCCTCCTGCCTCGCCTGACAAGCACACCCACTCCAAGGTGAAAGACCGGGAACGCTCCTCCAGCCGCCGTTCGAGCTCGTACTCGTCCAAGCGTTCCTCCAAGTACGACCGCGACTCACACCCGCTAAATCTGCCGCCTGAGGAACGCCAACGCCTGTCCTCGCAAATGTCCGCCATGGACCAGCCCACACCCCAGCCAATGGACGTCGACCGGGAACACTCGTCCTCGCCCGCACCCTCGAGCCCGGTAGCAGACGCCCCAAAGACGAATGGCGCCAACGGCGCCCCAGACGGGCCCGCTCCTCCTCCCCACAGATACACAAAGAGCCCGCCGCCGCCCACAGCAAACTACGCTGCCACCCCCGAGGCTGCCACCCCGCCTGCTGAGCCCCCGACCATAGACGCCGAGGAGTACAAGGCTGCTGGCAACAAATTCTTCAAGATCAAGGATTACCCACGCGCCATCGAGGAATACTCCAAAGGTGCGTAGTCATACTTGCCATGCACTAGCCGCAGCTTTGCACTACACAACACACCAAGGAGAGCTTCGGGCTAACCAATCCGCAGCTATCGAGGCCGACCCCAAGAATGCCACCTACTACTCGAACCGGGCCGCCGCCTACATTTCCGCCAACAAGTTCTACGAGGCCATGGAGGACTGCAAGATGGCCGACGAGCTGGACCCCAACAACATGAAGATCCTGCTGCGGTTAGGCAGAGTATACACCAGTCTGGGACGGCCAGACGAGGCTGTGCAAGTATACGACTCCATCAATGCCACGGCCAAAGACAAGCAGCCTGCCTTGACAATGCAAAAGCACCTCCGCATGGCCGAGGACACTGCACGGAACGAGGGCTCGGGCTCCATGGTCATCTACGCTCTTAACGAGGCTGAGAAGGGCCTCGGTGCTGGTGTAGACAAGCCCCGAAAGTGGCAGCTTATGCGGGGAGAGGCACACCTGCGCATGGGCAATGCCAATGCGCTTGGGGAGGCACAGAACGTTGCCATGTCGCTGCTACGGTATAACAACCAGGACCCGGATGCTCTCGTGCTTCGCGGTCGCATCCTATACGCCCAGGGCGAGAACGACAAGGCTGTCCAACATTTCAGACAAGCGCTTGCCTGCGACCCTGACTTCAAGGCTGCTGTGAAGTACCTTCGCATGGTTCAAAAACTGGACCGCATGAAGTCGGAAGGTAACGCTGCCTTTAAGTCTGGCAGGTTCCAAGAAGCCATCGACACCTACACCCAGGCGCTAGAAGTCGATCCCTCGAACAAGGGCACAAACTCCAAGATCCTTCAGAACCGAGCCCTCTGCCACAGCCGGCAAAAGAGCTGGAAGCAAGCCATTGCCGACTGCGAGAAGGCGCTGGAACTCGACCCAAGCTACACAAAGGCACGGAAGACCCGGGCAAAAGCCTTGGGCGAGAACGGCAACTGGGAGGAGGCTGTGCGTGATCTCAAGGCCATCCAGGAAGAGAACCCGTCGGAACCTGGAATCGCCAAGGAAATCCGCGATGCCGAGATGGAGCTCAAGAAGAGCAAGAGGAAAGACTACTACAAGATTCTCGGTATCGAGAAGGATGCCACAGAGCAACAAATCAAGAAAGCATACCGAAAGCTGGCCATCGTACATCACCCAGACAAGAACCCTGACGACGCGGATGCTGCAGACAGGTTCAAGGAGATCCAAGAAGCACACGAGACTCTGAGCGACCCACAGAAACGTGAACGGTACGACTCCGGCGCTGATCTTGTAGACCCCAACGACATGTTCGGTGGGGGCGGTATGGGTGGAGGCATGGGTGGCATGGGTGGTGGCATTGACCCAGAGATCCGTAAGTACAATAACCATTGTGAGAAAACATTCACAGCTAACAAAAGGCACAGTCATGCAAATGTTCGGTGGCATGGGTGGAGGCATGGGAGGCGGCCGTGGCGGAGGAGGTGGTTTCCACTTCAGCAGCGGCGGTGGCGGCAGTCCATTCGGTGGTATGGGTGGTATGCCCAGCGGTGGTCGAAGAGGAGGACCACCCGGTGGCTTCCCCTTCTAAGCGCCTCATTTATACCCACACAACCCCCACGACGACGCTCCGGTTCAAAAACAGCATCCTCTCTTTGATTCGTGTGTATACCCTTGGCAGAACACTTCCGACAGATTTCATTCACTGGCGTTGGATACAGGAGACGCGCGAGCAGTAGATGCATAGACGGTCGTTCGGATCGCTCTCCTGTATTTGGGTGGGATGCGAAGCATTGATTTTCACGTTGGCTCCCGAGGGATTTAGCATTGCCTGGCGTCTCTCATTACTATTTTGTGCATGAAACCCACTTCTAAGAAATGTCTGCCGTATGTGACGTGTTGAAATTAGTAGTGTAATGCGAATTTTTTTTTAAAAAAAAGTTAACGACCAAGAGATTGTCTTCGTGCTCGTGACGTACAGACAGAGATGGCCTCCCGACACAAGGACGAGTCGCAATGGTGTTCGTGTACAATAGCCGTTGTGGTGGATCGTTCATGTCGTGACATTTGCAGCAGAAATCGTACCGAATCGTGTGCAAAAGGAGCCAATGACGTCATACACACTAAGGTCTTGTGAAAACCGTCCAGTAGCATTTCGCATGACCTTGATTTCCATAGTGCCCGAGACCTTAATTTTTACTCTTTCTACCTCAATTAGTAGTAACCCCATCGAAGGTTTTTCTCACGAGTATCATTCCAACAATAGCACCACTTCGTATAAACCCTGAGCTGGGAAAACTTACTCCTTGTTTGGTACGTTAGGTTTTCGCAAGTGGTTTTGACAACGTTCAAAGGGAGCATAAAGTCTATTCAGACTGCACCACCAGTAATAGCTACTCGAGCATTCTTTAGAAGACAAGGACCTTCTGAGAGGCGCCTCTACACTCTCTCCACCCTCTACAGATCGTGCCACGTAACCGTACGATTGAATGTCTACAATGCAACCTTCCAGACGCGGCCGTCCAAACCGCCAAACACCCACGTCAGGACTATCACGAGGCGCCCACACACCGCGGGACCGCGGTGACTCTACGCCATCCTCCATCTACAATTCCGAGGCCAACTTCCATGTCTCAGATTACCGGGGACGAGGACGAGGTCGAGGTCGAGGTAGAGGCAGGGGCCGTGGTGGACCGAACTTCAGATCGGACCCAGACTATCCTCCCGTCCCATCCTTCGCTTCTCTCAACCCCGGTACAGCTGTTTCCATCATCCTCAAACAAGACCAGCCCACCGGACACCAAGTCCGCGGTATTGTAGCAGACTTGCTAACGCGTGGCGATCATCCCCGGGGTGTGAAAGTAAGGTTAAGGGATGGAAGGGTTGGTAGGGTACAGAAAATTGTCTCCGAGAGCGAAGGAACGCAGGGTGAGGCTGTTGTTGGTGGCGCTGGTGCGGGGCTGGGTAGGGATGGTGAAGGTGGGGGAAATGGTGTAGAGAGGAGACCGGGGAGGATGGTTGGTGGGAGAATAGAGAGGGATATTAGGGATGAGGATGAGTATCTTTATGATGAGAGGAGGAGGAGACAGCCTGCGGATGTGGGAATATTTGCTGCGCTGGAAGAGGCGGATCGGAGATATCAGGGAACTGGGAGTGGAGAGTTGAGGAAGCCTCAGGTTGCGATATGTCCGGTGTGTGAAGATTTTGAGGGAGATGAGGCAGCTGTTGCACATCATGTTGAGGAGCATTTTGGGGGATGATGGAATTGGAAATGGTGGGTTGATTTGCCATCTTACTCTGCTTGAAAGGGTCTTTCATGTACACGACGTCGAGCAGTGGTTGACTATCTCCGTCGCGTCAAGGTCTCTAACATGCCTTGCGTAAGTGACCATGTATATCTCTGAGCCCTAACAACATCTTTGCCGTCGCGCCTGCACCACAGTATGGTATCGGCAGTAGCACATTCCCCCTTCCCCGTTTTCATCGCCATCTCACTTGTAGACTACATCCAGACCACGCTTCTCGTCCACATAGTTAAACTCATCCCTAAGAAGCCAGAACTTCGCACCTTTTCCTTCCTGGGTGCGCCCATGAGCCTTGTGGTGGTTGATCACATTCTGTCGGCGTTTACTATAGACCTTGACAAACTGCTCGTCTTCCTTCCAATCCTTGAAGATGCTCGACGCAACCCATCCTGCGTTAGGTAGACGCGAAGAGTTTCTTCCGTCGGGAAGATTCCTAGTATTGATGTGGTCGCAATCGAAGGCACGAAATGCTCTGTTGGCCATATCGAGGTCGATGACATTGTCGAGAGCGTTCCACCTGAGCTCGTTGAGTTTGTCTTTCAAGATTTCAATCTCATTCTCCGGCACCTCAATCTCAATCTCAGGGCGGTCTTGGGATGTCGCATGTCTGGGAGTCTGGATGTTCACACCCACCTGGGCCTGCGAACAGCCTGAAAGAAGTCTACAACGGTGTGAGTGAGATACTCAATGGAGAGGAGGAAGATGGATGGGTAACGGAGGTGCTGGGAGTAACCCGCTGCATTCTCAGAACATAAGATGATGATGTCACACTAAAGAAATCAAGCGTGGTTGGTCTGTCGCGAAACCTAAGATCATCAATCGTTACGTACCTTTTCGGATCCCTTTGAGTCCTTGAGTTGCTCACGCGAGACTCCTGCACCTCAGCTTCGAGGTTGGAGAGCCGTGCCCTAAAAAACTCTGCATCTGCTTCGCTCGCTGAGCGCTGTTCGGGAAGCAGTTTGTTTGCTTTGGTAAGCCTAGCGACCTTATCTTCCTCGACCGCCAGCTTTCGCTGCAGATCAGCGATCCGTCCTTGGCTTGCAGTGTTATCGCTCGAGTGAGATGTTGCTTCATCCAATTCTTGTTCTGCAACATGAACATCCCCGCGAACCGCGGCAAGCTTCACAATGAGGCGATCATAGGAGTTCTGTGGTCGAGCGCACGAGTGCGATATTCCTTGCGCCGCACCAGTAATATTAGCCAGTTCGACATCCTTGTGTTCCAGAGCGGCTTCGAGCACTTCCATCTGTGCCCGCAGCGCCTCAGCTTCCGACGTCTTGGTGGTGTGGGTAGCCTTTTCCTGCTCGAGATTCTGGTTCAGAGCCTTGACCGTATCAATTTCACTCTGCAGGCGCTGGACTTCGACTTCTAGATCGCTGTTCTTGCGGTCTGCAACACTCAGTTTAAATCTCAATCTAAACAGGTCCCTCTCTTCATCGCTGTCGGAGGCGTTGTCTTCTGATGCGACCGTGCTGCTAGATAGCATCTGATATCGCTGCTGTCGACTCGGATGCATCCCGGCGTAGGTATCATCGTCATCAGAGTGCGCGTATGCCATTTTTCCCCGAGTAACTGATTAATTTGACGCGATTGTGGGTGGTGTGTGTGTGCTGGCTAGCTGGGAGTCGCTCCTACTTGATCTGTGTAGCAGAGTCTATGGTGCTTGGCAGAACGCTTCCGCCGAGAAGGAAGGCGTGCAAGAGCCTGGGGCAGGCATAATATTTGCAGGACTAGAAAATGGTGAACGAGGAAAGTGAGGGTTGCGAGGCCACCTGAGCGTTGCTGGTAGCTCTGTCACGGGCCACATGCTGTGAGACAGTACCTAGGTATGAGAAAGCTGTCAGCAGAGATGTCGAAATTGAGGAGGTATTTGGAAGATTGCTTACCTGGGAAACAAGATATAGGACGAAGAAAAGAACAATGCTATCTGCTATATTTGGAGTACAAGAAGTAGATCCATGAGAGTTGGCAAAGAGCTTTGATACATTCTATAACACGCGATCCGATGACAGCTGATGCACACAACATCATCTTTTGGCGATGAGAAGCCGACAGTAATAGAATAGGTAATACAGATTATGGGGGACTCTAGCGATGTGTTCGTTGTGAATACGGCCAGGAGAAATACAAGTAAAACGATGGCGACAGCAACGGCTGGCATCAGGTCGTACACTTATGGTGGCTCATACTTACTCATTACCTGCCAGGGTCGCTTCTCCGTTGGCGGCAACATTGATACCATTAGATCCACCAATAGACTTACTGCCATCCGAACCTTCTGTAATGCCTAGATTTCCGCCTAGATTGTCTGCGTTGCCATCCTGGCCGAGAGTGATACCAGACTCTTCAGAGAACCTTTCAGATTCTTCAGTAGCCTTGACACCATTTGACTTTTCTCCCGTTGCCTCTTGAGCTTCCTTCTCGGCTTCCTTCTTCGCTGCCTCTCCTTCGGCGCGGCCAGGCTGGTTTTCTGTACCAGCGCCAGCGCCGGCCTCAGATTTTGCTGGCTTTTGCTCTTCCGTGGCAGCAGGCTTCTGCGCTTCAGCAGCGGAGTTTCCCTCCTCGGCAGTAGCGGGCTTTTCGCCTTTTGTTGCTGAAGACTTGGGTGCCTCTTCAGTCGTCGCTGTACTGTTTCCCTTCTGGTTTCCGCCGAGCTTAAGACCGTCGCCAGTAATTCCGCCACCTGGGCCACCCAGAGTGAGTCCTCCAATCGTGAGACCACCTCCTCCACCTCCTTGTTTTTGAGCTTCGCGACGGCGGCTTCCCCCGTTGGTCAATGAGTCTAGACTCTGAAAGTCTGCGTCGCGTCTAATGGGGTGCGCTCGGTACGAGCGGGAAACAAGAGCTGATTTCGTCTATCACACGGATAAGCATATGCTACAGACCAAATATCGAACGATGCCAAGGTAGTGTCGAATTTGCATATACTTACTGCCCATAGTGTGCGGGGAGGAACGACGAAAGCATCTACGCACGATATGACCAGAAGACCGAGAGTCAGTTCGAGAGAGAGCTTCATGTTGGCTGATTAGATACTCTGGAAAAAGGGTGTGTAAAGAGAATAGCTGTCCGGCAGCAAAGTTAACAGAAAACCAAAACGAATTGAGGATGTTACCAGAAAGCTTATCAAAGGTCAGTTGGAGATCTGTACTGTAGATAAGTCTTTTCCAAGCCCATGAGTCTCAGCAACATATGCTTACCCGAGCCACCGTCTAGTGCGTACATTGGCATTGCCGGAACCTGCATAATGGAACGCATCCACAACGTTTACAGGTCAGCTTGGCAATCGTAAGTGGTCGGAGCACTGTGTCAAACGCCAATGCGCGGCATGGTCGACCACTCGCTAGGATGTTGGGGTCGCTCATGTCGCAAAAGCGTCGCAGCTCCCGTCTGGGCCCTGATGGTCGTGTTCTAACCATCCGGCCCTCGTAAAGCCGTCTTGGAAGAATCAAGTAAGAAAAACAAGTCATGGCTAAGCTTCTGGATGGTAATTTTGTGATGCTAGGAAAGCCAAGAACGAATTTGAATCGAGACACGAATTGCGGTTTGAGTATACCGGTTCTGTGTTGAAACAGAGTCTACAGGTCGTACGATTCTTCTGTTAAAGAAAGCTTAAGGTGTTGCTGAGCGCATTGAAAGACCTGTTTGGTGACAGTAGGTTTGCTCTTGTCAGGACATGATCGGAAGCACATGTTCCAAGGTCACGACGACCTTTAAGTGGCGACAAATGTACGCGAGTGGAGAGGGAACACGAACAACAATACACAATATCGATCTGAAATGGAACAAATTGGCGATGAAATTGATGAGCGGGACGTGGCTATCCCGTCGAGTGCGGGCTGGGAAACCACGCGAAATTGACACGCTAGCGACAATGACTAAGCCTATGCGACGAGATTCTCGGGGTCGACTGTTCTTGCGGAAGCTCTTAGGCTCACAATTCATGTCAGCATGTCACATCATGACCTTCCGTTGTTGTCTGCACCGAACAACCATGACGCTCTCACGGATCGAAGTGATGCTGTATTGGTCGGGGCCGTGCCACATTTTATGTGAGTATGAGATTACATGATACGTTATCATTTTTTGGACTTGCCTCTCATGCTACGGCTTAATCAGCTTCAACATGTGTTCCTTATCCAATATGTGCGGCAAGCTAATATGACCTCGGGAAGGTAGATGGCTACAACCTTTCCACTGCGCTTTCTCCGCCTATATAGATTCGCATACTTCAATACCACCCCAACCAAGCCTACTCGTGCCGGCACGTCTTAGCCGTTGTAGAGACGCTCTCCATCGTCTCTATATTGCTGGAAAGCCTCGTGTAGTGACTCCACGGTCTCACCAGGGAAAAGATGCAGGAAGAATGCGTACCCTTTTTTGCGCTTCACCTTCCACATGAACAACTGCCGCTTCGCGTCGTCATTCCAACCGGTGAAAATGAATTGACTTTTGTTAGTAGATGGGGTGTCTTTCACCATGTCGCGGGGATGTGCAGTAGAGGCTTGTGAAGCGCGACTGGATAGGCCAACAAGATTCTGAGAGGAAGAGTCTGTGAGATGGTGGGTTAGCCGGAAGACTAACAACAGGTTTCAGGTCATCATTTACCTGCGCCACGATCTAAATAGACTCCTAGATCTTGTGCTGGTCCACTAAAGCCAAGGCCACCCAAGTCAAGTGATCCTCCTAGTGCCTGGGTCTCCCTGTGGTCTCGAGAGAATGCCGCGGCTGGGAAGCCTCCCAAAGTCCGAGTATTGTTCCTGTCTGCCCTGGTATCTGGCTGAGCACGACGAGGAACCACGAAAGCCTCGCCAGTCCAGACCCTACCGTCTGCATAACGCCAAGCCTGATCCAGGTCTTCCCACGAGGGTGGGTCCGCCGCTGGAGCTATCCGCTAAAGTCAGTTCGGAGTCTACAGATGGAGATATTCTTAGTTACATAGATTGTGTAGTCGGTTGACCGATCCACGTGGCTGCATAAATGAAGAGGCGAAATCTCCGTTATTGTTTGGAAAGAGCGATTCGTCTAGATGTCTCAGGGGACGGTATCCACGATTAGAAGGCTCTGCTGGCGGATGGTCGTTTTTCTTATCAGGTGAACCAGCCATTTGTAGTATAAGGAAGGTATCTATTAGGGTTTCTGTTGGAGAGAAAATGACACTACGGGAAAGAAACGTATGAGCCCTCGAAGACGGATAAACCAAAACAATATTGATAATGATCGCGAATTTTGATCTTTGTACATGTTAAGTGAAGGCAAGAGTAATTGAGTCAAACAATACTTTGCCCCTCAAAGACGACTTCACCTTGTTGTTTCTTGACTCACCAACAACCTACCTGCCCTTTGTTCAATAACATTCGAAAGTCTGCTCGTATCATCGTGTGAGAGCGATGGTCATCTGGGACGCAAGAGTGCTGACTACTTCCAGGCTACAGTGAATCGTGGTGCTGGACTTGATATCGTCATTGGTATCATATGAAGGAAGAATGAAAAGTGAGTGACCATACAGATCAGAAGCAACGAGTGAATTTAATGGTCCGACTATTGCAATTCGCTCACACTAAAACCCAGAAGCTTGCCATCGGCATTGTCTTTCTGTGCCCTTGTCAATAGTGGGCTGAGCTCTTCTCCGACTCGCTCGTACTTTCTTGCATACAAATCCCTTGATAGAAATGGGAATACATGATTCCTTGAACCATAGTTTCTCTGGTACTGGTAGTTTTGCAAGGCAGGACTTCCATGACCCATTAGGGTGACAACTGGCTACGGTCCCTTGTCTGAAACGTTGCCAGTGTATCCCGCGTATCACGAGGGTGGATAGGCTTGAGCTCGCTGACAAGGTCTTGAATTAAGAATTCAGGTCTCAAGCCAGAGGTCTACAGCAATCCCATTTACCTATTGCGCAGATGTGTGAGGTGCTCGCTAGGCGCCGCGATATTGACTAGGAATTGCCGGGACTGTCAAGAAGTCGTCGGAAAGCCTTATCAGTCATGAGGTATAAAAAAAGTACTACAAGACACCTCTTGCCATACTTAAAGCGGTGCCGAAGGTTTGTCGGCATGCGCCAACAATCTCGTACAAAACCTTATTGTCGATATGGTATGATAATTCTATGAAGCTTGAATGAAGCGCAAGCACCGGACTTCTAGAAAGATTGGGCAGTAGTTTGAATGCGCGATCGAGAGCTATCTTCACTTGAGCGGCCAATGTGTTGTTGACAGCTGGCAATATCATTTCGAAGAGGTTATGTGGCAGGCCAGATACAGTTAGCGTTCTGCGCCACAGCTGTGGCCGAACATAACGTCATTGTTCTCCATCTCGCTTCACAGCAGCTGCCCACTTCCTACAATCCCTACAGTCCGGACGGCAGACGTCCTTCTTCTCACACAATCGAATTTGATAGCTCGTATTTTTGCGCTGTGGATGAAAGCCACTTTGTCCATTGGACTGCAGTTTCCTTACCTACAGGAGTTAAAACAGCAACCTCCAGCTCAACCGAGCACATCACCCATCTCCCCCACAACCATGGCAACGCGTCGTAAACCAGACAGCGACACAGACAACGGTGTACCTCTCACAGCGGGCATGCCCGGCGGTACCATCCGCCCACCGACCTCATCGGCGCGTCGCTCCCCCTTCCTCCCTACGCGCCTCGAAGCACAACTCATCGCCATCTACCCATTGACACTCCTCCTCGGTAGCGTCTTTAGCATAATTTCGCCTTCCAATCGAGCCGCGCCCTATTCCGCAACCCTACAGTCTCACCCTACCGAATTTGCGCCCTCATACTTTGCGCAGAAAAAGAACATCTTCAATGTATACTTTGTCAAACAAGGATGGTTCTGGACTACACTAGCATTTGCTGTCTTTGTTACCTTCCATCCTGGTTTCGGTCAGGGTGCGAGTGCGAGGCGCATCCGAGCGGTCATGCGATATGGTGTTGTGACGACTTGGTGGTGCTTCATGACACAGTGGTTCTTTGGACCGCCGTTGATCGATCGCGGCTTCAGGTTCACTGGAGGTCAATGCGAAATAATAAGAGATCCCGAGGCGAGGGAAGAAATGAGCAACACAAGAGAGTATATCACGGCTGCGACGTGTAAGGCAGTTGGTGGAACTTGGAAGGGTGGTCATGACATCTCTGGACATGTCTTCTTGCTTATTCTTGGCTCATCGCTTCTGTGGTTGGAATTCCTGCCTGCGTTGACGCGTGTAGAAGGGCTGAGAGACGGAAGGTTGATCACTTTGCCAGATGGCAAGGTTGCAAGTGTTGCAGTGGAGAAAGAGCTGGTGAAGTCTGAGGGTGAAGCTACCGCGCGTGGCGTCAAGTTCGCGCTCGGTGTCGCGGCGCTGATGTGGTGGATGCTTCTCATGACAGCTGCCTACTTTCATACTTGGTTTGAGAAGTTCACGGGCCTGCTAGTCGCATTCGCAGCGCTGTGGACTGTCTACTTCCTCCCAAGAGGCGTTTTCCAGGTTAGAGCGTGGTTGGGTATGCCTGGTGTATGAAAAATTTACTTTGTAGTAGCGAACTGCAGGAGTGGCGGTGGGCATTCATCTTGCAGATCGCATGGCGGCGATCGCAAAACAAGCCGAGAGCGGCGACGACATAGACTGCATGGCGAGTTGGTGAGTTGACGAGTCAAGCGCTTGAGCAAAAACATAATGAGTATAGTATTGTTTAATGGCATATATTACCACTTCATCCTGTGTTCGACAACAGGCTCATTAGGTCATAGACGTCATTTTCGAGCAAAAGATGGTATGACTTCAGAATGATACCAAAGGCAAATCCCTTGCCGTTGTCGCTAACACTAGGTATTCCGGGAATCCCTCCGTGCCGCTCCCTCTACAATCTCGGAGCTACACCAACGGTTTTCTAGTGACAGGCATGTTGTGTTCCGGGCAACACAGGGCTAGTGTACCCGGTGTGAGATGGCAGCTGCAGCCTTTGACAGGACCGTTGACCACATCTACCGCGGCTAAACCTCGCATCGACCCAGAGTTACACCGCGCCCATCTCTAAATGGTATCCTATCCGCCCAGTTCCGCCCGCTTCACCCAATCACTTGATTCTCCGTAGAGTCGCATCGTGAAAGAGTTTGTCTGTGACCCCAGACTTTCCCCACTTCCCCTCACGATGATCAAGCCATTGCATCCCGATGTTAAGCTAACCATGCGGCATTGGTTGTTGAGACAAGTACTTAATGGAGGTACCTTAGCGGATTTCCGCGACGTATTGCTCAACTGCGAAATCTCGCAATGTTTGGCATGAAGGGTGTTTGCGCGTTGAGCCTTTTGGCCAGCGCCGTGGTTGGTCAAGATGGTATGGAATGGGTTTCGGATCCGACAGAGGCGGCTGCTGACGTGAGGCAGCTATTTCAGCGACTGGGACAAACTTCACCTTGACCGCTGATGGCATGTCATACCTCTTCCATGTAGATACCGAGTCGGGAGACCTCATCTCGGATCATTTTGGAGGACCGACCGACGACTTTACACCACCGGCCTTCATCCTCCCCTACGGATGGCATGCTGGGATATCCAACGATCGTCGCGAGTTTCCTGACAGTGGTCGTGGCGACTTCCAACTACCAGCGATTCACATCGAACATGCTGATGGGGACACGGTATCCGCGTTCCGTTACCAATCTCACGAGATCACCCAGGGAAAGCCTTCGCTACCAGGACTACCCGCCACCTACGGTGAAGCTGGCGATGTAACGACGATCACCGTACATATGTACGACAACGTTTCTGATGTTTCGGCGGCTTTGTCGTACTCGATCTTCCCCAAGTACAATGCTATTGCGAGAAGTTTTAGCATTGCAAACAACGGTACTGCCGATATCGTCATCGAGAGAGCCTCGAGCTTCAGCACCGACTTTCCTAATCTGGATCTGGAGATGATTGAGCCGCATGGTGATTGGTCACATGAATTCCAGACTGTGAAGAGAAAGATTGACTATGGCGAGACTTCGTAAGTCGATATCCTCAAGTATTGCTACAGTGTGGTTAATAAAGGGCAGATTCCGAAGCACGGCAGGGTATGCGTCGCATCTTCACAACCCCTTCTTCGCCTTGGTCTCGCCAACTACCACTGAATCTACCGGAGAGGCGTGGGGATTCAGTTTGGTTTGGAGCGGCAGCTTCGAGGCTACAGCCCAGCGTTTCTCTAATGGCTACGTACGTGTGCTTATGGGCCTCAACCCGCTTCACGCCAGCATTCGTGTGGCTCCAGGGGAGATGTTCCAGTCTCCTGAAGCTGTTGGTGTATACTCTTCTCAAGGTGTTGGTGGCGTATCGCACTCGTTTCACGACCTATATCGCAACCATCTCTCCCGTTCCAAGTTCACGGATCAAACCAGGCCAATTCTACTCAACTCTTGGGAAGGATTGAGCTTTGATATCAACGAGACTTCTCTGGTTAACCTGGCCGGCGAGGCTGAAGAGCTAGGAATTGAGCTCTTCGTGATGGACGATGGGTGGTTCGGCGTAGAGTATCCACGCAACAACGACTCTCTCGGTCTGGGCGACTGGACGCCAAATCCGGCTAAATTCCCTGATGGTCTTGGCCCATATGTGGAGCAGGTCAACAACTTTACAGTGTTGAACGCATCATCAACACCTTTACAGTTCGGTATTGTGAGTGTCTCTGTGCTATGCGAACTAAATTTGAGACATACACTGACATTATACCTCTATATTTAGTGGGTAGAACCAGAAATGGTCAATCCCAACTCGACACTTTACCATGAGCATCCCGATTGGGTCTTGCACGCGGGAAAGCACCAGAGATCGCTGACTCGAAACCAACTAGTACTGAACGTGGGATTGCCCGAAGTACAAGAGTTCATCATCAGCTCCGTCTCTCGAATTCTCGATTCTGCGAACATCCAATACGTGAAATGGGACAACAACCGCGGCATGCATGAGCTTGCCCGTCCATCTGACGACTACACTTATATCCTCGGTTTATACCGCGTGATTGACAACCTCACAACAAGCTACCCCAACGTACTTTGGGAAGGCTGCGCATCCGGTGGAGGCCGCTTCGACCCAGGTCTGCTCCACTACTGGCCTCAGCACTGGACTTCCGATAACACGGATGCATCGAACCGTCTCACCATTCAAATGGGTACATCACTTGTCTACCCACCTTCGGCGATGGGGTGCCACGTCTCCGCTATTCCGAACGGTCTCACCCACCGCAACATCAGCATCGAGTACCGCGGCCATGTAGCGATGATGTGCGGCTCCTTCGGTCTCGAACTAAACCCCGGGGAGCTCTCACCCGAGGAAGCTTCCGCCGTACCGTCCATCATGGCGCAAGCTAAAGCCGTAAATCCAGTAGTTATTTCTGGTGACTTTTATCGCCTCGCCCACCCGGATGTCAGTAATTGGCCAGGTGTGCAATTCGTCAGTGCAGACGCAAGCCAGAGTGTAGTGTTTGCGTTCCAGCAACTATATATGATCAAACCGGCTGCGCCTCCACTGAGACTGCAAGGCTTGGATCCTAAGGCGAGATATTACAATGACTTGGACAATGCTACATACAGTGGGGCTACATACATGAATGGTGGACTCAATATTCAGTGGCCCATGGGGGATTATCAAAGTAAGCTGATTTGGTTGAACAAGGTCTGAATAGCTTAATGTGTACATGCATTTACCATAATCGAATCAACTTCGTCAGTAACGCACTTGTCTGAAAGCATCTGATCTCGTTCAGGAGCGCCAATAGCGAGGGCAGTTCCTAAATCTCAGCCAATGGACGACGGTAAACCGCTTCCCACCCATTCTCTGCAACAGCCCGAATTTTCTTGTCATCCATGACCTTGACCAGCTTTCCACACTTCTCTCCGGTAAGCATAGCGACGTACTGGTCTTCCTGCTCCTTACTAACCAGATGGTACCGACAAAGGTACGCCACGTGGTTGGCCAATGCCTCCAGAATGGGATCTATGACCGCGTCCTTGCATGTCAGCTCAGCAACGGTGACTAATTCGTTGACTTCCACAGGACGACAAACAAGACCACCAATATAACGTTCGATGACCTGCTGAGTATATTGAGCCATACCTAAGGTACGCGCTGTAAGGTGAAGCTCTAGACCCTTCTGGAGGTTGTTGGGTATGGGAAGGTCAGTGTATTCCTTATCAGTGCAGATCTTCCGCAGCCACTTCGAGATGGCACGCATTGACTCCAATGTGACGTCTTTGTGATTGCATCTAATCAATTTGGCTTCTGCATAATCGCTTATATGCCGACGGAACGCTGGTGAAGCAGCAAAGAAAGCTAGCTTGGGGACACTGACTTCCACCTCTTTGCCGTTGGGGTCAAGTACTTCCACTTTGATGGTGATGTGTGGATATAATTCTTTACGAGCCGAGGCTGACCAGTTGCGGAGATGGTACCCGCCGTTTAGATTCTCTAGGTCTCCGAGGACTCTGTTAATTTGGCCGGCTGGGGAAAGGGAGTCGACAAAGTTACTTGTCTTGGCGGCATTGCGACGCTGGGAACTTTTACCCTTCACGGGTCGGTTAGTGTTGGTATTGCGAGAAGCGGTAGACATTATTGCAGTGTCTTGGATTATCCAATATAGTTTCAGAGTTGATGTGTAGATGTATCCAGAGTTGATTATAATGTACATCTCTCAAAATGAGTGATTTGGGAGGCTTTATAGATCTCCAGGAGGAACTTTCTCAGAGAGTGATTGTTAGCTGGTACGAGGGAAAGAACTGCGCTATGACCCTGAGTTTATCGTGTTTGTGTCTAAGAGAACCTTCAACATTAGGTGAGTGAATGGATGAATGAATTCAGAGCTATACCTTTGAAGTAGGCTATGCGCTAAGGGTGAGTGATAGAGCAAAACCCGATAGACGGCTGCACAGACCTGTTGGAAGGACCAAAGTATATTGCAGATCAGTTGTGGCAACGATGAGAATTGCGTTGTATCATCCTGATGTTCGCTCGAAGATTCATTTTTAAAGACGGACATTGTATGACTTATCTTTGAGTGTCTAAAGCTGCAGCACACCTCTCGTATATGGAAGAGCTGATCGCAGTATAGCAGGTAAGTAAATTGGTCATTTGACTATCCGAGTCATATTCACCAGTGAATATTGTCTTTGTCTCGGGTTGGATTGGAAGTTGCTCATCACTCAAGTTGACGTTAAATGGCAGGATGTCTGGCAATGTGACAAACGTTGTCAGATGTAGCTGCGCAATCGTGAACTTGCTACCACTGAGCTTGTTCTTACAAGAGCTGAACATGTCACCACCGCTTGTGAGCATAGATCTCCACAAGCACTTTGTTGCGTTGACATAATGTGCACAAATTGCAGAATTGAGTCATTGCGGAGGATTGTGCTTACATTAAAGCGAACATGGTAGATGAATGCTGTACAGTCTTTGGTTTGTTTTGCTTAAACGTGTGGATTCGTTCCATCGGTGAATACCTTGCGTAGTTCTTCAGCTGCCGCAGATGTGCTCGAGCACTCGCGATCGGAAGGAAATCCGGCAATAGATCGTACAATGCGCGCTGCATCTGCTCGACATGCATCATCCCCTTTCTTTAGGATATTGGAAAACCTATTCTTACTTCTTGCGCAGCCCACTAACTTGAGGGGAGCAGCTTGGTGATTATGATGGGTTCAAAGTATGTTTAGTCGAATGGTGGTGTTACTATTGATAGCTCCTCATGCAGCGGGGCTCTGCTGGTTGCTCCGTTTGGCCCCACTAAACTTCATGCACCCGCGGATAGCCCCATTGGCGGCGATAGCCAACACAAGCGCCGGCACCCGTGTTGAGATGGCAGCGTTCCGAAGACGGGGTGCAGCGCTTGTCAAGACAGGAGATGGTGATGGGATCCGGGGTGACGAGCCAGGTCGATGCGCAGGTGGGATGTGTTGGGTTACGCACGCTTGGTACAATCCACGATGTACACGAAGATGTTGGTGGCGGTCGTAGGTGTATCTAGCTCTGTTTGCATGTCTCTCGTAGTTTATCGAGCCAGCAGGAGGGGTCCAACGTCAGCCAAGATGCATCTTCAAGCGCCATGGACATGTTCAATTGGATAGAGGGGTCAACCCTAGGTCTTTCTCTCGCGTGCGCACAAGAATGTGTAGTCGAAGAATGTATTCGAGCCCACACGTCGCCCTGATCTCCATAGTAAGCCCTAAGGCAGTTGCCGTAGACTCGATAGACTATTGATTCGGGAGAGCATCAGCTGTAGTCGGGAATGCACTCGTATGCGGGCCAACGTCAGTCGAGAGGTACTGGCGGCAATGTAGACGCAGTCACCAACAAGCGATCGACTCAGACGCCCGAATAATGACCCTCGACACTACGCGTAGAAGATGAAACAGAGCTAGGGGCCATTCATAAGAAGAGCAACCTCAGCGCTTGCGGAAACACTCAACAACACGGCTTGCATCTTGTCTCGTGGCATGTTGCAGACCCAAAGGTACTCGCAAATAGGATCATCATCCACGCCGCAACACACTGATGGTCGTCTGCGCGCACTCGCCACTACCGAATGTTGTTTGGAGCCGTTTCATCCTTTATTGGCTGCGCGTCGGTATTTCCTTGTTATTAGTCCACGCGTCAAATGAAGGTTGGAGAGGCTCTTTGCAACCGCTGGACATCGGCCTAGTCCCCTTCTCGGCAAGCCTTGCGCGCACGCGCCTAGTTGCTCTCCACCACCGTCTTGAGCCCCTCCAGCACGCTCGAGTCTTGAAACCCCAAAGACCCGCTGTCTTTGTCACTCCTGGCAGCCCCCCCGTCACCCGCCTAGTCTTGGGAGAGCTGCCTTCTAGCCCCTCGAGAGCCGTCTCCTGACAAAGCCCTACCCGCACTTCCCAGTCGCGCCTGCCGCCTGTCGAGCCGCACCTGCCTGTGACTCGTGGCCCAACGTCACTCCTGCCTAAACCCGAGCGGCCTCATACTTCACCACACCTCACCTCCTGGCACATCTCCCCTCAAGACGTCACCCGTGCAAAAGACGGTCAGCACACGTCGGCTTACGGCAGCGACCCACTCTGTTGGGACCCAAGACGACCAAAGTGCAACCTCAACACCACCCACATCCCCTCGTTATCTCCGGAGCCAGCGTTGGTTGAGAGTCTGTGACAGGAAACCTCGTAGATGCAGTCGTTCAACAACGGGCCTTCGCCTCAACCACAGCAAAACATGTCGTCGCCTGCGCCCCTCCTGCGACCACCCATCCCCGGCGCGCGGCCAGGGAGGAGAGGACCGCCACAGCTTGGTCTGTCCATACCACCGTCCCCGAACGCACGCCCTGTTACCAATGGCGCGAGCGACGGAATACCCACACTGAACGCACCACAGCCCCGCCAGATGCCGAAGCTAAGCGTAGTAACTCCCATGGGCAGCAATAACGCACCACACGAGGGGAGGAACCCGCGGGCCTTGCCGCCCCTCCACATAGGGCCGGGTCTCTCAGCATCAGGCTCGAGCGATGCGAGCGCACACTCAAGATCAGGCAGCTTCGGCGAAGTACAAGCGAATGGATCAGCATCATCATACCACGCAGCGCTAGGTTTTCCTGGGCTACAGAAAGCTACAGATCCCATCTCGGCGATATCACAGGGAGGAAGTGAGGGCGCGCCTTCAATGGAGCGGGCAAACAGCAGCCAGCCACTACCAGACTTGGACGCCATGGCCGCAGAGAAAGGTCGACCATTAGAGGTGGACGATCTAGACGATGCTGCGTGGAGAGCAGCGAGCGCACGAGGAATGATCGAGGAAAAAGGCAGCTTGGGCGAAGGTGCTGGTGGCGCAGTCACGAAATGCATACTGAAAGGCGGAAAAACAACATTTGCCCTGAAGGTATGCATCATCATGTTTTCCAGCTTCTATTTGACTAATCCCTTCAGATCATTACAACGAATCCTGACCCCGATGTCAAGAAGCAAATCGTACGAGAGCTTTCTTTTAACAAGAACTGTGCTAGCGACCACATTTGTCGCTACTACGGTGCATTCATGGACGACAGTACAGGGACTATTAGTATTGCTATGGAGTTCTGCGAAGGCGGATCACTCGATGCGGTATACCGCGAGGTCAAGAAGCTAGGAGGCCGGACTGGCGAGAAAGTGCTTGGCAAGGTCGCTGAGGGCGTGCTTAATGGACTCACGTACCTCCACTCTCATCGCATCATCCACCGGGATATCAAGCCCAGCAACATTTTACTATGCCGGAACGGCCAGGTGAAGCTGTGTGATTTTGGTGTGTCCGGAGAGTTCGGAACCAAAGGAGACGCCAACACATTCATTGGAACGTCATACTACATGGCACCCGAGCGCATCACTGGGCAAAGCTATACCATCACTAGTGATGTGTGGAGCTTAGGTGTGACTCTGCTAGAAGTTGCGCAGCATCGCTTCCCTTTCCCGGCCGACGGAACTGAGATGAACCCCCGCGCTGGGTTGATTGACCTACTCACCTACATCGTTCGGCAACCCATTCCTAAGCTGAAAGACGAGCCTGAGAATGGCATCAAGTGGACAGAGAACTTCAAATACTTCATTGAATGCTGGTATGTAGATTTCTTGTATAGAGTTGGACTTCTGCTAACAATTTCCAGTCTTGAGAAGGACTGTCCTCGAAGAGCCACGCCCTGGCGGATGCTCGAACATCCATGGATGGTCGAGATGAAATCCAAGAAAGTCAACATGGCACATTTCCTTAAACAAGTTTGGGATTGGAAAGACTAAGCGCGCTTGCATCCGATTGCGAACACTGTTACGACTCGCGATTATCTTGCTGTTGACGTTGGCGTCACATTGTGTTGCAACATTCACAGTCTTTCATGAGCTTCGAACGGCTCAACTTGTACCTTCAATCAACACACTTGGTCGCATGCTGGGCATCATACCAAGATTGCCTGCACGGAAAACAACCGTACGTGGGAACAAAACTCTGGACTTGTAGCACGGACTGCAATTATCATAAAGCTTGGAGAATATCTTGGTGAAGCAAGGATTAGGGCGCGAGTTCGATAAGCGCTGTGTGGAGACCATAGGCATTGACGGCGTCTGAGCGGCTCATGTTGCATACAGCAACCTTTTGCGGAAATGTGATCTATGTACGACTGAATGTTGAGAACCAAATCTTCAAAGAACCTAAATGTACAGACTGAGGCACGACCCGATTTATGAGGACGTGATGAAGGACTTTTTTTTAAACAACAAATTCTACTCGGCTGAATAGGAAACCGTCTTTCCACAAGAATTAATCCTCTATGTTTGCATCGACTTCATTCTTATCCCTAGTGAGTGGATGCTCCATGAGGCTTAGCGCAAGAACCGGTCCGACACAGCTCCGATTGCTCCAAGCCCGCGAGGCTTGGAGTCATATCAAATAATTTACGCCGCTACATCATCTAGTCCGCCAGTCGATTGAGAAAGTGACGGACCTTCAACGCGCTCTTCTATCGAGTAGATCCCCGCGTGCGACTACTGCGACCACGCCAACCGCCTGAGAATTGCTCCTTACTCCCAACCTACCCCTCCAAATACCCCACCATCGCACACGAGAATCGCGCCAAAGTCTCCTGCAGACCAAACAATCTGCCAAAATGCCGACGATTGGAGTAGATAAGGCGGCTCTTTTCAAAGAGCTAGGCAAGGAGTACACCTACCAGGAGTTCGACGACCTATGTTTCGAATTCGGTATCGAGTTGGACGAGGACACCAGCCTGAGCACCAAGCCAGAAGATCAGGCGCAACCACCACAACTCAAGATCGAGATCCCTGCGAACCGATATGATATGCTGTGTTTCGAGGGTATTGCAATGAATCTTAAAGTCTTCCTTGGAAAACAGAAGTTGCCCAAGTGGACCGTCACTGCGCCCAAAGGAGGAGAGCTTGAGGTGTTGGAAATCAAGCCCGAGGTATGACAGTTGTCTGCATGGAAGTAGAGCAGTTGCGCTGATGATATGTCATACAGACAAAGCAAATACGAGAGCTCTGCTCTGGTGTCATACTACGAGGCATCACCTTCACGAAAGAACGATACGAGTCCTTCATCGCGTTACAAGACAAGTTACATTCCAACCTGGCGCGTCAAAGGACGCTGGTATCCATTGGAACGCACGATCTAGACAGTAGGTGGTCCTGCATGTTTATTTTGCGGCGATGTCTAACGAAACATAGCAATCAAGGGCCCTTTCTCGTACGAAGCGCTACCACCAGAGCAGATCAAGTTCACGCCTCTTAACCAAGACAAAGAGATGAACGCAAAGGAACTTATGGAGTTTTATGAGGTTAGTAGTTATCTTCTGTTTCTACAATCTGTGTTTCTGACCTTGAGCAGAAAGACAAGCACCTCGGACGTTTCCTGCACATTATTCGCGACTCGCCAGTATACCCTGTAATCTACGACGCAAACCGCACTGTCCTCTCGTTACCACCTATCATCAACAGCAATCATAGCAAGATCACACTCGACACGAAGAACGTCTTCATCGAAATCACTGCGACAGACAAGACCAAGGTCGAGATTGTCAACCATATGCTTGTCGCCATGTTCGCTGGTTACGCTGAGTCGATCGAACCTATCAAGATCAACTCACCCCACAATGGAGAGTCAAGAGAGTCGCCGGATCTCTCACCACGGCAAATGCAGGTTGAGGTCGACTATTTGAACCAGGTCACTGGTCTAAACAAGTCTCCCGAGGAGATCTCGGAACTTCTGTCGAAAATGGGTCATGATGTTTCACCATCTCAGTCTGACAAGAACATCCTTGATGTTTCTGTCCCAATCACTCGGGCAGATATCCTCCATCAAGCCGATATCATGGAGGATTACGCGATCGCCTACGGGTTCAACAAATTGCCGCGGGTGTACCCTAACAAAACTGCTGCGGTCTCAGCGCCATTGCCGATCAACAAGCTCGGTGACATAGTTCGGATAGAGTCTGCATCCTCAGGATGGACCGAAGTCATGCCTCTTATCCTCTGCTCACATGAAGAGAACTTTGAGTGGCTAAATCGGAAAGATGACGGCAAGACGGCAGTCAAGCTTGCAAACCCCAAGACCGCGGAGTATCAGCTCGTCCGAACATCGTTACTACCAGGTCTCCTCAAGACAATCAACTCCAACAAGCACCATTCGGTACCCATGAAGATCTTCGAGGTCAGCGATATTGGTCTTGTCGATTTGGAGCAGGAGAGAAAGAGCAGGAACGAGCGACACTTCGCTGCAGCTTTCATGGGCAAGACAAGCGGCTTCGAACAAGTACACGGTCTGCTGGACAGACTGATGCTTATGCTCCGGTCGGCGTTCCTTACGCGGGAAGACGGCCTCAAGAACGAACAACTACAGGGTTACTGGATAGAAGAGGTTGATGGTAAGTGCACGCTCTCAGTATTCAGAATACGTATAGGTTTACTGATTCGTCATAGATCCAACTTTCCTTGCTGGACACTCGGCCGCTATCAAGCTGAACCTTGGTGGTAAGAACCACACCATTGGTGTCTTTGGTATCTTGCACCCGAGTGTGCTTCAGAAGTTCGAATTGCCGTAAGTTCATTCAAAACGGTACTGAATCAGAAACTGACAAATGTACAGATATCCCGTGAGTACGCTGGAGTTCAATCTAGAAGTCTTCTTGTGAGATGCCGCACATCCGCCCTCGGTGCAGTCTTAGAACACTCTTTCTGGCGCAATAGATTACTAGATGTCACGCTCGAATTGACACGATATGGTCTGCCACCTACAAATGCTGGACTGAAATCGTACGAAGCACCGCATTTGTTTAAAGTTTACCAACCAAGCAAAAATGACAAACTCCTTGGCGCAGGGTAGCGCGACGCGTGATGCTATCGTCACCAGAAAGATACAGTGCCGTGCGCAATGCCGTGTTAGCCGTCTTTTGGAACACTCAATTATAATAAATCTGTAAAGCTGTGCGTAGTGCTGCACCCCGACTCGATACAGATTCGATAATGTTGCCCTTAGTGTGTGGGGAAGCCTGCAAATTACTAGTTCACGCGTGGTGACGTCACCCATATCGCATGCGAACATCGAATAGAGCGGATGTGTCGGACGCTTCACCTCTACTTTCTTCGGTACATCCTGCAAGAACGATTGAGAGGGCCCGCAAAATATCCACGCGACGTCTTTCGACTTCTGCGAATTCCAGCGTTAAGCGTTGCATAGCCTCTTTGGAGTGCCGATT
>Ga0265797_10001831_pt1 | contig 36904 bp, 27 predicted proteins | sample P2T30metagenome_FD_192433 | JGI IMG/M metagenome (GOLD analysis project Ga0265797, IMG submission 192433) | Plant litter microbial communities from East Loma Ridge, Irvine, California - P2 T30 | ecosystem: Environmental > Terrestrial > Plant litter > Unclassified | place: USA: California...
ACAGACAGACAGGTGTCGCGTTGACGCCTCTTGCTTACACAAGACTACCAGTACACGCATTTATTGTCGTGAGACAAGAAAGCGGCAGAGTCGAGTGTTGAGTGTTTTGGAAAAGGGCGTACGAGCACCGTGATGATTGGATAGCTTCAAGGCAAAAGGCAATCAAGGTTTTGCAAGTGCCGTAGAATGGAACGTGTGCTCGTCGTGGGAGATGGGAGATCTCAACGGGGGCCTACGTACACCGAACCCACTTGGTCTGCAGCAGAAATGTATCGAGGTGTGCTGTCTCCTTTAATTCTGATGCAGCATCGGAGGATGGAGCAACTTCGTCTCTTAGCAGTGAAGAGTAATTGGCCGTCGACTCGTTCCAACCGGCAGCCCCATCCCTGCACGTGTCCGTCGATTCGTACTACGAAGCACTTCTCATACATGTACTCAATAATCGTCCCGTCGACTTGTAATTGCATTTTCACTCTTACTCTTCCCTTTCTCACTTGTCACTTGTATCTTGTCTTTCTAACACTTCGCTCCTTTACACTACACTACCAATCCATTGAACAACAGTCCAATCATTGGCGTCAATTAAAGTCGGCAGCCATCCGTTGAGAGCAGTCTAGTCCAGACCCTTTCGAATCCTCAGGGACAAGGAAGCCAGCTGCTGCATTCCCACGCCCACGCCGCGCGTAACCTGAATCCCCGGCCGACTTTCCATTCGATCACTTCCAACACTGCAACCTGCCAGACAACAGACAACCCTTCTGCGCTCGACAACACACACCACACCCGACTCGACCATACACACACACACCACACAGCCGCAACAATGGCCGAAAAGGAGAGAGTCTCGGGCGACATCGAGATGGAATCTCGCCAACAGCCCCAGGAGCCCGTCCTCCCTGTTCACAACCCGGCCGCCGAGAAGCCTGCACCGCAACAGGCTGGCCTTCACCCGGCCGTCTACGTCGCGTACGTGTGATGATTGAATTGCAAAGAGCGAGGGAATCACACTGACACCGCCGCAGAGCATGGATCTCGCTGTCTTCTTCCGTCATCTTGTTCAACAAGTACATCCTGGACACCATGGGCTTCCGCTACCGTATGCGCCCTCCCTCCAATCGTCAGGCAACTCGAGCACCAGACAGCTAATACAACCTTCTAGCCATCGTCCTCACAACATGGCATTTGGGCTTTGCGACTCTGATGACCCAGGGTCTCGCTCGCTTCACCACTGTCCTTGATTCGCGCAAGAAGGTCCCCATGACCGGAAAGATTTACCTGCGCGCCATCGTCCCCATCGGTGTCATGTTCTCTCTGTCGCTCATCTGCGGCAACGTGACCTACCTCTACCTCTCCGTCTCCTTCATCCAGATGCTCAAGGTGCGCTTCCCAAGACTAAACCTGCGAGACATGCCACATACTAATATACGACCCAGGCCACCACTCCCGTCGCTGTGCTCATCGCATCCTGGACCATGGGCGTCTCACCGCCTAACATGAAGACTCTCGGCAACGTCTCCTTCATCGTCCTTGGTGTAATCATCGCCTCTTACGGCGAGATCAAGTTCGTCATGATTGGTTTCCTTTTCCAGCTCGCCGGAATCGCCTTCGAGGCCACCCGCTTGGTCATGGTGCAGAAGCTCCTCTCTTCTGCCGAGTTCAAGATGGACCCGTTGGTCTCCCTCTACTACTTTGCGCCAGCCTGCGCCGTCATGAACGGAATTGTCAGCTTGTTTGTTGAAGTTCCTCACATGACATGGGCCGAAGTTGAGAAGGTTGGATACTTCGTACTCCTCCTGAACGCTCTTATCGCCTTTGCCCTGAACGTTTCCGTCGTCTTCCTGGTAAGCTGAAATCTTGCAAATAAGCGCGGACGTAACCCTTCTAACACATCCACTACAGATCGGCAGAACCTCCGGCCTCGTCATGACCCTCTGCGGTGTACTGAAAGACATTCTTCTCGTTGTCGCCTCCATGATGATCTTCCGCGACCCCGTGTCCCCGCTCCAATTCTTCGGCTACAGTATCGCTCTCGGCGGCCTCGTCTACTACAAGCTCGGTGCCGACAAGATCAAGGAGCACATGGGCTCCGCACAGCGCGGCTGGGCCGACTACGGCGTCCGTCACCCTGCCGCCCGTAAGCTGATTGTCATCGGACTTGTCCTCTTCACCATAATCCTGCTGCTTGGCGGTGCTGGCTCATCCGGCGCATTGCCTAGCCAGTACACCGACTACGCGGGCAACAAGCTGGCCGGTATTGTCGGCGGCGCTGCTGGCCCTGGCACCGGCCATTGAAGTCGAACACGACATCAGACAAATTTACAAAGAGGCGGATTAATAGGATAGTTGAGAAAACAAGGACAAAAAAAAGCTCGGCCGAAAGAGGGATTTTGTCAGCAACGACCGACATGGGGGTACAGCCTCTCCCCCTGCTTCGGGACGGATTCACATCGCGAGAGTGTCCTCCCACTGTTGAACTCGCAAGAACGGCGGACGTTCATTTTTTCCGCCACCCAAAAGGAAAACGCAATACTTCATATACTACACGCGGGAGAGGAATGAGTTTCATCGGCGTTTCATTTTGTCATACTCGGCGGGAAGGGAAGGAATGGATCCGATGGATCAGGGAAGGCTATCCCATATGTACTGTACGTTTTTCAGAGCAGCCGAAGTGCTTGTAAGATCGAAAGAAAAAGAAAACAAAATTCAAACCATCAAAAGCGCTCCTATGAAACCTGCTTTCGAACTGTCCTTTCACCGGCCTCGCAGATTCAACGTGGTGCGGCCATTGCCTTCTACCTCGATCCAAACCTACTCTACCGCCGAGATAGCTCTGCTTCAGAACTATCTCTTCACCGGCTTCGTACATTGGACGTGCTGCGACCATCAACTCCCGCCTCGATCCAACCCTAATCTACCGCCGAGAGAGGCCTACTCTCGAGCTGTCTGTTCACCGGCTTCGCAAATCTGATGTAGTGCGACCATTGACCTCCACCTCGATCTAACACTACTCTGCCGCCGAGAGACATGCTACTCAAGAGGCCAATCTCCAGTATATCGAACATTCCACGTGCTGATACCCAATGCCTCCGCCGGAGACCGTGAATCAGTACTCGTATGGTATGTAAGTAAACATCCAGAATGGGCGCAGCAGCTTACACAGGTAAACGCCAACATGTGTTCCCTCGATATTAACTCGACTTGTTATACCGGAATCAACACGAACATGTTCTCCTTTCAGCGCCGGCTCTAGTGGTATGACTAGGACGCAAGTTCGATCGCTTGATACTATGATAACTGTCATGCCGCTTGTAGACACATCGCTAAACGACGCGAGTGCTGAAAGACCTGGCCATGACCAACATCAACACTGACCGCTATCACCACCATACCAAGACTTCGACCCAGCATCACCAACTAGTACCATCACTACGTACCTCAGGCTGCTCAAGATTTAGTGAGGTTGCTGAGCAGAAGCTGAAGCTTGACCACGACCGCAACTACTGGTATAGACGACCAAGTGAGTACAAACTCCTCCCCTGCTTTACCTTTGCACTCGACACCTCCGTTTGTAATGGATGAACTGGCAGAGCCTCTTCGATGAACAAACCAAAATGTACACAACAATTTACTTACATACATACATAAAAGAGAAAAAGGTCGGGGGTATCATTTCAGCGAAAGCTCAAGCAGAAACGCATAACACAAAAGGAAGAAAAAAAGGGACACCAAAACATGGGCGAGGCGTTCATCGTTGCATCCTTCCAAGCTCATACCCCTTCTCCCCACCCACCACCGCCCCAGCTCCAGCAGCGAAATCTCTCTTCCGCGTGGCAGACGACAGCACGCGGCTGACGCCCGACTGCTGCTTCTTCTTCTCCTCCTTGCGCTCCCGCGCAATAATCGGATCCACAGACCCCGTCGGGCTCGGCGAGCGCGAGCGGTCGGTCGTTGCGCGCCGGGCCTGCGTGCTGTCCACCTCGCTCTTGGATCTGGCGGGAGCGGCGCCGGCGGAGGAGGTTTCGTCGGAGAGGCCGGTTTCGCTGTAAGCGTCTCCCATTGGTGCTGTTGCGGATTGCTGGGCGGAGTGTTGTTGGACGGCGTCGACGTCGTCTTCGTCGTTGTCATCGAGGCCGGTGGCGATCATTCGTCTCCGCCGGCGGCGCTCTTCGTCCTGGAGATCGCAGCTTTCGTTCGACACGGTCCAGGTGGTGGTTTGGAGGATGGCGCCGTTTTTGCTCTGGTGGTCCGAGTAGGAGGCGTTGAGATCGGTGCCGGTGCCGCCTGTGCCCGTTCCTGTGCCGGGGCCGCGGGCTTTGTTCATGGTTTGGTCGAGGAGACGTTCGCGCGTGAGGGTGTACAGTAGACAGTCGACCCAGCCGCAGCTGGCGAGCAGGGCGCCTGTTATGCAGTTGGTGACGTTGCTGGGGCTCTTGCCATTCCGGGCCATAGACCACATTCGAGCGGCGCTGAGGGGGAGGGTGAGGACGACGTAGACGAGCGGGTAGAGCATCATCAAGGTCGTGATGCGGTTGACGGCGTCGATGCTCTTCTTGTTCGTCACCGAGTCCACGGAGAACATCGCGCGCGTTTTCTTGCGCAGGTGGATGAACGTCACCGCGTAGAGGACTATGAGCCCGAACTCGGACAAGAAGAGCCAGAAGTAGTGCAGGCCGAGGCGCTCGGGCTCGTAGTCGCTGCTGATCCAGCACCAGGCGCCGGCGCGCACGAAGTAGGTTTCCTTGTGGATCGCGAGGCCGAGGACGGTGAGGAATATTACGATCAGCCAGACCATGATGACCATCCCGCCGAAGATGCGGTAGGGCACCCGGCGGCTCAAGACGACGGTGTAGTATGTATGTATCGCGATGGCGAGCACGAAGAAGGCACTCGCTACGTCGCCGAGGTGTAACAAAAAGCCTTGGGCTTGACATGCACTCGTGGGTGCCAGGATCGCATCTTTTGAGATCCAGAAGAAGCTGACGATGAACGCTGTTGCTTGAAACAGATCTGCTAAGACGAGGTTGAGGAAGAGCAGGACGTATTGGTTGTAGCCGATGAAGGTCTTGTAGTGGTCTCGCCAGGTGCAGAAGCGGTAGGCGACGAAGCTGAGGAGTGATAGTGTTGCTAGGAATGATAGCAAGCCACAGGCACCGACGACGTATAGACCAGTGTGTAGGCCCTCGGGTAATGGGGAGATGCTGTGTGGCGGTTTGAAGTATTCGCTCTGGCCATCGAACATGAACGATCTATCATCCCCTGAGGACGACATGTTGTGATTGATGAGCCGATGTGATGGTAGTCTGATGTCGATCCTATTGTGATTAGGGTCAGTATGATTGTGTTCAGCACGATGCGTCTGATATTGTTCCAGGTCCGGCTCTCCATGGCGATGCGCGAAGAGATGACCTCGGGTGGCAATTGTCGTGCTGCATGGCGCGATGCCTCAAAGAAGCGTCAAGCATGGCAGTTGTTTCGCATGCATTGGTGATCTTTTGAGTTTCTGGTGACATTTGTGGAGATGGGACATACCAGGATGTAGAGTGCTCACCGCTCTGCGAAAACGGCTGAGCAGATCTGAGTAAGTACCTAAGTTTCCCTGCGACTCAGCGCACGATTAAGACGAGATTGGTGATGTGTTGCAGGCTCGTAGCTCTTGATCAAATCGGCAAGAATGTCAACGCAAGATCCCGATAGCTACAAAAAGCCATGGATGGAAAGCAAAAATGAGAGTCGTTTGCGAAGACGTGCAGGGAAGCAATGAAAACGAAACAGGGTTCGACAGGGCTATGTATATGTCGAGAGTGGAACGGGCAGGCAGTCGAAACAGGTACCGGTACCATGACAGTAGTTTTAGTAAGGCTCCGGGGGTTCCTTCGCCTATCACGCGTGATGGCTTTGTGCCCTTACAGGCCCCCAAAAGACCGAGTGATAGGATAGAGAGAGGGGCACGAGCTCCTGCCCTGTTGGTAACGGAATCAATTTCCCTGTGGCGTGCCTGATGTGCTGCATGCTAAACAACCGACCGACCTAGTCCACATGAAGATCACCAATTGAACATCGGGAGTCGGAAGACGGCCAAGACGGCAGTGATTCTGTTGCCGAGAAGGGTAGAGTCAGCAATTGACATCCAGGGCTCACATGCTAGCAGCACGCAGGTCGAATGGGAGAGCGTGGCATCGACGGGTCGGACAGGAGAGAAGAGGAAGACGCAGGCGAGCGCGTGGTAAGTGAATTAGTGTGGACGTGTAGGGTTAGAGTCGTCTTCCAAGGTTTTGTGATCTGCAGGGTTGGCCAAGCTTGTTTCCCCATGGTCTCCACGCTTCATCAGGGGCAGAATCTCGGTCTGCACGCTGACTGCATGAGGGCTGACTCGATCTGGGCGAGTCTAGAGCACTATTGGCTTCTCTGATTGTTGCCGCTCATAGTAGGCCATCCTTCGTGCGGTCGACGCGCAGCTTGCAGTCCGGCTTCTCGCTGCGGAGGGCGCATTATTCATCTCCCGGTGGTCATCCGCTACAGTACATGTACCTCTGCAGACTCATGGCAAACGAATCCCATAATTCTTCCAGAATAGTCCCCCTAGGGCACTTCACAACATGAAGACTGCAGGGTTCTGGAGGCTGGGGCGGTCAATCGGAAACCAGATTTCGTTGCACCAACTTGGCAGTATGCGGTCACAATGATACCAGAGGCTTCGTCAGTGTCAATTCGTTGAATGTCAGTGCAGTCGTGGACGGCATCCATCCAGGAAAGCCCATGTTAATGTCGATGTTCCCTCTTTGGATACAGTAGGTCGAATCGCGTGGTGGGAACCATCGCGTTCATCGCCAAGCGCTCAAGAGATCTCTTGTCGAATTCAAGCAAGCAAAACTTTGGTGTATCCAGCGGTGGAGGTATGTTTAGCAGTCGCTGCAGACCCACGCATAATCCCCGCCAGACTTGCTACCCTAACTCGCTAAGTAGAGGTACAGATGTGAATCGAGGGTAGTGTTGAGTTGCCTGCGTGGCAGCCAGGCACGCCAGGTATCCGGATCCGCAGAGTGGGCCACACGGCATCCTTCGTCCCACTCTGCGACTATCATCATCAGTCATCTCGAAGAGGAGTAGTTAGCATCTGGAACCCACTTGAAGCCTGTTTTGATATGTGGGAGTGGGACGCTGGAAGAATACCACGACTGGCCCTTGGTCTGCTTGGAACGACGGTGTGCATGCTTGGCTGTAAGAGCGCGCACAAGCGTTCGATAATCACGTTGAACTCATCTTCCGTCTCGGGTATCAGCTCACTACCGAAACGCTTACTGCTGGGTCGCAAAGTGACGGAACCTGCTAGCTAAAAGCAAAAGAAGTAGAGAAGATTCGAGTCGCTTCGTATACTATCAACGCAGCAAGTATACTACAATCTTAAGAGATGGATTTGGTACAAAAATGTACAATCAAGGAATGACGTCCTCAATCCTCCTTCGGGGAGTTTCCCTTTCCACTACCCTCGCCGGTCTTGATCGGCATAGGAGTAGGATTGGCCGCAGCCAATCGACCGTCTGCTTTCCGCGCATCGTCCTCGTCGTCGGTCAACGTATCGTCATCGTCATCCTCCACCACGAAGCGCTCACGCTCCTCGTCGACATCGGCATCGGCCTCATTACTGTTAATTTCATGGTAGCCCTGGCCGCGCTTGTTGTCCTTGATGAAGCTGTCGATGATGTAGTATTGCATAATGTTCATCGCCAGTGGGAAGATGAACATGACGAACGCGATTTGGAGCGCCTCGCTGCCTTCGGTCCAGCGCAGAGCCCAGTCGCCGACCCATGGAAGCCAGGGCAGCAGAGCAAAGAGGAGCCAGACGAACAGCTTCATGCTCACCAACCCGATGGTGTAGATGAGCAACTGCTTGAAGAACCATGGCCAGCGAGGTGGGCTGCCATAGTTACCGGATGTGATGGACTCGGCCGGTCGTGCAAGACGCGTGCGAAGGAAGACCTTGTGTAGGACTTTAAGGAAGACAATCAGAACGGGGATACCGATGGTGGTCTGCAAGTCATGTTAGCTTTCGTGTCACGCTTGAAGGGAACAAGGGGAGCCTTACATCGATTGCAAGGTTGAGGAGGTAGAACGAGCATGGGTTGGGCTTTCTGCCCTCCTCATCCTGTATCTTGCTGCCGACCTCAGCGACCGTGTTCTCAAGATTCCCCGCTCCCAGCTCGCTCATCAGCAGATTGATGAGGTGGAGAATGACGGAGCCAGTGACCTGCTTGGCCACATCAAAGAACCAGACTTTCCATTGGCGTTTGGGAGACTCGCGGAATCGCTTGAAGACCAGGGTAAGCAAAGCCAAGAGGCCGAGCGCGCCTTGTACAAGCAAAGCGAATGGCCCAAGGAGTTTGCACTGGTTCTCTTCGGCTGCTGGGTCGTCTTTGGAGGGTTTCTCGGCAGCAACGCCATCAGCAGAGTCGAATTTGGCACCTGTCGGCACCGCGACGGGGAGTGGCCAGTGTGGCGTTGGAGGCGCAGTAGCGATGATCGTCTCGATGGTACTTTGTGTAGTGAAGACGGAGCCGTTTGACTGCGTGACAGTTGCGTTGATGGCCGTCGGCACAGGCACGGGGACCCACGTGCTCACGCTCTTTTGCTTGTGGCCGAAGATTGAGAGCATCTCCGTCTCAAACACCAGTGTAGAGTCCGCCGGGATATCGTCCGTATCTTTCTTTCCGTAAGCCAGCTCGGGAGGAATGGTCAATGTCCGCGTCTCGCCCGGGCACATGTTCAACATGCCCTGGTCCCAGCCCTTGATGACTTGTCCCAGACCGACCATGAAGATGAACGGCTTCTTGTCGAACGAAGATTCCACCACGTCGTCCGAGCCGAACACCTTCAGGCTATAGTGCACCTTGACCGTGTCACCCTTCTGGGAGGGATGCGAACAGAAGACATGATTGGTGATCTCGACTTGGAGGTCTTTGGGCGGCTCGGAATCATCTTCCTCTTGGGCGAATGTAGAGGTCGCGGCGGAGAAGAGTGCCAGGAGCGCAGTGGGCAAGGCACGGAAGGACCGCATGTTCGGTACTCGTCAAGCGTGATGCGTTGTCGAACGTGGTGTTTCTCTGGCCCAGCCAGTCGCTGCGAGGAGGAGGTTGCGTTGCGGTAATATACAGGTGGTGGTGGCAGCCTTAGCCTTCGCGTGGCTCAGACCTCTTGACTTGAACCCAGGCCCTAGGCTGGCCTTGGCTTCCTTCTCCTTTATCGCGAGTCTTTGTTGATGTTCGGAGCTGGGCTATGACTTGGGCTGCGACCAGCGACCTTCCCAGAGGATGGTGAAGAGGAGGATTAGTGACGGTGGAATAACGAATAGCAGACTGCAGGAATGGAGGGAGGCGATGCCGACATGTACAGTTATGCTAGCCCGGAAGCCTTGGTCAGCCGGTCGTTCTCGGCTCGATTGTCCGGCATCGTTTTTCAGGGTTAGGGTTGGGGTTGATCGTGCATTGAAGACGGTGTTCAACCCGTACTATCTGAAACTATGTGTTATTTTACAACAACTTATCCCATAGTCAGTGGTTGGAATTGATCAATGTGATCGGATATTGAGTCCATGGGGTGCTAATTCAACAAATGGGGCGGTTTCTTCGGCGAAGAAAGATGTATGCTCGCGATAACAGCATTTGTGGATCAACAGCGTGCTAGTCTAATACAAAACATGTGCTTTTCGTAAAAACTACCTCATCCCAGCCATCTATTCATGCAACTCATCCAAAAGCTATTCAATTCAATGCTCTATGCCGACTTTCTTTCCGCCCTCGCGAATATCGCCTCAAACACCCCCATCCATTTGCTCAGATTGCTACCAAGTTCTCGGCCTGGATACTTCAACATCCTACCCAGTACCTCCCTGAACCTCGCTCTCAGCACCTTCAGCACGGCCATAGTCTTCCAGTTGTTGACCTTGATCCTCAGCCTGTTGCCGTCGATGATGATGACTCCAGCGTACATGTGGAAGACGGCGTCTCCGGACAACAGGATAAGCGGGAAGTCTGCGACAGCACTGGTCTCCTGTGCGTTGGTGAATCGGGAGGTCGACTGCATGATGCTGTAAAAAGAGATGTATTTCACGTCCATGCTGAGGGACGTCTTGTTGACCGACGTCGGGTGGAGGCCGAGGGTTTGGTTGTTCGCAATGTTGCGCCAGCCTTTACCCTCACGCTTTCCGATCTTGGGATAGAATGACCAAGCCACGACGGAGTTGGCTAGATCGTCATTGTCGTCGAAGCGAGTGGAAGATGCAGGCAGTGCCACGAATTGGCGTTGACGTGTATTGTACCGCATCTTCGAGAGTGCCTGTCGCTCTTCGGGTCCGAGACTGACAAAGCCGGCGTCGGTGAGAGACATGAGCAACTGGCCCTTGAGGTCCTCGATGTTGGCGAGATTCTGGGTACTCAAGAAGTTCTTGTTGCAGTAATTGTACTCGGACATCCCTGGTGTGTTGCACACCTTTCGCCAAGTTATATATGCGTTGTAAGCGGTGAGTAGGTCTGAATCGCCTCGCTTGAACCCAAGGCGCACAGTGTCGGCTTGCTTCTTCGCACCCATTGGGCTCAGGAACGGGGTCTTGGAGGAGAGCGTTGCAGCGACAGTGAGGGCAAAGTCAAGACAGCCGTAGATGCTGCCGTAGAGAATAAGCTTGCCGAGCTGTGCGTCCAAAGGTAGCTTGGCGAGCTGTTGGCCCAGAGGAGTGAGCTCTTCCCGAGACGTAAGAGCATCAACCTCGATGAGGGCATCGATTGCACGCCTGATGTTTCGGCTTGAAGGAGGGTCGAGAGCGGAAGACAGTGTAGCCTCGATATCGCCAAGTTTGCAGATTTTGACTCTCATGACGAGATCTTGAAGCGACAAACGAAGCATCTCGGGCGTCTGCGCGTCGGCCATCAGTTCGTCAAAGCGGTATTTGGTAAACAGATGGAAGCATATGCCCTCTTGAACACGACCAGCACGACCGCGACGCTGCTTTGCGTTTGCGCGAGCAATAAACGACTGGATGAGCCTCGACATTTGGCGACGCTCGTCAAAGCGCATCTCCTTGTGTTTGCCGGTGTCAACGACACAGGTAACATCAGGGATTGTGATACCGGTCTCGGCGATGTTGGTTGCGATCACAATCTTCCTGATACCTGGCGGCGGTATCTCGAATGCTGATTGTTGATCCTCGCTAGAGAACGTCGAATGCAATGGGTGGATGCGCCATCCCTTCAAGAAAGATGGATGTCCTTGTAGCATGTCATTGAGTTGTCTGATTTCTGCGATACCAGGAAGGAACACAAGTATCGCTTTGCTGAACTGCTCGTAGTCTTTGGCATATGCAACTTTCTCGATGAGTTTGACGATGAGATCGAAATCAATCCTGTACTCGTCGTAGTTTGCCAGAGTGTTCTTGGTTCGTTTGCTGTACGCGGAAAGTTGTTGCGCGTCTCCAGACTTGCTCTGACCCTCTTTCTCGATATCGTCATCCTCTTCACCTCCAGGTGCTTGCGTCTTGGAGTCTTCGATGGTGTGGCCGGTGAGCTCAATAGCGTCTTCGAGGAACTTGGCCTGTACGGGGAAGGTCCTTCCAGGCACTGAGATGATGGGAGCTCCGTCGAGATAGCTCGAGAATCGCTGTGCATCAACAGTGGCACTCATGAGGACCACTTTCAGATCAGGACGGCTAAGTAGGAGCGTTCGTAGTACGATGAGCAAGAAGTCACTGTCAATGCTACGCTCGTGTACCTCGTCGAGGACCAGGTGCGTGATCTCGCTGAGGCCATCCGAACGCTCGAGCATTCGCAGGACAATGCCAACAGTAGCATACACCAGGCGTGTGTTGGCAGTGGTCTGTGACTCTAACCGGATGGCATAGCCCACGAGTGAGCGCATTGTGCCGACATCACCTTTGCGTTCGCCCATCTCTTCGCTCACGCGCTGGGCCAAAGAGATGGCGGATATACGACGAGGCTCTGTGCAGTAGATCTTACAATGCCTGCCTTGAGATAGTTCACTCTCAAGGATGAACGCTGGCAGCTGTGTACTTTTACCGCAACCAGTCTCACCGCAGAGGATGGTAATTTGATGTTTCTCGATTGTGTCGAGTGCCTCATCTCGGAATTGATACATCGGTAGATTCATCCGAGCCTGCAGCATCTTCTGATACGCCGGCGACGATTGTTTGTGCGCCCACATTTCTCGAAGTGCCTGTGAAGGTTTATTGCCATTAGGTCTCTGGAGATCTTGTCGTGACGATGGTGTTGCAGTACCGCTCGCAGCGCCATTGAGTCTTCTTGCAGGATTGTAGACGATCTCGTCGTCATCGTCTTCGACTTCAGGTTTAACGTTCTTCTCGATGATCCCACGCAATTCCTTGACAAGCTCGCGATCTGTCGCATCGACGCTTTCGCGTTTGAGCCTCGCGAACTCGTCCCACAGATCTCTGAATGCAGGCGGCAGTTTCAGATGTGCCTTTTCTTCCTTGGGAGACCCGGAGAAGATCAAATATAGAGCTGCAGTCGCGACATAGGCCTCGCTCTGCGCGGTGTCCGGGGTTGCTTCTTTCATCATTGTGATCACAGTGCGTGTCGGGCCAGCCTCGACTTTGAGCATTTGCATGAAATCTCCATCAACGGGCTCTGACTCCTTCGACCACTGAATGGTGAGTGAGTGTCGGCTGGCAAAAGTGGTCGGAGACACAAGTTTGTAAGTATGTTTAGTACGAGAGTCTCGCGCTTTGCAGGCCTCTTCTAAGACTCGTTTGGGGTTCATGCCTGCAAGTCGACCAAAATCTCTCACGACAACATTCTGACTGTGAACAACACCCGCAGATGCATCTCCCGATGTCGGCATCTCTTCACTTCCGGGCAAATTGCCAAACATGCCACCCAGCATATCATCATCGCCCATGGCTTCGGCCTCTCTCAGAAGCTCTTGGCCGAGTCTCTCTGCTTCATCGCTGATGTTGTCTGTCGGAGGGTCGTTTGATTTTGCCGAGTCAGACTCTTGCGTTTTCGGTTCCTGCTCTTTCTGAAGCTGCCACTTGCGACGTTCAGAGAACTCGCGAGTTAGGTCGATCTTTTTCTCGGCCCACTGAGCCTCGCCTTCCCGCTTGTCGAAGAGTACATCGGACTCTATCCTTTGCACTCTATCCCTAAGCTTCTTTTGGCCTCGTCCGGGTGGTGTTTTTGTGGGAGGAAGACCTTTCTGGCCCTTTCCTTGCTTCTTCTTCGCCATGCCTCCCTCGCCTTCTGGGTCCAAGTCGAAAAGCCTGGCCTTTGTTCTCAGGTACACCGAGAGAAGTTCATCGGGCTCGAGGTCACTCTCAATGTCGCTGACTTCGACTCCATCGTCGCCCGGCTGCTCAATCTCCACCGTATTGTTGACCGTTGGCTTCTTCCATTTCGGCGTCTTCGTGGTGGCGTCTTGTGAGTCTGTGTCCTCATCTACGGGAGCTTGGATCGGGGCGAGAGATTTGGGCTTTTCATAATCATAGTCGTTCAATTCAGTGTTGTTACAGTTCCAAGACAGCCAGTCTAAAGCCTCGGGCAGGCCCCACGGCTGACTTGATCCTTCGTCTGCGGGTGGATTTGACAGAATGTGAGCCATTGCATCACCGACACGCTCAGCAGGAATGTCAAGTCCAAACAAAGATAGACGTAGCTGCCATACTTTAGAGAGAAGCTCATCGCCTTTGGGTAGCGCTCGCTGAGTCGCACCCGAGGACTCATTGTTGCCATGTGTGGCGTAATCAACGATCTGCTGCATCAATTCCTCGGGTAGCCAATCCCGTACTGTCATATACTCGGACTGCCCACGCAGTAGTCGCTTGTCGGTCTGCAGCCTCGACACGTGACGCGATGATTCCTTTCGGACCTTTCCAGCGTATTGCTCGATGAATTGCTGAAGCTCGGACGCCTCAAGCTGTGCCTCGAGCTCTTCTGGGCTGAGTTCATGGAGGCCGCGTTCTGTGTTTGCTTCTGGTGCGTCGGTCTTGCCATTTTGTTTGGTAGTCGGTGTAGCGGTCTTTGTGTTGGGGGTATTTACGCCAGACGGCTCGGTGCTGATCGTATCCTCAGGCTTCTCAGGCTTTGGTTTGGATGCGACGGATGTGGTGGCGAATCCTCGCGCTGGATTGGCGGCCGGCTTCTTCTTCTTACCGGCCATGATGATTTTTCAATTTTATCCTAGTGATGTCGATCGGGTGTGTCTGCATGGGATTGCACCGCCAAAAGTTCTGAACACTCAAGCTCGTGACGTTGATCGCTCATTATGACACAAAGTTCAGAGTTGCTTGCTTCACGCTAGGCCAAGACGTGAGTCTCTCTCCACGTATTTTCAATATTGCAGCCAGGAACCGCGGTACCTCACTCTCTGCGACCATACAATCATTCACAATGGCAGAGGAGACGACTGCCACTTCCAATGGTGGCGACATCCAGGCGCTGGACCTGGGTGCGCTGCGCAAGGTGCTGCTATCAAACTCGACGAAGCATAGGACTTCCGAGCTCAATCAGCTAAACGACAAGCTCGTAAGCCAAGGTAGGTAAGGATTCTACTGTGTGGGCATACGCTCTTCTGGATCAGTGCTGATTCAATGTTCAGGTGGTGTAGGCTCTCAGCTTCCTTCAGTTCTCAGCATTCTTTTCGATACATACCCTCTCTACGTCGACACGCGATCACGACAGGCAGTTGAGCAGTGCCTGAGCTCAATAGCGTCATCACCAGACAACAAAAAAGTGACCTCGGCCTTTGCGGCTTTGGTGCAACAGGAGGCGGCGAAGGCAAGCATAGCACCCGGTAGCGCTTTTGTGCTTGTAAGATGGAGCTCGCAATTGATGCAGGACTCGGCAAGCGACAAGGCTCTTTGGGAAGCTTTCGGCAAGGACTCCGTCACTACCCTCACCAATGCGCTGAATATTCTTCTTGCATCTTCGCCCAAAGATAGCACACGCGCGACGGCTGTAAGAGTGAGCAGACGCGCCTTCCGCGCTGTTTTCCGAAGCTCATTCGGAGACGAGGCCATCAACGAATGTGTGGACAAGCTTTCTGCAAAGGCCGCATCTCCTACACCTAAGAACGCGGTAACCCTTGGGATCGTTGCTGGAGTGAGCAAGCGTATACCCGAGCGAAGTGCGACCCTCGAGGCACGCAAACAGGACTTCATCGCATTCTATCTAAGGGAGATGTTGGGCTCCAAGGTCGTCTTGCCCCAATATCTCGCGACGAGCCTTAAGGACTTCTTCGGTTCGTACCTCACACTCGACGATCTTCGCAAGGACATTGTACCGCCTATAGAGAAGTCTCTCCTGCGTGCCCCAGAGGTCGTGCTGAATGACCTGGTGGCGCCGTTGTTTGCGTCGCTCCCGGCCGATTGTGACCTTTCCGAGGTTCTATTGTCCAACCTCTTGAAGCCACTTCTCGCGAACATCAAATCATCTAACGCCACTGTCCGTAATGGCGCCGTGCACACATTCTCCGTGATTGCGAACCGATGCGCCAATGAGCAGCTGGTTGAGAAAGTCGCAGACGAGGTTCTGAACCCGCTCAAGACCAACAAGGTCCCAGCTGCTGATCAGAAGGTGATACACTCTCAAATGCTTTCGGCATTGAAAGCCAGCCCGGCATTGGCCACAAAGGTCCCTCAGGGGCTGGTTGCTGTCGCTGGCAAGGAGACCAACGAACTTGCCGCCTCGGCGGAGATGAACGCTATTGTGAAATTTACCGTTCATGCTCTACAGACCGATCTGTCCGTCGACAAAACTGTTGTCGATGCGTTTTCAAAAGGCATCGCAGAAAAGCGTATGCCTTTGAGACGCACTTGGACTCTCGGTCTCGCCACTATCGTTTGGTCTCTCACCGACGAGGAGCTTAGCAAGACCAACACCATCGCTTTCTTCGATCCCTGCGCATCGAAGCTCATTGACTCCTTCAACGAGGTTCTGGCCAACCCCTCGCAGGCATCTCAAAACGGCCAGGTGTCTGTGGCGTGTGCTGCGACAGCGCTGTGTGTTTCCAGGGCGCCTCTAATGTCTGGACTGCAGAACAGTGGCGCCATCAAAAAGGCAAGTGTGGCCGAGAAAGCTCTCGCATTAGAGCCAAAGCCATCATTCTTACTCAACGCAAGGATCTACTCCAAGATGACCGCCGAGGAGGACTTGATTTGGTTCGTCCGTTCGTTGGCCGCTGCTCTCCCCAATCTGCCAACAGCAGAGGATGCGATCAAGATTCGCAACGCATGGGCTCAAGCCTTGCTCTATGTCTTCTGCGCCCCTGGGCTGCCACCAAAAGTGAAAACTGAGGCTACTACGGCACTCCAAAAGCTCTACGCTGCTAACCCAGCCTTCACATCACAAGTGGTCATCGATGGTGTTTGGCAGTGGTGCGAAGACGTTGAGTGCGAAGCAAAGGAGAGTGCAGCGATAATAGCAAAGACTGGACGCGAAGAACTCTTCAAAGCTGTTCGTGTCATCTGCCTCGATCCCGATAGTGCCGCTCGAGTCGGCGCCACTATTGACAAAGAAGTCATTGAGGCGCAGATGACCAAACTTCTCGTGCTGTGCAGACCAGAACTCCTTCCACGCACGTCGTGGATCGAGCTTTGTTTGAAGACCGGTACAGATCCTGGCCGTCTCGCAAGCAAGGCACCAGAAGAGTGCCTGGCAAAGGTTCTGGCCGTTACGGAGAATGCGAAGCAAAGGTCTCTCCCAGCATTCCAGGCTGCCGCATTCGGTGCCATGGCCGAGCTTGCCTTCGTTGCACCAGACGTCATGACACCCCTCATTGTCGACCAGATAAGCCGCGATCTCGAGTCTTCTCAGCTCTACGACATTGGGCCAACAGAGGCCGCCATCTATAGAACGCCTGAAGGAACTGCTTTCGTAGACGTCCTTTCGAAGCAGCAGAATTCGCAAGTCATCAGCAAGAATTCGAAGGATTACGACACTCTGAAGTGGGAGGAGGAACTTCGCGCATCGCTAGCTTCCAAGAAGGGCACAGCGAAGAAGCTGACACCTGAGGAGCAAGCGAAGGTGAACGCACAGCTTGCCAAAGAGTCTGAGATCCGGAAGAATGTAGCCGATATTGATGTAAGGCTTAGGCGCGGTATTGGTATCATTCACGCCTTGGCCGTTGGCCCGCCTACCGCAGCTGAGGCATGGTTTGGACCAGCTGTAAAGCTTCTCTTTGAGGCCATCCAGGCTGGCGCCGGTCTGGTGCTTGGTGATGCTGCTGCTCTTGGCTACATGAGCTGCGCAGAGAGAACTTCCAACAGACTGGGACCCCTTCGACCTTTCGTTGGTGTCGCCACTTTGCGTGCCGCTGGTGTCACCATTCTGCCCGAGAATTTGCTCGCAGAACCCCTCGGTGACCTTGTTACAAGACTTCTCTACCGCTTGCGATCTCTGGGAGAGCAGAGGCCTTTCGACACAGTCACACTCTCTTACATCTTCTCCTTCATTTTCCTGGTACTGGAGAGCGGTGGAATCGACCGCAAGGAGGCCGAAGATGCCGACGAACAGATTGTATTGGCGACAGAGTTTGTGTCCTACCACACCGACGCTTGCAACGCCCCTATTCTCCCGCGTGAGAAGTTGCTCAATGTTCTCATCGACTCAATGCAGACCTACACTCAGCACTTCCGTGCCTTCAAGGATTGCTTCACTGATCTTGCCCGGTCTATCGCACCCAATATTAGCACGCCCGAGACCGACACTGCGGTGAAGGGTGCCATTGTCCCTGACCCTTCTGTGAGGAACGCTGTCCTCCAAGCTATCAGTGCCGAGCTTGATCTGACCGATCGCGAGTTCTACGAGGAAATCTGGCTCGCGCGCTACGATGATGTGGTCGAACACCGTGACATCGCCAACGAGATCTGGGAAGAGAACGAGTTGAAGGTGATGACCAACTCCGCTACGAAGGTGCTTCCATACCTCGAGTCCAAAGATGGACAGCTCAGGAGAGCAGCAGCTCGCGCCATTGCTGGTGCAGTCAAAGAGCAGCCATCTTCCTTCGAGACCATTCTCAACAGCTTACAGGAGACTTACTTGGAACGCGCCAAGCCGAGGAAGCCTGAGCTTGACCGCTACGGCATGCCCATTAAGAAAGATCTTTCCGACCCTTGGGAGGCGAGACACGGTATTTCGCTCGCCCTCAAGGAGCTGGCTGCGAGCTTCCCTGAGCAACATCTTGTTCCATTCGTGCACTTCATGGTTGAGAGTGGTCCTCTGTGTGACGCTAGTGCTGCTGTCAGAGACAGCATGGTCGACGCAGCCGTCAGCGTTGTCACTGCTCAAGGCAAGTCCTTGGTTGAACCATTGATGAAGCTGTGTGAGAGCACTCTGGAAGGCTCCAGCAGCTCACAAGCCCAAGATCTTGTCAACGAAGCCGTGGTCATCATGTACGGCGCACTTGCACAGCATCTTCCTCAAGGTGATGCTCGCACACCCAAGGTCGTGCAGCGTCTTCTCTCAACCCTCAGCACCCCTTCGGAATCTGTGCAGTACGCTGTTGCACACTGCTTGCCACCGCTTGTCCGTGCTTGCAGCGATCAGGCCACTAGCTTCTTGAAGCAGATGGTCGACGAGACATTGCACGCAAAGAAGTATGCTGCGCGCCGTGGTGCGGCTTACGGACTAGCTGGTATCGTCAAGGGCAAGGGTATCTCGATCCTTCGCGAAGCCCGTGTGCTTTCCACCATCCGTTCGGCCGCCGAGAACAAGAAAGATGTCAACGAAAGACAAGGTGCTTTCCTCACCTATGAATTGCTTTCTCTCATTCTGGGACGCGTCTTCGAGCCGTACGTCATCCAGATCGTACCTCAACTACTTGCTGGCTTCGGCGACACGAGTGCAGACGTGCGCGACGCTTGTCTGGATGCGGCAAAGACTTGTTTCTCGTCTCTTAGCTCCTACGGCGTGAAGCAAGTTCTTCCAACTCTATTGGAAGGTCTGGACGAGTCGCAGTGGCGCAGTAAAAAGGGTGCTTGCGATTCGCTGGGAGCCATGGCCTACCTCGACCCTGAGCAGTTGGCCGTCAGCTTGCCTGAGATCATTCCTCCGCTTACTGAAGTCCTCAATGACAGTCACAAGGAGGTTCGCGCATCGGCGAACAGGAGTTTGCAACGATTCGGCGAGGTCATTAGCAACCCCGAAGTCAAGAGCCAAGTCGGCATCCTCCTCAAGGCTCTCAGTGACCCCACCAAGTACACTGAGAGCGCACTTGACGCTCTCATCAAGGTCAACTTCGTACACTACCTTGATGCACCTTCGCTTGCCCTCGTCGTTCGCATTCTCGAGCGTGGTCTCGGAGATCGTTCCGGCACCAAGAGAAAGGCTTCCCAAATTATCGGCAGTCTTGCCCACCTTACCGAGCGCAAGGACCTTGTGGCACACCTGCCGATCCTCGTGGCCGGTCTTCGGGTTGCCATCGTCGATCCTGTGCCTGCAACCAGAGCCACCGCTTCCAAGGCACTTGGTTCGACTGTGGAGAAGTTGGGCGAGGATGCTCTTCCAGACCTTATCCCCGGCCTCATGGCCACCCTCAAGTCGGACACTGGCGCGGGAGACCGTCTTGGTTCCGCACAGGCATTGTCCGAGGTCCTTGCTGGTCTTGGTACTAGTCGCCTTGAAGAGACCCTTCCTTCTATCCTGCAGAACGTTGCCAGCAGCAAAGCATCCGTGCGCGAGGGCTTCATGTCCTTGTTCATCTTCTTGCCTGCTTGCTTCGGTAACAGCTTTGCCAACTACCTCAGCAAAGTTATTCCACCAATTCTCTCAGGTTTGGCTGATGAGGTCGAAGCGATCCGTGAAACTTCGCTTCGCGCTGGTCGCTTGCTCGTCAAGAACTTTGCTACACGCTCTATCGACCTGCTCCTTCCCGAGCTTGAGCGTGGTCTTGAGGACAACAGCTACCGTATCCGTCTCAGTTCCGTTGAGCTTGTCGGTGACTTGCTCTTCAACCTTACTGGTATCACCGCCAAGGCGGACCAGGAGGACGAGCTTGAAGAGAACGCCACCGAGGCTGGTGCGTCCCTTCTCGAGGTCCTTGGAGAGGAGAAGCGCAACAAGGTCCTCTCTGCACTCTACATCTGCCGCAACGACACATCTGGTCTCGTCCGCACCGCTGCAATCAACGTGTGGAAGGCCCTCGTCTCGACCCCTCGCACCCTCCGCGAGCTCATCCCCACACTCACCGGGCTGGTCATCCGCAGGCTTGCGAGCGACAACATGGAGCAGAAGGTCATTGCCGGAAACGCTCTCGGCGAGCTCATCAGGAAGGCTGGCGAAGGTGTCCTGTCTACTCTCCTTCCAACCCTCGAGGAAGGATTGCGAACGTCGACAGATGCAGACGCCAGACAGGGTATCTGTATTGCCCTTCGCGAGCTCGTCTCCGCGTCGGCACCAGACGCACTCGAGGACTACGAAGAGACCCTCATTTCTGTCGTTCGTACAGCCTTGGTCGATCAAGACAACGACGTCCGCGAGGCTGCCGCCGAGGCCTTCGACTCGCTCCAGAAGATTCTCGGCAAGCGTGCGGTGGACCAGGTGTTGCCGCACCTGCTTAACTTGCTGCGTTCCGACGACGAGGCTGAGCACGCCCTCTCCGCTCTTCTCACGCTGCTCACCGACACGTCGAGATCTAACATCATCCTGCCAAACCTTCTTCCTACGCTGCTCACGCCTCCTATCTCGCCTTTCAACGCACGTGCTCTTGCATCTTTGTCCGAGGTCGCTGGTGCCTCTATGACAAGAAGACTGCCGACCATCCTGAACTCCATGATGGACAGCATCACCAACTGCAAGGATGCAGAGCTGAAGGAAGAGCTCGAGACCTCCTTCGACACCATCCTTACATCTGTGGATGAGTACGACGGCTTGAACACGATGATGAGCGTCATGTTGGCTATGGTCAAGCACGATGACCACCGCAAGCGCGCGTCTGCTGACCACCACCTTGCCAAATTCTTCGCAACTACCGACGTCGACTTCTCTCGGTACTACCCTGATCTTATCCGTGCCTTCCTCATCTCCTTCGACGACAGCGACAAGGACGTCGTCAAGGCTGCATGGACAGCACTCAGCGCTCTTACTTCGCAACTCAGGAAGGAGGAGATGGAATCGCTCGTCATTTCGACGAGAACGACGCTCAACCAGGTCGGTGTTGCTGGACATGGCCTGCCTGGCTTCTCGCTGCCCAAGGGTATCAACGCTATCCTGCCCATCTTCTTGCAAGGTCTCATGAACGGCTCGGCCGAACAGAGGACTCAGGCTGCTCTCGCCATGTCGGACCTCGTCGACAGGACTGCCGCCGACGCTCTCAAGCCGTTCGTTACTCAGATCACCGGTCCTCTCATTCGTGTGGTTTCCGAGCGCTCGACAGAGCTCAAGTCTGCCATCTTGCTTACCCTCAACAACTTGCTTGAGAAGATTCCGCTATTCCTCAAGCCCTTCCTGCCGCAGCTTCAGCGCACATTTGCTAAATCTCTCGCCGATCCCTCGAGCGATGTCTTGCGGAGCAGGGCTGCCAAGGCTTTGGGTACGCTCATTGTCATGACACCTCGTATCGATCCTTTGATCACCGAGCTTGTTGCTGGCGCGAAGACTCCGGACGCTGGTGTGCGCAACGCTATGCTGAAGGCACTCTACGAGGTCGTCAGCAAGGCTGGCTCGAAGATGAGCGATGTGTCAACGAACTCCATCCTGGGCCTCATCGACTCCGACCAAGACGAACACGACGACTCCATGACCATTACTTACGCGAAGCTGCTGGGTGCTCTGATCAAGGTGCTTCCTGCTGAGGCTGCCACCGGTCTGATCAAGTACGTACATGAATATCCGTTGACATTACAACATCCGCTAACATCCATACAGGAGCCGCGTTGTCACCAACCACTTCACTCATGCTTCCGTGCTTGCCTTGAACGCAGTACTCGTCGAGTCTCCAGAATCCCTTACCACGGGCACTTTTGCCGAGATCACACCTTCCATCATCGTCCAAGGTATCGCGAGCCCGCAGCCCTTCATCTCCGACAACTGTGTGCTCGCAGCTGGCAAGTACCTCTTGACAGAATCGAGCGACAAGAGCTTCGACGCAACCAAGCCCATCTTCGAAGCTCTCGCACAGGTCATCCCTCCTGGCCACTCTGTCGACACGCGCCGTCTCGCGCTGGTCGTCGTCCGCACTGTCGCCCGCGAGCACAACGACGTCGTTCGCCCGCACATGCCTTCCATCGTCCCGCCCGTCTTCGCTTCGGTGCGCGACATGGTCATCCCCGTCAAGCTTTCCGCCGAGGCGGCTTTCCTGGCAATCTTCAACGTCGTCGACGAAGAAGCTGAGGTCTTCGATAAGTACATGGCGAGCCCTAACGCCGGTGGTGCGATGGCACCTGGCCCGAAGAGGAGCATGCAGGAGTACTTCAAGCGCATTGCGCTTAGGTTGAGCAGCCAGGCCAGAGAGAGGAAGGAGGCTGAAGGAGGTGCTGGTGGATTGGGTCTTAGTGGCGATGAGATCGAAGACGAGAAGGAGGTCTGGAGTGTTGGACGGATGGAGTCTGGGTCGGGCGCTTTCTCTGATGAGTGAGAGGTTGTATTGGTTGGTGATTGACAGCATGTCATTTATTTAGGAGGGCGTTTGTGTTTTGTCGTGACGAATAAAAGCGAAAAGCGTTCACTTTTGAGCCTTCTGTATTCTTGTTGATCACTTCTGGTCTTTGGCATAATGTCGAGGCTTGAGATACATCCACTTGAATACGTCACTTCTATCAGTACTTTGCAATCAAAACGGTACGGAGTCCCAAGGTAGCAATAACTACATGTACCCAGCCGCTCGACATGCATGGATATCGATATACGTCCAAATCTCCCAGCATCGTCATCGTTGCGAGAAACGTTAGATGTGATCGCCAAGACGTAACGTTGTGCAAGAGTTGTCTAAGGTGAATCATAGAAGCGTAAGCCACAAACGAGCATGCTTCATCTCAAATAGAAGTGAACTCTTGGACGTGGAATAACAGAGAAGACTTCGAGGAATGCTTCTTCTCGTTCTAGGAGGCCAGGGCGGCTAGGGGATAAGCTTCGGTAGTGGTCGTGTCTAGCAACGAGGCTAGTATAGACTGTACGTAGTCCCTGCGAGCACCGGTAGAGGAAAGGCGTCTTCACAGAATGATTGGAACCGTTCGGCCGTTGCAGGAGAGCCGTGCGTCATGGAAGGTGGACTGTTCGGGCTTGAGGGTCTGTCTACTTGAGGAAGTGGAAGATAAGGATGGAGAGTTATGTTACCCACAGTACCGTAGGTATTACAGGACGGACTGTGTTGTATGGTATTTTCCACAAGGGTATATGTATTCGCACAGATCAGATAATAGCAGTATACCTACATACGTACATGGTAGGCTAGGTCATATGGGCACCAGTCAGCACCAGCCAAAACACCCAACCATTCACCGGGGAGAAACGAATGACATGGACACGAGGCGGGCAAAAAAGATGGTGTACCGTGTGTGAAGAAGTCGCCCCCTTTTTACTGACAAGCCAGCCGGCCAGCCCAGCAGTCGTGTCAGCACAGCAAACGCAAGCAAAAGCAGCACTGTGGCAGTCTGCACGCGCACGATTAGGTGGTCACTGGTCACTGCAAGAGGCAGGGATGGCGTCTTTCGAAACAGCCGCGCACCCGCCCACAGCTCTGCACGCCAATCCTCCTCTGGCTTAGCTGCCGCACCCTCTACCCGCCCTCAAGGGGTCGACTGTCCCAAGGCGAGGTTGTGCTTCTGGCTGTGCGGCCGTTGAGAGAGGTGTGCAATAATAATGCTCGACACCGCCCATTGCTATACCGGCCTCTGTCTCTTGTAATACCACCCAACCCGCTCCATCACCCGAACTATCCCCTTCTCTCATCACCACCGCCGCCGCCCGCCGGTGCTACCGACACGTCTGCTCGCGCGCGCTGACGTGACACGAACGGAGCCTCTCTGCTTGCGCTGGCGTCACCCAAGGGCCCTTTTGATTTATCGACCAGCTCCTAATTGTCCTTTGCTGGCCTCTTTACGGCAAACCTCTCGTACCAAGCCTCAACCTTTCCTGGAAGAGAGACGGCCGAAACACTGTATTACTAGTTCCATTTCTGCGTCCAGGAATCCATTCTGAAGAGCTGGACACAACTCCCAACCGACTAAGCAGCGACTTCCCTCCCTGGGAAGAGCGCCTGGTCGTAATACCACCATGTCACACACCTATGAGGTCGGCACCCAGGCCTGGCAGCCGGACTCCACGGAAGGCTGGGTTGCTTCAGAGGTCGAGCAGAAGATTGTTGATGGGGACAACGTGAAGCTGGTGTTTCTATTGGAAAATGGAGAGGTATGTCGACAACCGCGTGACGTGTACCGACTTCGCAGACTGACAGGAACTGCTTCATCAGACCAAAACGATCGAGACGACTCTCGCCGCGCTCAACGACAGCAATGCCTCCCTTCCACCGCTTATGAACCCTTCAATACTGGAGGCCAGTGATGATCTGACGAATCTCTCTCACCTGAATGAGCCTGCAGTTCTGCAGGCTATCAAGCTTCGCTATGCCCAAAAGGAGATATACACGTACTCTGGTATCGTGCTGATCGCCACAAATCCGTTTGCAAGGGTGGATTCGCTGTATGTTCCTGGCATGGTTCAAATTTACGCTGGCAAGCACCGATCTTCACAAGCACCCCACTTGTTTGCAATCGCCGAGGAGGCATTCGCCGACATGCTTCGCGACGGACACAACCAGACTATTGTGGTCTCCGGTGAATCCGGTGCCGGAAAGACTGTCAGTGCCAAATACATCATGCGATACTTTGCTACACGAGAGCCTCCAGACCAGCCTGGAGTGAGGAGCCGCGGCCGCACCGACACCATGAGCGAGACAGAAGAGAGAATCCTGGCCACCAACCCGATCATGGAAGCCTTTGGTAACGCAAAGACTACCCGTAACGACAACTCTTCGCGATTCGGCAAGTACATCGAGATCATGTTCAACAAGGAGACCGACATTATTGGTGCAAGGATGCGGGTGTATCTGCTCGAGCGGTCAAGATTGGTATTCCAGCCGCTTAAGGAGCGGAACTACCACATCTTTTACCAGCTCGTGGCCGGCGCAACAGACGCCGAACGGGAAGAGCTTGGATTGGTTCCGGTGGAACACTACGATTACCTCAACCAAGGCGGCGCACCTGTAATCGAGGGCGTCGACGATGCGAAGGACTTCACAGAAACCAGGGATTCTCTCACGAGACTGGGTGTCTCAGCGGAAATCCAAAGTTCGCTTTGGCGCGTTCTGGCCGCTCTCTTGCACATTGGAAACATCAAGATCGCAGCTTCGAGGTCGGACTCGTCACTCGCTGCGGACGAGCCGTCGCTTGTCAAGGCTTGCGAGCTTCTGGGCATCGACGCGACCGACTTTGCAAAATGGACGGTCAAGAAGCAGCTCGTCACGCGAGGTGAGAAGATCATGTCCAACCTGAACCAGGCACAGGCTATCGTTGTGCGTGACTCCGTCGCCAAGTACATATACTCTTCTCTTTTCGACTGGCTTGTGGAGACCATGAACGGCTTCCTTGGACCCGCCGAAGTTGTGGCGCAGATGAAGAGCTTCATCGGCGTTCTTGATATTTACGGATTTGAACATTTCGCCAAAAACAGCTTCGAACAATTCTGCATCAACTACGCCAACGAGAAGCTGCAACAAGAATTCAACCAGCACGTGTTCAAGCTGGAGCAAGAAGAGTACCTCCGTGAAGAGATCGACTGGAAGTTCATCGATTTCTCCGACAACCAGCCTTGTATCGACCTCATTGAAGGCAAGCTCGGAGTGCTCGCATTGCTGGACGAAGAATCGAGACTGCCCATGGGTTCGGATGAGAGCTACATCAACAAGCTACACCACAACTACTCTGGCGATAAGAACAAGTTCTACAAGAAGCCCAGATTTGGCAAGAGCTCTTTCACCGTCTGCCACTATGCGGTCGACGTCACATACGAGAGCGAGGGTTTCATTGAGAAAAACAGAGACAGTGTACCCGACGAACACCTCGAGAACCTCAAGGGCACCTCGAACTCATTCCTTGCGGACGTCCTTGAAACGTCGGCAATTGTCAGGGATCGCGAGGCACCCAACGCAAACCCCAAGGCAGGTAGCGCCGTCGCCAAACGAAGTGCTGTCTCGGCGAAGAAGCCTACGCTTGGTGGTATCTTCAAGAGCAGTTTGATCGAACTGATGCAGACCATCAACTCGACGGATGTGCACTATATCAGGTGTATCAAGCCGAACGAGAGCAAAGAGTCGTGGAAGTTCGAGGGCCCGATGGTTCTGAGTCAGCTTCGTGCCTGTGGTGTTCTTGAGACTGTTCGCATTAGCTGCGCCGGATACCCGACAAGATGGGTCTACGAGGAATTCGCACTCAGATATTACATGCTCATTCCCTCGGCGCAGTGGACGACTGAGATCCGCGAGATGGGTAATGCCATCCTCCGCCAGGCACTCGGTGAGCCCAAGAACGACGGAACCGACAAGTACCAGCTTGGTCTCACCAAGATCTTCTTCCGCGCCGGCATGCTCGCCTTCTTGGAGGGCCTGCGTACCGCCCGACTCAACGACGCTGCAATCATGATCCAAAAGAACCTGAAAGCCAAGTACTACCGTCGTCGCTATCTCGAGGCGACTGACAGCTTCCGTGCGTTTCAAGCCCTCGCAAGAGGACATCTCTCACGCGAGAAAGCCGACGAACTCCGCCGGATCAAAGGTGCCACAGATATCCAACGTGTTTGGAGGGGTTCGAAAGACCGCAAGAAATACGTACAGTTCCGCAACGATCTCATCGTCTTTGAAGCGGCGGCCAAGGCCTTCGTTCTGCGCAAGATGATTCTTGACAAACGTATTGGCGATGCTGTGAGGATTATCCAGCGCTCGTGGCGGAGTCGATACCAGCTCCGCGGCTGGAGGGACTACCGCCGCAAGGTCACTCTCGTACAGAGTCTCTGGCGCGGTAAGTTGGCCAGGAAGGAGTACAAGACGGTACGAGAGGAGGCACGCGATCTCAAACAGATTTCCTACAAGCTGGAAAACAAGGTTATTGAGCTTACCCAGAGTCTCGGTACCGTAAGGACTGAGAACAAAGCGCTCAAGAACCAAGTTTCGAATTACGAATCGCAGCTCAAGTCGTGGAGAGAACGACACAACGCCCTCGAGAACAGGACAAAAGATCTCCAAACCGAGGCCAACCAGGCTGGTATCACAGCAGCCAAGCTCGGTGCCATGGAGCAGGAAATGCAGAAACTGCGGACAAACTACGACGAAAGCACGTCTGCTATGCGCCGACTGCAAGACGAGGAGAAGACACTCCGAGAGTCGCTCCGCACTACGTCTCAAGAGCTTGAGGCTACCAGGCAGAGCAAAACTGTCTCTGAAACAGAGAAGCTCTCGCTCAGACAACAACTCGCCGACCTGCAGGATGAGCTGGAGCTCGCAAAACGTGCTGTTCCAGTCAATGGCGAGGGTGCAAACGGCTTCAACCAGGCACCTGCGCAAGCCAGCGGGCTCATCAATCTGGTGTCGAGCAAGAAGCCGAAGCGTAGGTCAGCCGGTCCCGAACAGATCAACAGCGAACGCTTCAGCGGTGCCTTCAACCCGAGACCTGTTTCTATGGCTTTCGGCGCGGTGTCTGGCCACAGTCAAAATCTCTCTGGTTCGACTTTCAACCCTGCACAAGAAAGCGTCGAGATGGAGCTCGAGAACTTGCTCGCAGACGAGGACGGTCTCAACGATGAAGTCACCATGGGCCTGATCCGTAATCTCAAGATCCCTTCGCCAGGCTCGACACCACCACCGACTGACAAGGAAGTCCTCTTCCCTGCTTACCTTATTAACCTTGTCACTAGCGAGATGTGGAACAACGGCTTCGTCAAGGAGAGTGAGCGCTTCCTTGCCAACGTTATGCAGTCCATCCAACAGGAGGTGATGCAGCACGATGGAGACGAAGCCGTCAACCCGGGTGCATTCTGGCTCAGCAACGTTCACGAGATGCTGTCCTTTGTGTTCTTGGCAGAAGACTGGTACGAGGCACAGAAGACTGACAACTTCGAGTACGACCGATTACTCGAAATTGTCAAGCATGATCTCGAGAGCTTGGAGTTCAACATCTACCACACCTGGATGAAGGTGTTGAAGAAGAAGCTTCAAAAGATGATTGTGCCTGCCATCATCGAGAGCCAGAGCTTGCCTGGATTCGTCACAAACGAGAGCAACCGATTCCTCGGCAAGCTTTTGCAGTCATCAAACGCACCGGCCTTTAGCATGGACAATCTCCTGTCTCTCCTGAACAATGTCTTCAAGGCAATGAAAGCCTTCTACATCGAGGACACCATCATCACACAGACCGTCACCGAGCTGCTGCGACTTGTTGGTGTCACAGCATTCAACGATCTGCTAATGCGCAGAAACTTCCTGAGCTGGAAGCGAGGCCTGCAGATCAATTACAACATCACACGCATTGAGGAATGGTGCAAGAGCCACGACATGCCCGAAGGCACGCTGCAGCTTGAGCACCTTATGCAAGCCACCAAGCTGTTGCAGCTGAAGAAGGCTACCCTGAATGACATTGAGATCATTCAGGATATCTGCTGGATGTAAGTTCTTGATCATACAATCCTTCACCACCATGAAACAACCCAATACTAACGAAATCTTTCCAGGCTCACACCCAACCAAATCCAGAAGCTGCTCAACCAATACCTCGTCGCCGACTACGAGCAGCCCATCAACGGCGAGATCATGAAAGCCGTCGCCTCGCGCGTCACCGACCCCAAATCCGACGTCCTGCTCCTGCAAGCCGTCGACATGGAAGACTCGGGCCCGTACGAGATTGCGGAGCCGCGCGTCATCACCGCTCTCGAAACCTACACGCCTAGCTGGCTGCAGACGCCGCGCCTCAAGCGCCTGGCCGAGATCGTGAGTGCGCAAGCCGTCTTGCAGCAGCAAATCGACGCGAAAGGCGCCGGAGCCGGCCAGCTCGATGGCCACGAGGAAGACGGCGACCTCGGCGGCGGATCGCGAGGAGTGAATGGCTTCGGCCGACACAGTGGCGGCTACAGCGGTAACGGAGAGATTTTGAGTGAAGAGGAGGAGGGTGATGGCGATATTGTGATGCAACGGTAAACTTTTTGAGTTGAGGTTGCCGGCGGATTGTTGATGGAAGGCTCCCACAGAGAGAGGGTGGGAGATTATTACGTTCTGTCTACACACACCCCTTTTTTGGAGGGAGAGGGTGGAACACGGCGTTCTTCGAGAGGGGCATTTTTCTTGCACTACTTTTTGTGTCTATTCTATCGGCATTGTCATTGAAGGGTACACCCTTATCCTTTTTCTTCCCCCTCTTCCTGTTTGCTTTGAGCGATTGAACGCCGAATGAGAAAGATTACAGAGAAGTTTAACATAGACGAAGACCGCGATTGGTTTCCCGAAATTCGACGTGATTCAAGATTTGTTTCAATGGCGTTTCTTTTTCTCGTCAGGTTTCACTTGTCTCTTCATAGTAGCACGTTACGTTACGCACGTGTATGTGTCGTCATCATTAGGACTTGCGAAGTAAAATGAATACAATCAAATGCTGCTGCTGCTGCATGCTTGTCAGCACACTAGGCTGAAGGCTATACCATGTAGAAACGGTATACTGGAAGATGAGATAGGTTCGGTGCTCGGATTCACGTTTTATTGATTGTCGTTGAGATTGCATCGGCGAAGGTCTCTCCATATGGAATGCCAGTAAGAAACTAGCTTTTATTGAGAAGTGCAACTGAGACGAAGGCATGCGAACCACCTTGTGAAAGTATACACATGAGAAGAAGAAAGGAGAACGAATGCGACATCGCTCATTGAGCTCCCATATGTGTTCTCAGATATGTACACCGGATCTGAAGCCAAAAAGAACAAACTCGCTCACGAGCCCCCGCTAAGGAAATAGGAAAAAACTAAGGCCAGATACTCGCAAAAAATCGTTCAAGACACAATCAGAATGCCAGATAAAAGGAAAACAAGAAAGGTGAAGGAGTGACAAGAAAGAAAGCAAGGGGAATGGTGTAAGCCATGTCGCCAGGTCCCGTCTTTTCGTTTGTTGGAGCAGGTCAGCACAAGAAAGCCAGCAATGAGGCGTGAGACTCGTCTCAACAGCCCAAGGCTTCCGTCTGCTCTGTCGTATTTCGCCCGTTTTGAGGGTGCCGTCGTAACCCGATAAATTTTGTAAAACCCCCTGGCAGACGCCTAGCATCTGCCAATCGATCTGTCGGCGCACTCGCGCCGGCAGGACGTATGTCGCTCTTTTCAATTCGTAGGCAAAACGTCACGTAATGCCTTGCAACGCGCTCAAAACGTAACCCTTGTTGCCTGTTCACCACGCTTTGCTCCTTCGCCTGTCGCTTTTCGACGAGAAGACTTCGGCGACTCTGACGCCGGCCATCTTCCCCGTGAAGCCGCCCCCTCTGCTGCTGGTGCTGGATGTGGGTGATGTGACGGTCGACTCGTTGCCGTAGACGTACTCGCCGTTGACGTATTGTGCTCCGGAGACCCAGGTGCTGCGCTTGTCGCGGCGGGTGTAGCGCTGCTCGAGGCGGTAGATTTCGAGCTTTGCTCGCAGAGTCTCGAACAGGCCCATTTTGTGATCTGGTTTGTGGTTGTGGATTTGTGCGGCCTGGATTGGTGGAGCTTGTCTGATCATTCGAGGTGAGGGCGGGCGTTTGGTGTGTTCGACGGTTCTGGTGGTACTGTAGAGTGCTGAGTGTTTGGCTGATCGGCAACGTGTATCCTCGTCTGGCTTAGGTATATTTGATCGGTGGTATTCGCAGTACGGAATAGCAAGGCTTAATGGCTGTATTTGCTGGCAGTGGGCTCTGTGTGCGCGAACGGAAAGAGCGGAAGCAGGTTGGTATTTTGTATAATAATGATAGCAGTGTGGTTATCGCAAAAGACAAGAACAGCGGCAAAGCGAGTGTATAGATAGATTAGGGAACTGGTCCAGATTGTGCAGGGCAGAGCAGGGATAGCGACAGTACAGTATAGGAAGGAGGAAGACACACACGCGAGCGAAGTCAGTAGACGAAAGGGCGTTGGGCGGTTCCCACGCATCCACGCAGGGCCCTCGTGGAGGACGGGATGGTGCCATTGGCAAAGGTCTAGTTTGCCCTCGCATCCCTGCGCTTGCGAAGTCCGCTAGGTAACGAGGGAACCTACTCCGTCGCCTAGTCGGCGGAGCGTGACGGGTAAATTGTCCTTGGACCGGGTCGAGGCCTTGTGGATCACGATGCACCTCAATTGACTCGTGTGTTGGACACGATCTGAGCCATTATTCCTATCATTATCGTTGTGTGTTGTCTTTTATGAATGGATGAGGTGGGTGACAGCTGGCGGGGCAATGATACCAGAGGCCGATCCGAGTACATGCAAGCAAACCGTTTCAAGCCTTGCCACGCGTGTCTCAAGCTGCCCTACAGGACATCTTCAAGGGCAGTCCTCGTGAAGACAGACTCAACGCTGTCTGCGGGAGCGAGTATAAGGCGCACAGCAGCCGAGCATCCGGCGTGTTAAATCTCCCCACAACTAAGCGTGCACGCGAGTAAGAGCACGTGCGCTCATCATCACTGGGAGACTGGCACCATGGCAGCCGTAACCGGGCAAGGAGGTTCGATTGTTCATCAAATGCGTGGGCTCGGAGGACATAGGTTTAGGGCAGCTGCTCCGAGGGCTCCGATCTTCTGATGCTGAATATAGAAGCCTTGAAGTGTCGTGTTTCCAATAGAGTGGTCTAATCGACTACGATCAAGCCCTATTACTGCAGAGCCAGGTTGCATCTATGTGCAGCGAGTTCATAAAGGAGCCAGATACACAAACACCTTTGCATAAAATCAAGGGTCAAATTTTCACAGAAACCGTTGCAATTGATAGTGCCAATAGACCGCACATGGTGCCTACCTCTGTACCAGCCGAACTAGAGGCCACGTGCCTTCTAGCTGATTTCCAGGCGGACGTGCACGCGCGCCGCAAGACCGGAGGATGGTTCACCACTAATGGAAGACTGGCCGATGCGACGATAGTCATGACGCGGAGGTCGTCCTTGCAAACTGATCGGCAGCACACGTCATATACACGAGATGGCCACGCTCTGTGGTTGAACACGAGCGCGCCGTCTCAAATGCCAGACATTGGATTCCGAGGAAAGCCAACATGACGGCGCTCACGAAGCCGACGAGCTGGATGGTATAACCCTTGTGAAGGAAGATCGAAATCGAAACAAACGAACAAACGGAGAGATCGACGGTCGGCGGCCTCGTGGCCGGCTTGCGCTGAGCGATCGAGATGTGATGTTGTGATCTTGGGCAGACTTGGACGGATCGACTCGTGGAGGAAAGGCTTGGATTGCCGGCGGTAAGGAAGGGACGGGGTAGAGGACGGAACGGGGACTCGGGATATCGAATGGGTCGTCTCGTGGACGATCGTTTCTGCTAACTTTTGTTATGAGGCATCCCTCGTTCCATTAATAACGCCAGAATTAAACCTTTCAATCTTCCTGCTCGACACATACTCACACAAACCTGCTTCGCCGTAGGCTCGGGTCTTTTGTTCACCTCAAACACATCGGTTGACCGCCAGAATACTACTCGGCGGTGTCCAGATCGTCATGCTGTGGTGCTGGTGGTGCCTCGTGGTCTGCAAGATCATTAGCTGATGTCAATTTCAAGAGGTGATCAATGCTTACCCTTGTGCTCCTCCTTGATAGTGCCGTTAGGCTCGACATCGCGCTCATCCCGCTCGACGTGCTCCGCTTCACGTTCAGTGTCGCGCTCGGGTTCACGCTCCCTTTCGCGGTCGTCATCGCGGTCGCGAGGGTCCTCGCGGTCACGGATATCTTTCGTGTCACGGTCGCGCTCGTCCGGGCTACGGGAGCGGTCACGGTCGCGGCGATCGCCACCACGGCGGTCGTCATAGCGGTCTCCACGAGGAGACAACTCGCGGGTCGAACGACGGGGCGGGGTGCCAGAACGGCCACGGCGGGGTGAGCGACGGCCGCCGCCACCGCCGTCACGCATAGGACGTCCAGTGGCGACATCGAAGCGCCAGTTGGCAGACGGAGGGGTGCGTGCCCACTAGGTCATGTCAGCAGTGGCCAATGGCCTTTATCTCGAGGCGCACATACCTCAATCTTCAGTAAATCATCGCGCCCAATGCGCTTGTTGTGCATCTCATGGTAAGCATCGTCAGCATCGCGACGGCTCTCGTACTCGACAAATGCGAAGCTGCACATGGTCAGTGTCTGGAAACCGACTGCGACTCGGGCGGGGTGTACTCACAGTCTGCTCGAAGCAGTGCGGGGAGCTGGGATATCACAGCGGACAAGACGTCCATACCTTCAAGTCTTGTCAATACACGTCTTCGATTGCAGGGCTGCCGGATCGCAAGGGCGCCGAGCGCGCGGAGGACTCGATATCGGATCGGGGGGGTTCGCTCGGTGGTGCGACAAGGGTAGGAGGGAGGAGGTAGGCAGGAGAGGTTGCGGCTGCGGTCGAGCATCACAGGCGCGTGATGGCGTGGGCATTGGAGGATGTATGTAGGCGTGTAGGTTGCTGGCGACTAGTTGGTGACGTACCGTTCGAATTCGAAAGCGAGGTCGCGCGCGCGAGTGCCGTGGCCAAAGCCAGTGACATAGAGAGTAGTGCCGCCGCCGCGAGACATGATGTGAAGTTGCAATGAGGGATGTTGATGCAATGTTAGGTATGGTGGAAGGACAGACGCCGCTGTCGAGGTGGAAGTCGTCGAGAGACTTGAGAGCAATCGAATCGGAAGGAGCCGAGGCTAGTCTGAGCTGCACGTGATTTGAACGTCACTTCCACCTGCATCCATGCTCAACCGAGTCCAACAGCCCGGCGCTTGAGGCTCCAAGGCTCCACACGACCAATGTCAGATGGCACCGCCGCTGTGAGATCGTCGACCTCCGCAACCTTCGAAATACCACTCTGCGCTCAGGACGGCTCATGCATGGTGCTCGCTGCTATGCAGCCAACGCCGCTTCCCATGCAACTTCCGTCCTACGGCTGACGTGCGGTCGGGCGACTGGATGTCGTGCAGGAATACCACCATACAATGCCACTCGCGGGTCTGACAACATGCGCTTGCAAAGATGGCGGCAACTAAGAATGCCATACTCTACAAGAGCGGGGTGCGCCACCAATACAGAGACCGCATCGGACACCGTATCAGAGAAAGACACCCGACGAGCGCAACGGCTAGCCCTATACGAGGACGTTATAGTCAAGGATGGACTAGAGCCTTTGAACGAGGAGCAACGCCGACAACAATTGCGCGGAGCCGCACGGATTAAACACACGCACGAGGAGGGCTCCGTAGACTGGAAGACACGCAGTTTTGCAATGAGTGAGCAAATTAGAAAGGCAAAAAGGGCATACTATGACCCTGCGCCCAAAGACGGTGGATGGGTGCCTCCCGCGCCCCAAATTTCTCTTGACTATACTGGCTTGGACATCAAGCCTCAAATCAGCAACGCAGACCCGCCCATGCCCATACCCTGGGGCCAGGGCTATGAAGTGCGAAAGAACAATATTACTGCAGCGCAGGTGCTCGACCTCGAGATTAAAGCTTTCGCAGACCACATGGCACCTACTACCGCTGAGCGGAAGGCGCGACTTCATGTGCGAAACTCCGTCAACACAATAATGGATACCCTTGAAGGACATCAATCGTACGCCTTTGGCTCATTCAGGACTGGTCTTACAATGCCGTACTCTGACATTGATTTTGGCATCTTCGACAAAATCGAGCGCCGACATGCACTTCAGCCTGCAATGAAGCATCTCTACTCCGTTTTGAAGAACGGAGAAGACTACATTTGCGTTGTGTACCGCCCTGCTCAACGGTCGATAATCACCGCGCAGCACAAAACGACAGGGATAGACATCCAGATCGTAGCAAGGGAAAGCGGTGCTCAGGATTTGCGAGTGCAAGCCTACCTAGAAGCAGTACCTCATATCCACCAACTCTACAGCGTCATACGCACGGCTTTTGGCGTCCGTGGCTTCGTAGATCCTTTCATCGGTGGTATTTCTTCATATGGCACCTTCATGATGTTGGCGGCCGCGCTAACCCGTCGGGGAACGCCCTCTGACATCCATAAGTCGCCCTCTTCCCAACTCCTCCACTTTCTCTCCTTCTGGGCCAATTTCGATACCACAAAGTTTGGTATCGCTCCCAGCTGTCCCACGTCCCCAAACCACGACAGCAACGACCTCGTATACGACAGACCAGCCAAACTGTTCCGAAAAATTGCGTTCGACGACAAGCTCAATTTCGACAAAGTCAAAGCTCAGCAAGCAGGGCTGGTCCGCGCAGCTAAGCAGCGCCTGCAATACCAGCGAGCAGGCCAATATCGTATTGGACGCTTCAACCAGGAGCAGCCCTACCTGCTCTGTCTGCAAGACCCAGCCAACCCAGTCAACGATCTCGGCGCCACGTGCCATGCGATCAAGCACATCCTGCAAACCATCAAAGTCCTGCACGCAGATCTCGTGAGTGCCATGGATGTACACGATCGCACATCACCGGAAGACAGGCCCAAGAGTGAGGAGTCATTCCTCCTGCCTCTCGTCGGGCGGAGCCACGAGCTCTACGCGGAGCGACGGCAGCGCTTGCGCGAATGGCAACCCCGTAAGCGTTTGCGCTATTCAAAGATCAGAGCCGAAGCTAGATGGCGGGCGAATAACGGCAGTACCTAAAACGCGAGCTGAAGAAGGAAGACCTTCTATCCATGAAGCGATGGCGTTTGGGGGCGCTATGAAACCGAAGCTCATGGCTTGGAGGTGTTGTCGAGAATTCGAAATCAACTGTGTCGTCACTACCAGGTCACACGTCCTTCCTCAAAGCATAACCATATACCCAGTATTTGTACTTATTAATCATTTTGTGAAAAAGCACATCCATCATTTGACTGGCTCCTCAAGACGAACTCACTCTCTGGGCATCTGGCAAAAGCGACCACTTTGCTATGTCTCATCAACACGGCCCACATCAGCTCGCCAAGAGACAAGGAACCGATTATCGGGTTGCGTACATCAAGACCACGAAACTATGCCCTATGAAGTCGCCAAGAGCAAGAGCGGAGCCCCAAGCGGAGACCAGACAAGACTCAGGTTTATCCACCAATTGTTCGCGGTCAATTGTAGCCATGTAACAAAAGCACATATACCGGCGATATAGACTCGGATCCCGATACCTCTGTTCTCTCTATGCTCGAAAAAAAATCCATCGATCGTCCAAAGAAATACAGAACACCATCAACATGGCTGCCAACAATGCTCTCCTCGACTCGCTGAGAAGCGCCAATCTCCTCCCCTCCGCCATCATCCCAGACACATTCACCCCAACCCTACACCTCGACGTCAAGTTCCCTTCCTCGGGCCTCACTCCCGAGCATGGAAGCCTCGCTCGCGTGAGCCAGGTCAAAGAGCAACCCGCCATCTCCGTCTCATTCTCCTCCCCGCTACCGACCTCTTCCGCCGCGGCAACCTACACTTTCATGATGATCGACCCCGACGCGCCGACCCCAGACGACCCCAAGTTCGGTTACTGGCGCCACTGGGTTGTTGCGTCCATTCCGATTGCTTCTTCATCGGGGGAGGACGACATCACCGCGCGAGGAACGACTCTGACGTCGTACCTGGCTCCTGGACCCAAGGATGAGAGCGGACCTCATCGGTACCTTTTCTTGCTGTTTGAGGAGAAGGCTGGAGGGGAGGGTTTGGAGAGAGCTGACGTTGGAGGAGAGGAGTTTGTCGAGCGGAGGAGTTTCAGGGCAGAGGAGTTGGTGGCGAGG
>Ga0265797_10001832_pt1 | contig 36868 bp, 28 predicted proteins | sample P2T30metagenome_FD_192433 | JGI IMG/M metagenome (GOLD analysis project Ga0265797, IMG submission 192433) | Plant litter microbial communities from East Loma Ridge, Irvine, California - P2 T30 | ecosystem: Environmental > Terrestrial > Plant litter > Unclassified | place: USA: California...
CGCGAAAGCCCACACGTCCCGCACGCTCTCAGTCGGCTCCGTCAAAGCAGGCAAAACAGGAACCTCACATTCCTCCGCCAACACCCTCGCAGCCAGCTTATCGCCCGTCCGCCTCAGGATCTCAGCGCTAGGTCCCACGAACTCCACGCCTGCAGCGGCCAGCGCGGCGGCGAAATCGGCGCTCTCGGACAGGAAGCCGTAGCCCGGGTGCACGGCGTCAATGTGGTGTTTCCTCGCCAGGTCGACGAGCAAAGCGATGTCCGTGTAGGCGGCGGGCGAGGGCAAGCGCAGGGCGTGGGTCGCGTTGTAGGTGTGGGTGAAGTCGGTGTCGGTGTAGGTGGCGAAGGTTTCGAGGTCAAGTTCGCGGGCGGTGGAGAGGATGCGGGATGCTATTTCGCCTCTGGTTTGGGGGGTTAGATGTGGCTTCTTTTGAGGTACAGTACTTTGTTTGATTGATGTTTTGACGTTTTGGTGGAGGGTGGAGGTGTATTGCTTACCTGTTTACTACCAAGAGTCGCTTTATAGGTCGCGGCGGGATTGTGGTGGTCATTGTTGCGGTTGCGTTCGATGGATTGAGATTTCGCGGTTAGTGGTGGGGTTTCCTGATTTCAATTATCTCAGTGGCTTGTCCGTTTATTTTTTTTCTTTTCTCGTCGTGAATGACCTGTGGTAGTGCTGTGTATTGGCATCGGCAAGGTCGATCGACGCAATATTTCTGCCTCGGCTCCTCGTTCTGATGCGGAGTGGCCGATCACTTTCTGGTTGATCAGTACCCGAGCACACGCCTAGGCACACATCATCGGATGAACAGCAACTGCAAATAAAAGTAGCAAGGAACCAGTAACGAGGATTGCGTAGTAGACAGCTGCGGGTTAAAAGGGTACTATACACATGCTGCCGTTGCGGTGCCTTTTCCGGCTCAGGAGTTTTAAGCCTCCCAAATTTCTCTCTTCAATCCCTCCATCTCTGTGGCAAACAAATAAAAATGTCCACCTTTTTTAGATCCCTAGTGGTGTGCTTCTCACCTCTTGGAAACGCCTCGCTACTGCATGCCCGATAGCTCGTTCGCAGAAAAACCCAGGGACACGGGAGTGCCGGATGACTTCCACTCTTCTCTTCTCGGGGCCGCCCTTCCGGTTGAAATATCCTCCCATCCCGTTTCCAGGCCTTATCCTAGAAGCATTGAATGTGAAGATGCCGATGATGCTGTGATGCTTTGTTCGCTGTGATGGTGCGACCGTAAGGTCAATGCGAGTCTTGCTCTTTCCTTTCCTCACGAGATACTTTGATTGTACCCTCGATGTTGATGTCCTTTTCGCTAAAACTGATCGACGAAGTTGTTCAAATCTCATCATATTCTTCAGGCTTGAGACTGAGGAAATAGTCCCTCGTCATTTCGAAGCTCAGCCATGAGGCGGCCATTGAGGGCGCAACCTTGAGCAAGTTCGGGCTGATGCCTTTGTACAGGCCGCGAATGCCCTCCTGAGCTGTAATCACCCGGACGGCGTCGAAGATGCTTTTGTATTTGTAACCCATGCCGGACATGGTGTTAACCTGGAATCGGCGTCGGAGAACGTCGCTGTTCAATTTGTTAGCACCCTTCCTGCACACGCCCAGACCGTTTTTGGAGTATACTTACAGCGGGTAAGTGCAAGTCTGCGCAACAGCACCTGAAATCGCGCCAGCTCCAAGTTTGCCAATGGCCGATGGGTCTTTTTCACCTTCGGGAGTGAAGTATGTTCTCACACTCTCGTAGATCATAAAGTTGAGTCCGACGTAAGGCGCAACGCCCGCAACTGTCGGCGCAATGCCTCTGTACAGTGCCGGCATGCCGCCTTCAGTCAGATACATGTGCTTCATAGTCCCCCACATGCCTGGAAGCTTTCGTTTTGCGGCCGCTACAGCGGCGCCACCCTCTTCTTTAGCCAACGTTGCGAAGGATGCGGTTTGAATCGAAAGGCGGGTGCGGACGATGTCGAGAGGGTAGGTGAAGGTCACTGATGTGATTCCTGCGAGGGCACCGCAGCAGAGACGGGAAAAGGCCGACAGGTTTGCGCCGGGTGTGGATTCGAAGCCCTGTGGATGGATTGATTAGTCTGGAGAGAGATCATGGATGTTGTACCTTTGCGTTTCCTCGTTATTGAGACGGGAGTCCACTTTGGTTCACGCATGGACACGGTCACAACGCACTCAATCTACTGCTGCCGCTGCCGCCACCGCTACCACTGCCTGCAGCTAACCGCCCAAGTATCATACTCTTGAATACCCAAGCCGTTCATAATTCCAACGCAAAAACAAGAAAAAGCGAAACATACCTTTTTGTAAATATTGTAGCTGCCGAACTGAACGGCGCTGTAAGGAACGATCCTCATGCAATTCGCGCCATTGCCCGCCATCATCCCGCGCCAGCCTTCCTCGCGCCACATTTTGCTCAGAGCCTTGCCAATGCTCATCTTGTACTCCTCGCGACCAACATTCTGCACCTGCAGCAAGATTTTGAGGCGCTCCAGCGGCGAGACGACTGTGCGGGAGACGGCGCCTGCGGTTCCGCCGGCGATGAAAGAGGCGACGACGACCTGCGAGAGCCAGGAGCGGATGCCGTAGAAGGGCGTGGGTTCGATGGGGGATTTTATTGTGGACGAGTCCGAGGGCGATTGAGGCGAGGACATGTTGCCGAGTGAGTTCGGGCTGGGGAGAGGGTCCGGGACGAGAGGAGGAGTGGTAGAGGTTGGTTTGGAGGAGCTCATTGAGGGAGGTCTTGGGCCGGTGTGCACGGCGTCATTTGATGTGGATTGCGCGTGAGGGATGTGGGTGGTAAATGTTTTAAAGGACGGGAGAAATGCTGCGTCGGCAGCAGGTGTTGTCGCGTGTTGGTATCATAGGTCACGGTCAGGTGAGTCGCGAGAGTTGAGTGGAGAGCGGAGCGGGAGGAGGAGGAGGGGGGGGAGTGTGTTGAATGAAATGGAAATGGATGTTCACTCAGTCAGGTTCACTTGTCTGCGTGGTCATATCATCGGCTAGTTCGTGCAGGCCGGCCTTTGCCCAAAGAACCCGACTCGCGAGAGGCTTCCTTCCCCGCGGAACAAGTCGGATTGGAAGGTCTCGAGGAACATGGCCGTCTCCACTACCTGACTACTGATTACCTCACTCGAGCGAGCTGCGGGGCTGCCGACGATAAGTGAAGTGATATGATCGAGAAGTAAGATACGAGAGGGAACAGGCGCGTGCTACTACCTACTATCTTCCTTCCCCCAGTTGATGTTCTTGCTCGTGACCGACCAGCTTGAAAGCATGCTGGACCTGTCTCAGCCTTGCTACTGTACTTGCGAGCCCCTGAGTCTCCGACACTCCCATCCAATGAAAGCTTAAAGACCTCCTCGGCCATTTTCACTCGATCACAGGTTGTGCTTGTGCTAACTACATGTAGTCACCAAAACATGCGCGCCTAACAGCAGGGAGCACCACAACGCCACGTCGTTACTCGTTGATTTGCGAGACAACCATTACCGCAGATACTGTGCCAAACAACCGAGAAACCACGGGTGCATCTCACACTCACTTCCAACCTCACAACGACCCTGTCCACTCCCGTATTGGCCGTCCTTCAACATCGGCTTTAATCCTCATCGCCAAGAAACGTGACCCAAACCGAGAAGCAGCGTATCCATGGCCAGTATACCAGAGCGCAGGATCTATACGAACTTGTCAGTAAACGAACATATGGCATTCCAACAAACGCCAAATCACTCACGTCCAGTATCCCTCCACGCGCCACGAGGCTCGCCTTCAGCATCACACTGCCAGAACTCTTCCAAGCCCTCCGCCACCTCTTCGCCCACGATGCGTCTGGCGCAGTCCTTCATATCGCTCTTGTAGCCCGTAGCAAACACTATCACGTGTGCATCAATCTTGCTGCCGTCCGCAAAGTCCAAGCCAGTCTCGGTGTACGCAACCGGCAACGCGTCGCTCTTCACCTTGACCTTCCCATCCGCGATCAGCTGGCCGGCTCCAACATCGAAGAAATGCCCACCCTCGCGATCGTAGAGGAGACCCCACAGATCGCCATAGCGCTCTGTTTTGAAGCCCTGCGCTTCGAGCTTGTCAAAGAAGGCCGGGTTCGGACCGGCGTCTGCACACATTCGAATGCCCTCCATGGCGATCAGTCGCTGCACAGGGACGGGGTAGCCCATGAGGATACGATCCGCGATTTCGGTCGGTGTTTCTTGGTTGTAGACTGGATCGACGAGCGTGCTGAAGGTTGAGCTGGGCATTACCCAGGTCTTGCTGCGCTGGACGAGCGTGACGGATTCGAAGTCGGCTTTCACCATGTCGGCGATCATGTCGTGGGCTGTGTTCGCGGAGCCGATGACTATCCCCTTCTTACCTTTCCAGGGCGTCGCGTTCTTCCACCGGACTGCGTGGATCGTGTCTCCTTGGTATCTTTGTCGGTCGGCGTACTCGGGTGTGATGGGTGAATTGCCCATAGTGCCGGTTGCGAAAATCAGATGACGGGCGGATAATGTCATCGTTTCCCCGTCACGCTGAGCAAGGATTGTCCAGAGGTGTGTAGTAGTGTCGAAGCTCGCAGAAACCACCTTGGTGCTATTCATGATGTTGATTCCAAACGTCTTGACGTATTTCTGGAAGCCTTTGGCAATGTCGTGACCGTCAAGGTAGTAAGGATCCTCGGGCCCGAAGGTCCGCGGGGTTCCGAGCAGCTGGTTGAAGTCTCGTGAAGTGTGCAATTTCACCGAGTCGTATCGAGCCTTTGACCAAATGTCGCCAACATTGGCGTACTGATCGATCACGGTGTAGGAGAGACCGAGAGACTTCAAACGACCTGCCATCCCAAGACCAGAAACACCGCCGCCGATTACAACGCAGTCTAATCGGCTTGGGTCGTTGATCTGCACTGGGCCGGGTCTTAGATCGTCAACATCAGGAAACCCATGCGGTCTCTCGAGGATCGTGGTGATGAGCCAGATTCTCCAAGTGCCCTTGTGCGGGACAAGACCCAGGCTCCCAGAGCATGTTGCCGGACATGCGCCGCTTGTTGTGAAGGAGAAGTTTGCCTGCAGCCAGCAAGCTTTGGGCCCGAATCGAAGGACTGTGCATGTTCCCGGAGTGATCTTTAGATCCGTGACCTTAGCTTTGTCGGAAAGATATCGCCATGTTTTTACCAGATCTCTGGAAAAGATGGTTCGGAAGGTGCCGCTCAGGGCCAGGTGATCTCGCCAGATCGCATTTTCGGTCAGATTAGCATCTCTCAGGTTTAGAAGTGTGGGCAATGCTGCGCTCGCGATTGCCTCTGTTTCGATTCCATCCGATACGTCTGCTTCAGGTAGAGTCGCTGGGTGCTTAGCCACGCTGACCGGCGGAGTGGGGAACTTGATACCTACGGAGCCCATGATGCTCTCGAAATTGTATCTTGCGGGTCCAGTGTAAAGTTGAATGCGGTCTTCAACTACAGCTGAGTGTGCACTTGAGATATACTTGTGTCTAAGCTGCGCGGAGCCGTGGGACGCCGACATCGTGCACGCGGAAACTCTCAATACTTTCAACAAGAGCTGAGCCAGCTGCATGGGATCGTCGGTGTGCGTTAGCTGCGCATAAGCCGAAGGTGTTATGCTTCAGAGAACGGACGTGCTCTCGAGGAGCACATGTCGGGATGCTTTTGCACATCGCCTGATACCACGCACGCATGTATCACTTGCACCACATCACTCGCCTTTGCCTCAAAGCGATGGGCGTACACGAGCGATACAAATACTCTTGTGCATCGATGTATCTGCAGGTCAGACTCGGGCTGTGCATATACTTCGCCATCGGGTTGTCGCTTTCAAGGCGAGAAGCCCAGCCTTGAAACGGGGTTCAGGCTCGCGTCAAATTGTGATCCCAAGCCATTGTAGACCAATTCTGAGGCGATCATGGTATAAAGTCTATCCACGAGAGGGATTTGATCTGTACCTTATGTAGTCTTCAGCCTTCAGGATGGAGGAGTCCCGACTCCGACTCCTCCATCCTGAAAGCCAAGATGGGCCGTGCTTTCTGGGCAAGATCGCACTCGTCTCCGGGCAAGAAGACTTGAAGACTTGTTCTCCTATGCTATACTTTTCTATACCAAACGTACAGTATGCGACTTTCTGATGTGAAGAATTAAATCAACACCTACGTCGACAACTACACTACTGTTCCAGTGTGGAGTCTTAGATCGTCAATCTCCCATTTGCGCCATCGTCCCGGGCACCAGTCGGACCGGCCATCACCCAGACCAATCAATCAAATCGGCGCTAGGTCAGACTAAAAGAAAAGCAGTCCCTGCTGTCGTTGGCTAGGTCTTCGGCCCTCAACACACACACCATGGCTTGCGAAGAACAACATTACCGAATGGATTATTTTGTCTCTACCTGCAACAGATAGCCTGCCCATATGAAGGTGTCACAGGCACCACATGTCTTCGCCTCTCTCAGGTCAACAACCGCCAAAGCGCCAGCGAACGGTTGAAGGGTCGTGCTGGGCTTGCAAGCAGCGACGGGTCAAATGCGATCTCCTGAAGCCTTCGTGTCAAAGGTGTCTGGTCTCCGGCGCGGAATGTTGCTACGATAAAGTCCTCTTGCGGTGGGATGCACGGAGGAGCCGGACGAGTGTCATCCCGTCTCCGACCATTGGACCTCTCTCGTTCCAGACGCCACTGGCTGTGCCCGAGAAGAAGGCACTCGACTACTTCCGTGGCCGTTTGTGGCCATTGCTCTCGACCTCGGACCAACCCTGTCACCCGCCGATTTCGATTGCGTTGCAATCGCAGCCGGTCCTCCAGGCAGCATGCATATTTGCAGAGGCCCATCGCGCATTGAAAGATCGGGGACCTTCCAGTCAAAGCCTCATCAACAGGCGTGTCAAGTGCCTAGCCGGCATTCGAGGAAGCCTCGTCGACACGTTCGTTCCAAAATCGGCTCTCCAGGCGTTGCTGTTGGCTGTCCTCCTTCTTTACCATTCAGACGGTTTCGTCGATTGCCTGCAGCCCCACGCATCAACGCAATCACACCACGCTGGAGTAGTCGCAATCGTCCACACTCTGGGCGGCTTCGAGTCGGCGTTCAAATCCGTCGGCAAAGAGACGTGCATGTTGCTTTCCGAGTTCGCAACAACCGACGTAGTGAACGCCATGCTCCGCGATGTCCGGCCAAGCTTCTCAAAGGGCATTTGGAACGACATCGAATCTGGGCCTGTTTGGTGGGAGACTGGCCAACACGGCTCCCTCACCTTTGCATCTATCTTCGGAGTAATGACCGAATTGGCGCATTACGCGCACGATATCAAAGGAGACAACAGCAACAGTCCCGTGGTCAACAAAATCGACCACTTCGAGCGCGCGCTCCGGCCTTCGTACCCTTCGCTGTCAGATTTCGCTTCCACAGAAACGAGCGACTCAACCGACGATCAAACCCTCAAAGCGGCAGTCTTCTCCCAAGCACTGTGCCGAGCATTCCAGCACGCCGCCCTGATCTTCCTCTATCGATCAATATGCTGCCTCCCCACATCCCACCTCCTCGTCCAGCAACACGTCCACGCGTGTCTGGCATGCATCACCAGTATGGAGATCGACTCGAAAGCGCACAACTGCACGCTGTTCCCGCTCTACGTCGCCGGGGCGCACGCTGTCGACGAGGTCCGCCGGAGGATCGTGATGGAACGCCTGGAAGCAGTCCAGCAAGGTCTTGGCTTCGAGTCGGTCATGTCAATCCGCCAGGCGCTCGAACAGTTGTGGTTAGGCGATGATCAAACTGGCGTTTGGACGGACAGCTTCAAGAACCTTGCCCAAGGCACACTTGTTCTTTAACGTCATCGAGGCTGAGGCTCACGCGAACGGAGCCATCGCCGGCGTTTGGCATGCCTGAAGATGTCCGAAAGATCACATGGGAAGTTTTCGAGGGCAGGGCAAGCGTGTTTGCGATAATGTGTAATAACGAAACAGAAAAAAAGGACGACACGAAGGTGGAAAAAAGAAGACGCTCGCGGAACCGGGAGACATGTAGAATATACAGTAAACTATCAACGCCCAGAAACAACGCCTCAACCACCCCCGAATACCGCTATTAAAGAGCTTTTTGTCATGATTTAGTCCATGGGTCTCGAGACTTGCCTTCTCGAGCAAGCTCCGAACAGGCCTCAAACCCGCGAATTGATCACTAATTGCCACCATCTTCCCGCCATTCTTCTGCTATGCAGTCTGTAGGGCAGGGCAAGACAGGACAGGACAGCAACGGCTCCGGAACTTTTTGCGCGCTAGAAATCGGCGAGAAAAAAGCTTCGCCATGGACGATTTGGTTTCCTGAACGAGCGTGGTGTGTTGATAATAATATTAATAAATCCCCCACGGACCCACTGGCTGGCAGGCTGGTTTGACGCTTTCGGTAAGTCAGGCGTCCATTCAGACTTGTCGTAGACGTCTTTCCAAACACTACACGTAGGTAATTCTTTCGTAAACGTCACATGGGAAAAAGAACAAGTTCCGTCAAAATCCCCTCATCTTTGCCATAAGTTCTAAACATGGAGCTCGTGTACGATATCGATACATATAATCCAACCCACTAAACGATGATGTTCGTAACAAGAGAAAGATTGACAACCCCATGCAAAAAGGGTAGTCTAGACCGCTGAAACGCTCAGAAAGATAAGTCGTAGCAAGAGGCTGTGAGGAAATGGGCCAAAAAAAAGTAAAGACCCCAAAATGTGCCAAAAACACGCCGCCAATATGGAACAGCGGGAAAGGTCGTCGACGGGCATCGGATGTGAAATCAAACCGACTCTTCCACGATCTCGGCCCTCTCGCCGCCTGGTCCGATACCAGACGCGAGATCGTTCCAGTCAATCCACTGCCAATCCTCGGAGTGATCCGGGATCTCGAGCCTCATGTTACCATCGTCATCCACACCGTCTTCCGGGTGTACGGTGACGCTCGCGCTTACAGCAGCGCTGAGGACGCGGGAAGAGATGGGGAGCTGGTATCGCAAAACGCCGCGGATGATAAGCTCAAAGGGATGCTTTAGGACCTCCTCCCACCGTACGGAGCCACCGGCCTCGGTTCTGTTACCCGGGTGCGCAAGGCGCATCTCACCGACAGAGTGGTGAGGGTGGCGTTTGATTGGTGAGCCTTCAAAGGTGAGGGACTGGTCGAAGTGGAAAATGCGGCCCAGAAGCATCGTTTGAGCGTCGCCTTCGAGGCTATCGTCGGGATCGGTGCCATGGTCGTGTCCGGGTGAGGCGTCTTTGCGAGGGTACCAATCGTGCCAGTCAGAGGACGCCACAAGGGACTGAATGCGACTGCGGCGGACCGTTGGAGCAGAGACACTGGTCGTGATTGGCTTTTCGTCATCAAAGTCGCCGCTGTTACCTACGTGCTTGCTTTTGGCGAAAAGATTGACGTCCATGTCGGCGATCGTAATCCCGAGGGCGTTTGGGTTGACAGCTCCAACCAGCAAGTCAAGCATAATCTCCTGTTCGCTAGCAAGCACATTCTGGACCCGTTCGATCTGCAGATCATACATTGGTCTGTTGCTCATAACCAAGAAGGCTACTGCACACAGCACCATGACAAGAGTCGCTGCCAGGCCAATCATGCATCCGGCAAAGCTGGAACAGCGTGAACGCCGTCGAGGAGCTTGATAATTATCAAACGAGTTTGCTCCGCTGCCGTGATGCCCGCCGCTGCGGGCGCTCCTGGAGGTGCGAACGGTCCCCATCAATGGCGTCCTCTCGTCGTCAGCGCCCTCTCCGTCAAAGTCGAACGAGTTGTCTTTCCTCCGAGCACCAAACAAAGACGGTCCAGACCCGCGATTGAGCTGCATACTCTGCGGGCTCCTCGGCGAGTTAGGCCGTGAATGTCGCAAGTTTGTGGCGTTGTTCCTCAACTTGGATGCCTGGGTGAACGGAGAGTCAGCATCGAACATGGAAGCGTGGCTGCCACCTCTACCCCAACGCCCATAGTGCCGAGGCTGATGGGACCGTACTGTGCCATCTTGTCGCTCGTTCGGGCTATCCATTTCGTTGAACGGATTGTTGGAGAACTTCATGCTGCGTTTGCCATTCACTCTCCGTTCCTCCATGGCGTCGTTGTAGTTGCGAACATTTGACCGGCTCTCTGCGATGGAGTGCGATGATGTCACACTGGGTGTTCGGGAGTGGTGTCTTGGTCGGCGCTGCTGTTCGGGTGGATTGGACTCGTACACAAATGTTTCGTCCGAGTCAGATGAATTCGCATCCTCCACGGCGTTTGCGACTCGTGCTTCGAAGATGTCGGCTTTGGAAGATGCTTCAGAAGTTGCTCTGTTAGCACCCTGTCTACCACTGCCACCAAAGAACGAAGAAGGTTTTCTGCTGAAAGTCGAAGTGAGAGCGTTGCGGAAATGATGCGAAAGATTACTCGGCAGCCGCTGCTCTCTACGCGGACCAGGCAGCCCGGGTCCCTCGTCTTCTGACATCGATGCAGTCGAGGAAACACACGTCGCACCATGCAAATCATCAATGGAATCGCGTGGAAGGAGCAAAGGAGAACGGAACGTACCGGTGCCCTGGTTAACACTCCTTGTTTTCGCTGAAGGCTTTTTCCGCTCCTTTTTTGGCCTGATAGTCTCGTTGCTGGGTTTTAGCCGAACACTTCCGCTGTTCTCGCCTCGTCCGCCATTCAATCGGTCGCCTGCGTTAATCGATGACTGTGGGATAGACTGTACGGTCTCGGTCTCGACGGTCATGTTTCGTGTGCCTTCAGGCTGTCTTGACTTTGTTGACGTCAATGCTGGGAACGAGTTTTTCGGCGTCGGCGTTGAGATCTTCGGCTTTTGTTGGCTGCTGCTTGCCTGGGCAAAGGAAGGACGAGGGCTGTCCATTCCCTCGCTTTTGTTTCCGCCACCTTCGCTCTCACTTTCTCCAGTCCTCGTATGCTTCTCGTAATCTTCGCGATCTCTTCGAAGAGTCTTTTCATCGTTCAACGGACGCGAACCAGGCTTGAGATCTGCGGCAGCCTGTATTGCTGCAGGGCTCGGTTCTGCCGTGGCGTCTGAGCTATTCTCTTGAACTGTCTCCAACATTGATTTTCCACTAGGACCACGTGAGGGCATTTTTGATGTAGGCTGCAACGATGACTGCTGCTCTCCTTTGGCTGGCTCTGGTACACCTTGCTTCGTGGTACCTTGTGCTGTTTGTGGAGGTGTCGCACCACTGGATGTGGCTCCCTGTACGCTGATACTAGGCAACACAGCAGGTGCAGATGATTTGGTGGGTGTCGAGGCAGATCCGGGCTCCTCTGATTTCTTCCCGACTCCAGAAGCGAGGCTTCCTTGTCTTGAAGTAACGCGGGTTGCAGGTGGTGGACTCTTCAATCGAGGCGAAGCCGGCCATTGTGGTGTGGTCTCTCCAGAAGCTGAGCCTGTACTCTTTGCGCCAGCTCGCGATGGTAACTTTGATACTGCTTCCGACACGGCTCCTCCTAATCCGGCAGAGAGCTGCGGAACATTGCTCGCAGAAAGTGCGCGCTGTATCGCAGCGGCAGAGGGCTGTGATGAGCTAGAGAGAGCACTGGCTCGGCCATCTTTGCGTATTGGCGATGGATTTCGTGAAGTCCTGGGGCTGGAAGTTGAAGACTGCGAGGAGGATGTCGGAAGCATGGAAGCGGAATGTTGTTTTCGCAACGTGGGCGCACGCGTTGAAGGTGTAGAGTTCTGGCGCGTGGCACTTGGGCTCCTGCGCTGGACAGTCGTCGTTGAAGATGACGAAGACATCTCGGTGCCCGGTGATGGAAGAGCGGCAGGACGGTCAGCAGGTTGTTTTGCTTGTCCGTCTGCGGTCGGACGCGGATCTTGGGTGTCGGTCGGCATGTTGTGGTATGTGAAGTGTTGCGGTGCTTGTGCACCCGTCTCCTTGGCAATTGGCGCGGCAGACCGCTCTCGTCATGAACCCAGAGAGGTCGTGTCGTGTCGTGGCCTGTCCTGTGGTTATGATAGCGGCTTCATCCGCATGGTGCAGTGGTCTCAGTTTGGTGGGTGCTCGAAGCGCGAGCGCGGTCCACCGTGGTAGTGGCGGTGGCGGTGTGTCGCAGGGTGGAGAGTGGAGGTAGATAGATGGTGGTGGAGCGGAGGTCGTGAGGTGGTAAGCAGATGGCAGCGTGGTGCAGCGTGAATTGTGTTTGTTTCGGCAGCAGATGTGGGTAACTCAAGGCGCGGTATGCTTATTCAGGCAGCGAGGGCGAAGTTGGCACGAAAGGGAAAGCACAAGGGCTCGTGCTCGGCGAGAAGACGTCAGACAAAGCCAATTCAGGAATCTGTGAATCGAGTTTGGCGAGGGAGTCTTTCTAGGTACGATCTATGCCCAATAATTTCTTCCCTTTGGCGTAGCGTAGAAGCATCCTGCAATACTCTAGAAGCCTTTTCTCCTCCTCCTCTTTTCCTCGGGAAGTCTCTCCTCATACAGTACAATTTCTCCACCTCTCCACCTCTCCACCTCAACATAACAGACAGCAGTAGTATGTACCTAGTGGCCACACGCCACACGACTCCACTCAACTACTACAAAGGTACAACCGAACCATAGCATCAGACGTGGTAGACAACGTAGAGCTGGTGGAATAGTACCAACCCAGCAGCAAAACTACCGACACGTCCGCCAGCGCACAGCAAATCATGCCAGACATCCGCACACCCACGCGGTTGTAGTCTCACATCTGCCCTCCGGCCCACTGACCCGGGGCGAGATCCAGACCGTTGGCTAAGGCTGATGCCAGCGGCGCGTAAGTGGCTTGCCAGGCACAGCACATACACGAGATCATCACAAACTGTGCTGCATGCAGTAGCGTGTCGGTTTGCATAGAATGATTGTTATTACAGTGCTGTAGTAAGTGGTGGTGGTGGTTGGTATTGGCAGAAGGACGGTAAAGGCGAAGGCATGTACATGCGACGATACATGTATGTGGCATTTATTTATTGACTTGGCTGACTCGCTGGCTGGCTCGCTACGAGTAGCTGGCGCTTCCTTGATTTAATTGCCGTGTATTGTTTTTGCATGCGTGCGTACCTTACCTCACGTGCACTCTTGTCACGATCATGATGATGTACTGTGATTTAGGCAGCAGCATACGCCCAGTAACATGCGTCTGATTTAATATGTCTGACATACATACGTTACCATTTTGCTATTCAACATCAGTCCTCGTCAATGCCACTACCATATGCCCATGATCCTTGCATCCGCAGGATGACATGCGTTCCTTGCGTTCAGACGGGTAGCGGAGGCACGGAGAGGTCAAAGTCAAATAGATTAGGTACAACAGCTCGCTGTATGGTTGTAAGTCGACAGAAAAAAAAAACATGTTCGCAGATCTTTGATAAGAATGTCGCTACGTGTATGTCATCGCCTCGCATACTGTTCACGCTAAGCACATGTGTAGGATCATCAAGTGAACAGTCTCAATGGAGCTGGTGGGAGACTCAATTGGTACACACGATATCAATTACATGAAGGCGAGCGAAAAGTATTGCAGTAAAAAAAGGCCATCTCCAGGTCGATCCATTCAAAAAACACAGGGCCGCCGGGAAGAAAAATGCGGAGCTCCTGACACTTCCAACTGTATAGAAAAAAGAAAACTCCAATAGCCCAATGCTCGCTGTCATTGTTACTTTCGACCCAGTCCCAGCCTGTGGACGTGATGTGATGGTTGGCCGTGGCCATGCATGTATCCCATCTCTCGAAGTCAATCGGTTACTCCAAAGCCGAACGCCGTTATAAAATCAAATCAAAAAAGAACAAAAACACCGTTGTAACTCCCAATCCCTGCTTCTCTGTCGTCGTCATAGTCGTATATTTAAAATGGAAAGGCAAAGTAGCGCCTTTCGTAATCAAGCAAGCAAGTAATCCAGAAGAATCGAAAATGTCGGCCGTAAACAAATCGTAGAATGCGAGGTGGTGAGCGAGAACGATTACTCGTTTTTGCAGGGCGACAGGACATCTCAAAGCAACGCTGTTGTGGCGCGTGATGAGGCGTAGTTGGTGCGTTGGTGACATTCCACTCCAGCTGTCGGGCTCTTCTAAGCATCAGCTGCACCCGCTCACTGGAGCCACGTTGACCCGCGTGTGCATGTCAGGTCCCGAAGTTCATGCGTCCCCACCCATCGGGTTCGGCCGATTAGATGTCTGTCATCTCGACGTCCTGTTCTGGGTCAAGGACGTCGTCAGCTGGGCCCCAGTTGCCTTCGTACACCGTTGCACCGGCACGGCGGCGGTGTTGCACCCACTGCACGCCAGGTGCAGCGAGTAGCTGATCAATCGTGGGGCGTGAATCGGGATCTGGGTGGATCATCCACTGCACCATCATGTCCAGCGAGCCTGGGTCGGTAGGATCGATCATGAAGTTCGGAGGCTGGACCAGCTCACGGGCGCGGTCGACCCTCGGCCTGGGTGTAGGGTTGCAGAGGAAATCCAGATCGTCATCGTCATGGTCGGAAGTCACCAAAGAGTCGTGAGATTGGCCGTTGAGCATCTCGACAGGGTCGCCAGATTCGTCTCGTACAAGACTGCTTTCCGAAGTCCAGGTGAGACTTGGCAGATCGCTGAGATCACCATGGCGCAGACGCTGCCATGACACTCCATTGTCCGGGAGAACGATGTTACCGGCAATCTCGAGCATGATCATACCCAGCGCGAAGATGTCGGCGGGCTTGTCGAAGCGACCGGAGAGAACCTCGGGTCCGATGTACTCGCGGTCGCCTTCGCCGTCCAGACCAGGAGGTGCGGGCCAGGTGCTTGCCATGCCGAAGTCGCCAATCTTGAGAACACCTTCCCAATCAATGAAGACGTTGGCTGGCTTCAGGTCTAGGTGAATGAGATTGGCATCGTGGATTGACTTGACGCCTTGAGCCAACTCCAGCAGGATCTTCCAGATGCGGAAGTCGTCGAGTCTGCCCTTGAAGCCAGCCTGAGCAAGGAAGTCCTTGAGATTGCCGTTCTCACAATACTCGGTCTGAATGTAGAGGTGGTTCTTAGACTCCCAGTTGGTCACCAGCTCAATGACATGTTCGTGTCCGCGCAATTGCTCGAGAATTTGCACTTCCCGCATCTTACGCGCACGATCACCGTTGCTGGTATAGGGACGGCGAGACTTTTTGACAGCCCACATGTTATGTGCGTGTCCGGTCTCACCCTGAGACGTCGAGAGGCTGCTAGACACAGGCTTCTCCACCCTATACACCTGTGAGAATTCGCCGATTCCAAAGCTGGTGGAAGAGCCAAAACGCGCAGTCAATGAGGTGTCGACATCGTTGGCAAAGTAGCCCGAAGAGGCATTGTTGCTCTGTCCGAAGGTCTGGTTGAAAGAATCACGAGGTCCAGTCGGTGTCGCAGGGGGGAAAGAATTGCTCGGTGGCAACATTGTGGTTCGCTCGGCGGAAATCGTCAGCTTGCTAGCATCAGGAGGTGAGCCTAACTCATGCGGGGTGTGTGGACATCGGCTCATGATGGGCGATAATGTAGTGGCTGGCTTTCCGTCGACGTCGTTGCTTTCGAACTGATCGACGCGCAGCACAGATCGCTGGCTCTTTCGGCGGGACCGCGAAGGGGCGAGGACTTCCATGTCTTCGAGATCAAAGTCATGGTCTGAAGAAGACTCTGGAGGAACGAATGTGTCACTGCCGAGAGACGATCTCCTGCCGAACAGACTGCTGCGGAGACTGTTGCTCTTGCCACCCTTCGATTGGGGTCGCGTCAAGCTGGCGGTGGTCTTGGTGGGCGTAGATGGCAGCTCGTCGGCGCTCGATTGACCCTCACCAAATTGAATCGGCGAGTTCATCAAATCGTCGGCAGTAATGCTAGCAAAACTACCACGGCGTGTAAGCTGAGGCGCCTGAGCGCCGAAGATGTTGGCACCCTTGCCAAATGTTTCGGGCGAGCCTTTCGAAACCCGGCCATTGAATGGTGTCGAGGGGCTTCCGAACTCGTGACAGGGCTGAGCAACCTTTCCAAGGCCGGAAGCGGGTGCTGGTGTGCCAGCAAAGATGATGTTAGTCTTCTTGCAAGGCGTGTCAGGCATGGGTCCAGTGCTTCCCGGCTGGTCCGAATTCCTGTTGCGTTTTGACAGTAGGCCAGTCGACATGAAAGCCTGTGGTAGCGGCTTCGCCATCTTATAGGCGTCCGGTGTTGCAAAAGACTCTTGCTGATGGCATTGGCTGTTGTCAATGGCCACCCTCGGTAGACTAGGTCGCATGGCGCCGAGAGGAAGTGATTTGGCAAAGTTCAGAGGCGGCCTCGACAGGACTGGCTTCTCGGCAGCCACGTCGACGGGCATTTGAGATGTCCCTTGGGGCTCATCTGCCATGCTAGAAGTCGAGGAGGATGGAGAAAGGGCATGAGATAGAGGGTGAGGTTTGGGTGCTGACTGGTATGCTTTTTGAGCCGGTTGCTGGAAGAGAACAGGTGGCTCGTTGACATTGCTGCGATGGAAAGGCGAGCCAAAGTCAGGGGTGCGCAGGGGAAGAGATCCATCGAGGGAAATGCGCGACCTAGCTCTTGTCAGAGCAGAGCTTGAGCTTGACTCGCTGCTTGCATCAGAACCGAACTTTGTGCGGCCTGGTGCTCGCTGCTGTAGTGTTGACTTTCGGAGTCCAAATGGTCGTCGTTGTGGCGACTGCGCGGATGGGTTGGGCCAGGTCGAGAACCCGGAGGTGCTGTCCCTGTCCTTTTCCTTGTCACTGAGAGAAGGCATTGGCTCGCTGGTGGCACCGTCTGGCCCTTGTTCGAAGACGTTGAAGTCGGACCCGAAAGACAGTCCGCCGTGCAGACTCCGACGCTTCACACGAGGGCTACCCATGCTGGCTGCCTCAAGGTTCATCACGCCGTCGCTCCTCTTCAGTGGGCTGGACTTCGGAGGGTTGAGCTCTTTGAATACCGGTTGAAGCAGAGTATCGGCACGAGGCTTGGTGGGTGGTTCAGGCTTGGTGAAATCAGGCTGTTTGAAATCAGGCTTGTTAAAGTCAACTGTGACGAAATCTGGGAAGTCAGGCTTGTTGAAATCCAGTTTGATTGGGTGGTCGAAGCGCGTGTCGGATTTCGTAGGAGTGTCGCTACCGCAGTCCATGTTCTCCTGGTCGGCTTCAGCGGATTGGCGTCGGTTCAGAGCAGGGCGGGCATTGGGCTGGTTGGCCTTGTCACTGAGTGCGCGGCGCAGGGGACTGTTGGGTGATGTCCGGCGCAAAGAAGAGCGTGTACCGTTGCGTTTGACGGAGAATCGCGGTTTGGGTATCGGCTCGGTTGCGCAGTCGGTGTTGCACGAGCGCAGATTCGAGGGTGAGACCGGGATATGGTGTTGCGATGTGGGCGAGGTGTTGGACGCGCGTGTGTAGAGGTGGAAACGCGCGGGCTTCGACGGTGAGCGTGAAAGCGTGCGGCGCAGTTGTCTGATGGAATCGAGGGTGGTGTTGTGGTGTTGTGTCGGGGAAAGCATGTGCGCAGCACTGCTGGCGGAGTGGTGGCGGGGAGAGTACTCAAACTCCATTGTTTACGTCGTCATTGATGGGGAAGGCGTAGTCTGACTCGGTGCGGTGCGGTGAGGTGGACAGTCGTTGTAGTGGCAGTATCAAGGATGGCTTTCCGTTCAGTCGAGGGGGGCCGTGGTGAGGCCTGTGTGCGTAGTTTAGGGTATCTGGTCGATGGATGGAATGGCGCTGCCTGGCGGGTCGAGATTCAAGCTGGCGTTTCGCAGTGTTTTGGTAAGGCGGAGAGATGTGATGATGTCGGCCGAGTCGTAGTGTGCGCGCGCGCAGACGATGCGATAAGGATGAGCGGACTGCTGCCTGGGCGTGCTGTGTGGGTGGGTGTGTGTACGGTCGGAGTGAGGAATGCGACGAGTGCGACGACGCGTCGTACTAGCAGGGTTCGTCGACGGCGGGCGACGGTAACGGGCGGTGGGCGATGGGTGACGGGCGAATCGCAAAAATCAGGACGACGACAATATGTAACTGTACACGGCGACGTGAAACTGTACACGGAGACTGGAGGTGGTGGTGATGAGGTCGATCGAGGCGGTGGTGCGGGTAGGTGTAGAGAGAGAACCTGAAGGGCCTCGCGTGTTTGGATAACTTGGGGCCGCTTGTGGCAAGCATGGCCCGTGCAAAACTCAAAACTGGCGTCCTGGCGCCGTCCTCTGGTGGCTCCCCAGCACCAACACCTCTCCTCTGTGCAGACGGTAGCCAACACTACTAGGTACGCTTACGCCCGCCCGGTTAGCCTCTATCCACCCGTGGCGTGAATGGTGGATAGAATGGTGCTCGTGCTCGCCAGCAGTCCTGTGCTCATATCCGGATCTCGCTTCCACCCATGCCACTATCGGTATGCCGTTACCCATCAGCTATATCATCCGCACATCCAGAGACATATACGTCTTCTAGTGCTGTCTTCTCCCTTTGTTCTTTAAGACATCCTTCACCCCTTCTCAATTCTGTGAATACCGATCTGCTGCGTTGCTCAATGCCCCTCGTAAACCGCTGAAACGCTTCGCTTTGTTTCTATGCGCCCCCCATACCTAGGTGGTCGATGGTGGGAGTGCTCGCGGTGCTATACCCTGTCCCTCTCCGTAAAGGGCCCTCCGTGCGTGCCCTCCTCATCTCAATCACACTGCCACTTGTGATGACCTGCAGGGCGTGCCGTACGTGGATTGCCTCATCGTGTAGCAAGCACAAGCCTGTCAACTTGCAAGCCCCTTCATCATCCTTCTTAATTTACTGCTCTCCGGCCTGTGCCCAACGTCCACTTGCGAGACTTGCCACATCGTCCAATGCCTTTTGCACGCTGAGACTGGTGAACGCATCGACACGTACCTGTCTTGCAAAGCACCGCTCAGAACCTTCCACGTTGGACGCTGCCTCACAGCCAAGATCATAGGCCTGGTCTGGTCCAGCCCGATGCCAGCTCACAGACCCTTTCCGAACTGTCAGCAGGTGGCCAGCACCACAAGACCCGCATAAGCTATAGGTGTCTGTGATCACGGTGCATTATTCTTGCTGCCCAAAACAGCTCAGTAGATGCAAAGTTCGGGCGAATCATGGTTCATGGTTCTGTCTGCAGCTGTGCTGATGCGGTACGACGCGAGGCGCGATGCCATGATGCTTGCGGGCGATTCGAGCCACGGCAGCCGGCAGCCAAAGATGCGCATTAGCCGCGAACTTTGTACGCTCTCACGTGTTGGGTTCATGAATCAAGCTGCGAAGGAATCTTCGATTGGCGCAAAAGGCGGTCGATGCTCGAGGGGGGGCTCTCTCGTGGGATGCATGATCTGGGACAGTATACCAGCAGTTTTAGCCACGTCTGTCCCAGTTTATCTCCCCCTTGAGAAGTGGTCTCTTTGCCCTGGCCTTGACCTTTCCACCTAGTTCCTGGCTGGAGTAACTACGTGCCTGTAAGAGCTCAATGCCATCAACGTTCTCGTCATAAACGTTGCGAGGTGAGGTCGAGTCCGAGACTGGTCCTTAAGACAGGATCTGCACCAAAGAGGAAGCCCAGATCCATGCCCGTTGTCTGTGAGGCGCCCTATAGCACGACGTCACCATTGGTGTATATCGAGAAGTGTAACCCGGAATCATGACGAGAATCTTCGATGCTGGTAAGCTACATGTTCCACGTACGTAGATGGCACTGGCCGCAAATGCGTTACAACTGTCGTCTCTACGACGACAGGAAGGCAAGGCTCGTGCTAAGCAGCCTTAACACGTTACAGTGTGCATAGGTAGTTGGCACGCACGCCAGCGTGGCCCAGTTGTCCGATTATGGCGACTCAAGCTGTCAAGATAACGACATTCTCCGATGAGCCTTTGCGCAATGGTACATATTCCCGTAGCTTTGGGAGCCATTGGAAAAACACCGAGTCAGCGGCTGGAGACCGCCACAAGCGAGGCTTGCTGATGTAGAGCTCTTGCCAAAATACAGTAGGTACCTATCTCTGCGGAATAATTGACTATATCTGACTCGATCTCTTCAGGCATTATCTCTCGCTTGTCTGAACATGATTCGGAAGAGAGCAAGCTACTATGCGTTCACTCAGTACATCATTTTCTGTGTGAGAAAGCAATACTGTCCTCCGGTGCGAAGTGTTTTTGCTAGGGAAGCTCAGCCCACGCTTTTGCAAAGACCGCCGCCGGTAGTAGTAGTACGTTTCCGACTGCGAACACAACCCTGCCAGCCCACGACGCAAGATCTTCCTCCACAAGAGCGGCTACTGGCGTGTGTGCTTGGACTCTGATCGCCCCCCAGCGCCAACGCCAGCGTAACGGTCTGTGGGTGTTTGGCCACGGTTGGCCCTTCAACACACTACACCGCATCTCCATCCATGCCTGGCAAGTAATGGCCTCACCCTTCCTCACTTCCTTTGCAATTCGATCTCTGATCTCTGCATGTTCGACTCAGGCTTGCTGTCTTTCCCTCCAAGACTCTTCGGCTTTTTGCGCCCAATGCAGCAGCCATCGCCCCATCACCTCATGAGCCCTGAAGGGCCACTGTTTCAGCGCCGGACTACACGACACCTGACTCTGCGGTGAAGACGACTGTGGACTACTCTCGCGTCGCGGCCTTTTCACTTCCAGGGTAGAGTGAGAACATGGCGTTTTGAAATGCCATGTTGGGAGATCATGCCCTTGTGTCAGGGCCTGCATATGATTTTCCACCTAATTTGAGAGTTCCTTGCTGAACCGTTCGTCTGCGACAACCCTTCAGGCGCTACCTAGGCACTACTTTGGCAATACCTGCTTCTGGATGGGAACTAGAAACCCGGGCTTTCTTCGTGTAGAAGCGGTTGCTAGATGGTTACTGTCAACCTTGGATTCCCGTACCATTTGCCGTGCACTTCGATCGGTTGCTTGCGTTTCGAGAGGATGGGGACGACTATGTTGACTGGACAACTTGTACATGGCACGCAGAAGAGTGTCGGTGAGATCGCAAACGATGAACCGATCTACGCATCTGATATCCAGTCGTTTTGAGACACTGATCATTAGGGAAGTTCAAATATCTGGATTGAAGCATGATTTGGGGTTAGCAGGGTTAGTGTTATAATCATGCATTTCGATCTTGTCATCCTAGAGCACAGTCATACTCTTTCCTGGGAGGGCTCAATGATAAGCTCCACACTCCTCTCATATACCGCTAACAATTAGCTGTAACCTGGACGCTGGTCGGCTCAAATGCCACAATTATTGTGCGCCGAGCATCACAAGAAGCAACACTTGAATGTGCATACATGTGAGTGTCAATCAGCGCTTGTGAATTGGCGGATGTAAAGTACAACAACTCAGCCGATCGTTCCAATCGCCTGTCATTTACACACCCATGCATTTACTGACATGTTCACCACGAGCATTCGCCTTGTTGCCGGGCGACATTCGTGCATTTGCATTCACTCTGATCCAAGGATCCCAATGCCTTGCGATTTAGAGTTTCGGACCCTTGAACTTCAAGCGCGTGTTCGACGCGTCTTCCGCGACCCAACTTATTCCTAGCTTTACATCACCCATTCGAATTCCCACGATACAACGTCTACAACCCTTCACTCGGAAAGTCCACACACATCTTGCACATGCCGAAATGGCAAAACGTAAGGCGTCGGCGTCACCGCAGCCTGATTACGACAGCGACGAGATCCAGGTAGCACATGAGCGCAACAACCTCCCTCACAAAGCCCAGAAGACATCCCATGATGAGACCAACTCACCGCTGCTGCGTCGCATGCGATGTCTAGAGTGTGTGCTTATCCCTACACCAACACAAGAGGAGACAGCAGCTCTGCTAGAAGCGAACGTAACTACACCTACCCCAGAAGACACAGCTGCTGGAGCGCGAGAGCATGCAGTGACCGACCACAAGGAGCTGCCGGCATACGAACGACCATTGGTCCTGGACAGCAAGCGAACACGCAAATCCATACACAAAGGCTATACCATATCGGACTTCTTCCCCCCAGCTGCTCAGACCCCAACTGCTCGGACATCGAATGCCGACGAGCTACAACAAACACATACCGCGCGCGACTCTCACCCTAGACCCGCAAGAAGGAGTGCTACGAATCACGCCACACAAGATGTCGGTCCATTACATGCGCTGCTCGCCAAAGCGTCCGCGAAGCCTGCACATCAGCCGCATGCCAGACCGTCCGCTCAGGCGCATCAGCCTTCCACCAAACAGCCCACGACCACACAGCTGCCATCACCTGAAGCGAGTCATCCTGTGACCGAACAGCCTAGCGAGAATACCAGCAGGAGTTCAAGCCGTCGACCCCGGAGATCTGCAGCCCGCCAATTATACGTATTCGATGGTTCAGAGGGCTCTGGAGACGAATTAGCGACATCTGCGCCAATTCCCCGCAGGCGAGCGCCTGCGCGCCTAGAAGCAGAGTCGGACTTCGAAGAGCAAGAGGAGGCACAGGAGGCACAGGAGGAAGGATCTCAGGAAGATAATTTCACCGAGGATGAGGCCATGCAGAGTGAAGAAAGCGCTTCAGAAGAGGACTTGGTAGAAGATTACGACAGTGGCCTGGAACAGAGGGACAAGAAGAACAAGAACCTGAGCAAGAGTGAGAGCAGGAACAAAGCGAGTGCAAATACCAAACCCAAAGGGGGGACCAGCAAAACCGGCAAACAAACTGGGAAAGCTACAGCGAAAGACATGCACAAACTGCTAGGTCGTGCCACCGGCGAGCCCAAAGGATTGAACACCCAACTACCACCTCTTTCAACGATCGATGACATTTTCAAGGACATCACAATCAATGGACTCTCACTCGGATTAAGGGAAGCTCTGAAGACCACTCCGGTACTGCGTGTTGCTACTATGTGCTCGGGCACAGAAAGTCCTTTGCTCGCCATCGAGATGGTGCAAGAGGCCTTACGCTCCCTAGGCGAATCCGAGCTCTATGTCGATCACCTATTTTCCAGCGAGATCGTACCTTACAAACAGGCTTACATTGAACGCAACTTCAATCCTCCTATCATCTTCAGGGACATCACCGAGCTCACTTCCGCTGTCAACATGGAGATACCCGCTGCTACGACTGTGTATGGTTCGAAGGTGCCTGTACCCGGCAACGTACACATTCTCATTGCAGGCACCTCCTGCGTTGACTTCTCACGACTTAATAACAGACGAAAAGCTCTGGACCAAGAAGATGGCGGTGAGTCGAGCAAGACGTGGTTCGCAGTTCTGGCGTATGTCAAAGAATTCCGCCCGGCGATCGTGATACTAGAGAACGTGCTACACGGTCCGTGGGACCGAATGATGGAGTGCTATAGCGAAATTGACTACGAGGTTGGCGGAGTATTGCTCGACACTAAGAACTACTACCTCCCTCACACCCGGCAGCGCGGCTATCTCGTATGCTTTGACAAGACCAAGGCTACAAGCAGCGTCGATGGAATTGGAAAGCAGTGGGAAGCTCACATGGGGAATTTCCGTCGCTATGCAAGCAGCTCAGTAGCAGAGTTCATGCTACCTGACAGCGAAGTACGCAGGCAGCAGCAGGCCTTTTTGGACGACAACACGAGGGAGTATGACTGGGCTGCATGTGAGATTCGCCATCTCCAGTACCGCCAGAAGAATCATTTAGGCAATGCCAGACCCTTCACTTTCTGGTCAGAAAGCGGCACTATCAATATCCCAGAAACAGGCTCCATCTCGTGGTATAACAAGCAGCCAGAACGCGTGCGAGATTACCTAGATATCGGTATGTTGAGGAAAGCGTCCCAATATGACGTGAGACACAAGATGCGTATATGGGACGTCTCCCAAAACATCGACATGTTCAGCGACAGCACCCAGTTTGGTATCACTCCATGCATCACGCCCTCTGGTTTGTTCTTCGCATCTGATACCGGTAGGGCCCTTGCACCGCAGGAGCTCCTATCGCTACAAGGTCTGCCACTGAGCAAGGTCTCGTTCACTACAGAGACGGCACCTGAAATCCAGGATCTGGCCGGGAACGCTATGTCAACCACCGCTGTAGGCCCTGCCATTTTGGCGGCATTGATTTGCGGACAGGCAGTTTTGCACGATGACACAACCAAGACTATCGGCGCAGATTTGGGCAGCAAGCCTGTCTCGCCCGCGATCGCGGACGCAGCCACGAAGATTGTCGTACATGCAATTGAGACCCAAGATCTTGATCTGTCTGACCTTCTGGACCGCGCATTCAAATCCGCCAGGCGCTGTCACTGCGAAGGGTCAGCCGCTATTACTCAGCAGATACAGCAGTGCATTGACTGTTCCCACACGACATGTAAACGATGCGGAGGGAACCCAGCGCATAATTACAGGCTCTCTACGATGAATCGAAATCGTAGCGACCCAATCGAGTTTGAGCGACATCTTCGGTCGCGACTGCCTCAGTGCTTGGCCTTCAGCAAGACATCGTCGGATGCCATGCAATTTGACCAAAACGACGACTACGCAGAAGCCTTCAATGCAGCGCTCAACAGCACGTTCACGTTTTCCCATGTCAAGAGGTCGCACATCTGGACTGCAGTCTATCGAGCCCCGACTGCAAGACTCGAGCTCAGGCTTGACGACGTCGCATCATGGTGTCTATTCGGGGTGCCTGACAAGTCACTGCCTGTGAACAGCGAGCTGAGGAAGTTGCTTAAACTCCCAATCGCAGTTGCAAACTGTAGCAATTCTTTGCTCCGTAACATTCAGTGGCGCCAACGTGCACCGACTGAAGACCACTTCGAGATGAAAGTGGAGGGAAGCCAGCCTATAGCGTCGTGGCTTGCGAGGCTTGCTTTGCCAAACTATCGCAATCAACAGGTCTGGAGCTGCTTGCACGTCCAGGTGCCAACTGCCGCTCTCGCGGATATTGGTGTCGACCTGAGTGGTCAATACGAGGCGCTCCCTCTGTGTGGCACCTCGGGTGACAGTCTTTACAAAAGAATCGACTTCGCGGAGAAAGCTATCTACCTGCTCCACAACCCGACACGCGACGGCGACCCGAAGCTGGATCGGTTTGTGTTCACAACGGACAAGGAACGACTTGACGGAGAGAGACCAATTCTCGCATCTCTTGACCCTAAGTGGTCGCCGTGTGTTGACAGTGAAGCGCTGACGGCGCTACAACCCACAGGAAAATGGCGGAGCTCGGATTTGCAACTCCACGAGATTGACCCACAGGTTGTCATTCACGCGCCATTGTCGATTGAAGCAGCACAGCTTCAGCTGGACTGCAAACAAGCTGAGCTGATCCTCAAATGCGACTTCAGTGGTGATAATGAAGGCGACGGCGCAAACGTCGTTGACCCAAAGAATCGACAGTTCTTCGATCAGCATGCCTACATCTTTGAGCTGATGAGAAGGTATCTGCCAACTAGTTCATGGTGGCCTCTGCCTCTCACCCAAGCAGAATGCAGTTGTGCACCTGACAAACCGAACTTGCGCTGGAAGCTTGCTGGCGAGGCTATCAAGCCATACGAAGACCCAGCCAGCGCTGCGGTCTACGAGCGAGCCATCAAAAGCCGTCCTCAGCCCATACTCTTTCAGACTGCGCAACAAGAGTCACGAGGTTCAACGATGCACTTTGGTATCAATGTTGCTTCGCTCGCGCATAGGGCCGTTTCCCGTCTCCCAACACACCTCAGAAGCACATGTAGACTCGCATGGAACCTGGAACAGGATCTGGCCTGTTCGAGTTTCAGCTTCACGCCATTCGTCTTGAGACCAACAACCGAGGGTCCTCAATCGCTTAAGGTAGATGTTGGAATGCGTTGCACATTGTTCCCAAAACAGGCTCGAGTCTTACACTGGATGCAACAGCAAGAAGCAGGACAGTCTTTCACCATCGAGGAAGCCGAGGAAGCGATCATACCTGCGCTCGGTTGGCGTGCGGAAGTACGTGCTGAGGCGGATATCACAGTGCGCGGAGGCATCTGCGCCGACCACCCAGGATTTGGCAAGACGATCACCAGTCTGGCTTTAATCCATTCGAACCTGTCTGATGGCACCGACATCGCTACCGACTTACGCACACGCCAGACAAAGGACAGCGGTACCAATGGACTGATCCCTACGAAAGCTACCCTGATCGTTGCCCCTAACACCCTTATCAAACAATGGGCCTCAGAAATCAGAATCAAGCTTGGCTACACCCAGGGTGTACTCACCGTGATAGGTCAAAGGGATTTGGACAGACATACCATCAAAGATTTCGAACATGCCAAGATCGTTCTTGTCAGTCGCTCTTTTCTAGGAAACGAGATCTACGCGGAGCGAATTGCCAATTTTGCCGCTATGCCGGGTCCAGCGACCAAATCTGGGAGAGCGTTTGCCGAATGGCTTTCACATGCCGCCAAGGAGATTCCTGCACACCTAGACATACTCCTCAACCAAGGACTTAAAACCCTTCAGGGCCATGTTAGGTCCAGGTATGCCGAGCTCGTTGAAAGTGAAGAGTTCCGAGCGGTAGTTCCGTCTCGCCGTCTCGTTGGCAAGGATTTCGTCGAATCGAAAGGCAAGACGAAGAAAGAGGCTAAAGATGCTAAAGGAGCTTCGAAATTCATCACCGTGGACAAAATTGGTCGGCCACTGCTTGAACAATTCTTCTGGAATCGCATCATCGTTGATGAGTTCCACCAATACGAGCCGTGGCAGTACGCGACAATCAAATGTCTGAAAGGCGACAAGCGATGGGGACTAAGTGGAACTCCCGCAATGTCCGACTTTTACGACATCGCGCAGATTGCTGGTCTACTCGGCATCCCTCTCCGGATCGGTAGCGATTCGACGCAGGTAATGTCCAAAAGCAACGCCAGGTCGCTTAGGAAGGATCTGTCCGACTTTGAGAAATTCGACCTGATGCGTGAGCTGCCATCAGATTGCATGCATGCAAGGATCCACGAGATCGCGCAATCTTTCTTAGACACGTTCGTACGTCGACACGTAATGGACTTTGACGAGATGGCGTACGACGACAATCTCGTGCCCGTGACACTCGACGTGGACCACCAAGCGGCGTACACTGAGCTGGCGCAACAGCTCGCATCGCAGGAGATGAACATTCGCAAATACGCGAAGGGAAAGACGACCACGCGTGATCAGCGATTCATGGCTGCAGTTAAGGAGGTTGCGACTGCCGAAGAGGCGCTATCAAGAGACGCAGCCTTTTTCGAGCGGCAAGGTAGCCTACAGACCGGCTTGAAGCACATGATCGAGACGCGCCAGCGAGAGGTCAGCAAGACGCTTGCAGACCTAAAAGCAGCATGTCATGCCGCGCAGCACGGAGTAAGCGGGCGCAACGAAGCTCTAGAGCACACAGCGAAAAGCTTGCTCGAAGACCGCACGCTAGGTGACCAGGAGACAATCGCACTGGTGAAAGACGTCCTCCAGTCCACCTCTCGTCCGGGCACTGCCGCCGTATCGCAGAAGAGCAAGCCTAAGACGAAAGGCAAAGCCAAGGACAGTGATGCAGAGGATGATGACGCAGATCCAAAGGAAAGCAAAGAAGGGGCCAAGGGCAGAGAACTATCAGTGAAGGTCAACGCTCTGGCAAAAGCCCTCCTGACATCCGTGCGATCCGAACGGTATATCAAGAACGTGGAATGCGTCAGGACTGTCTCGACTTTGCCGGCGAAATGCGACAGCCAGCAGTGCTGTGGCGCGGATGCGCAAGTGGCCGTTTCCAGTCTTTGCGGCCACCTGCTGTGTTCGGCGTGTTATCTAACATCGAAGGAGAAGCACATCACCACTTGCTCAGCATCCGGATGCAGTGCTGCTCAATATGACCACCACCTGCTTTGGTCTCACATTCTCGACAAGACCAGCAAAGCCAGCCCTCACGGCGCCAAGCTCGATGCTGCCATTGGACTTCTCAGAGACATCAAGAAGAAGGGTGAGAAAGCAATCATGTTCGTGCAATACAGCCAGCAACTCCAACAAGCTGCAACAGCTCTGCAGCACGCCAAGATCGCCGCAACAGTGGTCACCAGCGAAGCTATCGCTGGTGAGCAAATCGCGGGCTTTTGCAAGAATGGCAACACAGACACGGTCCTCGTGTTGAACGCCTCCGACGAAACGGCAGCAGGCTCCAACATCCAAGCCGCAAACCACGTCATCTTCCTGTCCCCTCTGCTGCGAGACAGCCAATACGGCTACGACGCGACCATGGCGCAGGCCGTTGGCCGCGTGCGCCGCCACGGCCAGACGAGGCTAATCCACGTCTACCGCGTCTGCGCGCTGCACACCATCGACGTCGACATCCTCGAGCACCGCGAGTACCGCACGGATGCATTGACCGAACTCAATACGCCTGAAGTCGCGCCGTCAGCGATGGATATTTCAGACGGGGCGCAGCCGAAATCACGCGTTCAGCTCGTGAGAGAAAACGGCAGCTTCAGTCTGAAGCCCAAGTCTTGGTTGCACGAAGATGACAGCGTCGACGGCGTTGAAGAAGGTGATGAGCAAGAAACGGCGAGGGTGGAAGGCAAAGGTCGAGCGGGCTGGGAGGATTTCAGCTCGCAGGTCAAGTTCAGCAGGGCGTTTGCTGGGGATGAATGAGAATGCCTGTACGGTGATGTGCGAAGAAAGGCATGCTGCCATAGAGAGGACATGTGAGCGAGACCGCTTTGGATGTCAGTGGAGGCGGCCATGCAATGAGCCCTGAAAATGATTCGATGATGCGAGCGTTGATACCTTGAAGTGCATTCGTTGCACATGTACATTTTACGCTTTATTATTCCTGTGTCTATGCGTGGGTTGACTGTAGATTGATCGCGCATAACAACAACGTGAGAAAAGGTGCTCTCAGGGGATGAGTCGATTGGGACAGAATCTTGCCAACGTCGCTTAAGTCTGTCCCAGTTCATTCACAGTATACCCCGAGAAAAGGAGAGCAACCAGGCAATCATGGAAAACATGTATACATTGGGAAGCTACGTAAACGCACTGCGATCACAGACCAGCAGTGACTACCATGCCGACCCCGTAACATGCCAGTCTCGATTATGCTTGCTAAGCACGAAAAATCTCGTCGCCCCAATCAGTGTGCTCAATTTCGCATTAACCTGTAACGCATTGACGATGAGGTCTCATGGCGTTTCCTAACGCATGAGCGAGCGACGCACGACTCTCTTCCTACCACCGCCACCACCGGAACGGCCAGGCCCACCGAAGCTGCCGGGGCGACCCATGCGCTGCATACCAGCCTCGCACGTGTTGTCGAACCAGCTGAGGGCAAGGTCGTCCATGAAAAACATGCGCGGCTTCCCGTTGGCGAACGCCTGAATCTGGATGCCACTCAGGCCACGGAAGCTTTTGGGGAAGTCGACGTGTTGGAGTTGGCAATTGTCGAAGCCTGGGCACGGCGGAACCTCAATCTGGGTGTTGTAGGTGTCGACATCATCGCCGAGCTGTGAATCCCAGGTCAAGCCAGTGACATTGAACACACAAGATTCTGGGCCATCGTTGTCGCAGCCGAGCCAAGCGCCTTTGGCGTTGAACCAGAAGGCGGGCAAGCCGTCGTAAGGACCGTCGGTGATCTCACCAGGTTCAGTGCGAGGGATGCTGGCCGACATCCCCGGCTGATGCCATGCTACCGTATCGTTGGTTCCGCTGCTGGGTGCTAGGAAGACAGCAAGCTGATCACCAGAGTGAGGCGCGAAAGGCTGCTTAGGTTGCGCAGCATGCACGTACCCCGAGCTGAAGGTCAGATGATGGTAGGGACTGAAGATTGGCGGCGCCTGCGTGATATCCTCGTCGCCAGAGAAGGCGGGCAGATCGTCGAAGTCCAAAGTGAAGTCACCGTGCTCACCGCACGCGGTGGGAGATGCAGACGCGGACGCTGAAGTCTTGCTCGACGTCGTGGTGGTGCTGCCTGAGGATGAGGTCGACAGGACACTGGGCGACGGGCTCGAGGCTTGGCTGGTCGCAGAAAATGAGCCAGTCGGCGAGGTTGCCTGTGAGCTTTGCGTAATAGAGCTAATATCAGATGATGTTGGCGTGGCCGGACCATTTGCTAAGGAGCTTCCAATGGAAGTCAAGGCCTGGGTACTGGGGATGACGGAAGTCAGGCTTGCATTGAAGGCCATAGAAGAGCTGGAGGCAGTCATGCTTCCCGTTGTGGACACTGCGACGGGACTGAGTGTTGAGTTTGAAGAGGCATCGGTGGTGACGCCAGTGCTGGTGTTGGATTCAAGACTGGATGTGCTAGTTGCCGCAGCGTCAGCTTCGGAGGCACCAGTCCTAGAAGGCACTGTAGTTTTAGCGTCAAGGCTCGACGTCGATGCGGTAAAAGTGGCCGAGACGATTGAAGAGGCGTTCTGAGAAGAGAGAGTGCTTGAGTTGACTGAAGATGGCGTCGCAGAAGACTCAGAAGGGCCAGGCTTAGTGCTGACTCCAGTTGCAGACTCAGGCGACACGTCTGCGTCGCTCACCGTTGCATTGAGAGCCGAGCTGGCGCTCGACGCAGTCAACGTGACACCTGTACCAAGTCCGGTCATGCCCACGGCAGGGCTGGTGACAGATTCAGGCGAAGTCAGAGCAAGACCGCTGGAGCCAGTCGCAGAACTTGAAGCAGGATTGATCCCGTCGGTGCCGGGATTCATAGTAGGAAACGAAGAGGAACCTTCAAAATCAGTCGCCATCGAGCTTGGGAGACCAGTCAATGGCCCGGTGCTGTTGCGCGATGTTTGTGACATTGAAGGTGAAGGAAGCGTAGGCATCAAGCCTGAGACATAGGTGTGGTAAAGAGTCGTCGTGATGAATTGGGTGCTTGTGGAGTAAGTCTGACCACCGGACGAGGCCCAGAAGTAAGAGATTGTGGCAGTCGTGGCCGTCCCTTGGGCTGCTGCCGCGGTCATGCTTCCAACATCGCCTGCGTTTTGCGAGCTTGTCATGTTCCAGCCTGAGCTACCAAGACCACCGAACGACGATCTAGTCATGGTCGTAGTGGGTGTCACTGTGCTAGTTCGCGTGATGTGGGTCGTGAGTGTCAGATCTGGATTGATGAACGTGGTCGAAGTTGAAGTCTCAGCGGACGGGGTGATGGTAGTCGTGTGGGTATCAGTTGTCTGCATCGTTGTCTTAGACGTGTGCAGTGAGTTGGATGACTCGCTTGGCATTACCCATTTTATCGTCGTAGCGGTGGTAAGCGACGCGCCGCTGGATGGTGAGACAGAATTGAGCCAGACGGTGAAGCCAGAGCTGACAGTGAAGATGTAAGGCAGGGTACTCGAGGGCGAAACCAAAGACTCCGACGGGGTAGCCGAAAGAACAGTGAGCGTGGTCGTGCTGAAGGAGGTGAAAGTAGACGTGGAGGTCGGCATGACGGTCAGAGAGTCAGACATGGTCGCAGCAGGATCGACATCAGCCGAAGTGGCGGTGCAAGCCGTCGGCGACACAAAGATAGACTCGGTGTAGGTGTACGTGTAGGTGACCGGGACCGGGATTGTAACCGTAGAGTAGACAGTGCTGGTGGTGCACTGCGCTGAGACACTGGTGATGGTAATCAAGTAAGTAATTGCACTCCAACCCAGACCGAAAACAATCAGAAACGAGATGATCAAAATGATTAGATGACGAGCAGGATATAGGGGAACGCCGGATTGCATCTCGTGGACGGTGGCAGCAGCAGTCTCAGGGGCCAGGTTGTCCCGGAATGAAGCGTTCACCGCTTGGAGCATTTTCCAGGATCTCAAGTTTTCGTATAATCTCCGGAAGCTCAGATCTTCCGCTCGCTGCTCCTCGAATGATTTGACTGGCTCTGGCTGGGTAGCCGATTGGGTCCGCTTTTGACGATCTTTTTTGCTCAAAACCTTGCCTGGTTGAGCGAGACTACCGCCTTGAGCATTGGATGTCCGTTTGCGGTGGGACGCCTTTCCCTTCGAGCCGAACCAGTCTGTAGATGTTGCGGTGGTAGGTGGGGAGAAGGTTCTGTCGGGTCGAGAATGTTCCAGTGGGTATGACATTTTGTAGTAGCTTGATGACAGCGAATGCGTGCTATTCTGCGGAATGCGGCGTAGTTTGTGATGTAGTGTCCAGAGGTGCTCCATCGCTTGAGCTCTCGAGTGAGGATGAGACGGGCGGACATTGGCTCCTTCGTTGCGAGGCGCTGATCTAAAGTGGGAAAGAAGGGAAGACTCGCGAGTGCAGGACAGAGGTGCAGTAAGGACAAGGAAAGACGTGATACGTACGGGTTGACTGCAGCAGTGCCAGTGCCGTAGATGGAGGAACCATTGCCGTAAGAGTAGGGCGCGGTGCCAGCAGCTATCAAGGCCGTAGCAGCGCCAAGCGGCACAATCGCCATGGTCACAGCGAGCTTCTTGATCTTCATGTTGCGAGCGAGGGTGGGCGGTGCGAGTAAGGAGTGACTGAGGGTGAGTTGTTGGTGGAGCAACGAGTGAAAGGACAGGAAACGAGTGAGGAGTTGATCGCAGTCGAGAGAGAGAGAGGACGAGGGGCAGGCGACGTGAGGTTGTCTAACGAAGGCAGGGCCCAATGCCAAGAGCGTTGAGTTGAGTCCGTCCCGAGGAAGGAAGGAACGACCAGTGGGAAATTGCACCTCGTGAAAGAAGTGAACGGCACCGTTTTCACGAGCATTGCACAGAGGATCACGGAAGACAAATCTGCTGTGAAGTCATACCTAGAAGCAGGTACCCGTGAGATTGCAGGATTCGCTTGTGTGACATGATTTGAGGAGTGCAAACGCAATGGAGGAAAAGCGATCTGAATGGACCAATTCGCTTCAAGCATGAACAGTCGAAACGAGGCTCTTACACTTACACTGCGAGTATCCGATGGATCACGGTATCCGGCAATACGTAGCAAACGAAGACCACGACCAAACGCCATGCGTCGCAAGAGAACTTCCGCATCTGCTAACGACCGGAGGAATTGGAGAGGCCGCTATAACGAAGACACAGTACAACAAGCTGGCAGTCGAGAACATTGTGACATCTTCTGAAACACCGAGAGCGAGTACGTCGGTCGCTGAAGACTAGACGAGGAGCTGCATGGACTCTTGCGTGGAGCGCACGAGCGGTCGGGAAGACATCTTGGTCTAACGCATGTCGTGTAACAGCAGCGATTCGCATTTCGGGAGCCTCCCAGAGTGCGTACGAGAACACAGTCGCAGGGGTAAATGCGAGGTTTCAAGGATCACGTGTTGTGTGTGACAGAAGACGGATGGTGCTCGTGGCGATACGGGAGGCCGCTTGGGAAGGTTTTGGTGTCACTCTGTGAAAGAGGTGCTGGGGATGCTGCCAACTTCGGTGCGTGTAAGTATAACGAGCATGGTTCAGTACGGAGTGACATACCTCCACCATCATCCCCGAGGATAACATGCTAGCGTAGTGTGCTCAGGTCATCTGCACGGCTTCTGAGAGAGTGTGCCTGAGACAAGCTGTCATGGGCCAGCCTCACAAACAAGTCTGCAAAGCACATGCACCTCAGCATGATATTCCTGGTCTGCCTTCTTGAAGAGCTGCCTCATGACTCCCGATGCTGCAGCTACAATACCTCCGCAAGCCTTGCCGCCTGCTTTACGTCGTTCCAGCAGGTTGAAGCCGAGTCCGATCAGATCGGCCATCGCTAAGGTACTCCGTTGGCCTAGTTCTCGAGCGATCGCAAAGATTCTCCGCCAACCTCCTGCGAGCACGACATTTGCAAGAAGGTCTCTTCGATTCTCTGCACAGAGCAAAAGCGTAGACAGGCTGGTGACAAGAGACAAGGAAGCTGAAGTGTGCTGAAGTCACCGCTCTATCGCACTTGGACCAATCGGCGAATGATCGCGCTCGCTCGAGTCAGGACCCGGTCGTCAAGAACCTTGGTTCAGCATCATCTGGCATTTGAGATCTGCTCTTCGACGACGACTCAGGTGCTGGGGTTCCACTTCTCAGGACGACACTCAGCCTTCCGGTGTACGTCGTAACTTGTTGAATATCACACTTCAACTCACATACAGTGCCACTTCCACTCCTGCCGCACGCTTCCTGCGAACAACGTCACTTCACTACACTCCGGTTTCGCCCCACCATCGCGCAATCAGCCCCACGCTCTCCACCTGCATGTTACACGCGCGAACCAACACTTGACCAGCGATGGATGCCCATAAACAACATCCACCCTATCATCACCAGCGCCAGACAAGCGAAAACACTCCCAACGGCCTCGCCAATATGCAGTCTCCGGGTCGCGGCAACGGCGCCATGCCAATGCCGGTCGGCCAGCGACCTCCACCCTACCAAATGACGCCGAGCGACATGGGCATGCTGGGTGCGGCGCGCAGCCCGCCGAAGAACAAGATCGAGCATGAGGGAGGCGCTGTATCCGGCGGAGGCAAGAAGGGACGTGGTGGACTGAGCAAGAGAGCAGACACATCTCATGTGCCGTGCAAGTTCTATCTACAAGGCCAATGCCAGGCGGGACGCATGTGTCCTTTCTCCCACGATCTGGAGTCAACTACACGACCGGCGCCCTGCAAGTACTTTGCAAAGGGGCACTGCAAATTCGGCACAAAATGCGCACTGCTGCACATCACACCGGACGGGATTGTCATGAACAACAAGCGCTACTCGCAACCGCCGCAGTATGCGCAAGTACAACCTCCTCCAGGTGCATACGGACAGCCGCCGCCTGGACTTCTCTCGATGCAGGCTCTGGAGCAGAGACCAAACGGTGACATGTCGGAAGACATGGCGCATTACCAGTATGCATCCAGGAATGGTTACGACATGCCGCAATTCGACTACACGTCTGCATCGCCCAAGTTCGGATCACCACCACAGAACGACCGACTTGCATTTGGATCCTCACCTCACCAGAAGGGCTTGAGCGTCTTGGATGCTCCGCTACCAAACTCTTTTGACAGCAACGGCGTTTCTATGGCCCAGAGAGGCGGTCCCATGGCTGCATCAGTACCCTCTCGGTTCGGCTTCGAATCGCCACCCTCATCATTACCTCGTAAAGCGCTCGGCAACACGGCACTCCAAGATCTGCATCATTCTGCATTTGGCGGTCGCGGTAACCTCGACAGTGTTCTCGCCGGCTCCTCGCCTCCCTCTGGTGGCGACGAGCCTCTGTCTTTCCCCAAGAGACCGCTGCACTCGCACAGTCTTCGTACAAGTCGACCTATGATATCCTCGAGCGTTGGCACAGGCTTGCCCACCAAGTCTTTCGAATACGACTCTGAAGACGACGGAGAGACTGACACGGATCGCGAAGAGGATCTCCTCCCTGCGTCTCTGCATGACCTCATCCCAGGATCGCGCTCCCGCCGTGAGTCCAGACAAGCCGACAACCCAGCATCTTTCCTTGCAGCTCAGCGACGCACCTTATCTACCACCGCCACACCAGGCGACAGCAAAAGTGGCAGCCCATCTTTCTCCTCATCGCCTTCACGCTACACAAGCATGTTTGCCCCACAACGCAGCAACAGTTCCGATTTCGTTGGCTCACCACTACGTAACTCTGGCTTCGGTGCTCTTCCTGGTCCCTCCCAGTCACAGCGCCCCTCCCTCGCGCCGGACCACGCCCTGAGTCCTGGTCTCAGCAGCCCAAGGCAAGCCAGCATGAGCATGCTCACCCAAGAGCTCCAGCGTACCAACCTCAACGCCGCACGCGCAGCCTCTTCTTCTTCTATCCCTACTCTCGGAAGTGGCAGCTTGGCCAGCGCAATGTCTGGATCTACCAGCACGGCTGCTCCTGGCGCCACTAGAACCGCTCCTGCATCAACATCCAACAAGCGCCTCAGCATCGATCGCGCTCTGAGCAATGTCAGCGTTGGACGTGAGCGCATTGACGAGGAGCAAGAGCTTTTCGACATGGACGAAATCTCCGGCCGCTCCGATGGCGCTGGACCTGGAGTCATCGGAAGCCCACGAGGTGCCAGGTAATCGCGAAGCAACACTGTATGTGGAGTTTTTGAACATGGACCGCATCACTACGCAAGCAAGCGAGGTTAGACTTCACTCTTCTCACGACTTGACGACAAGAACCGCTATCATGCGCTTTTGGCCCTTGACGGCGACGATTGACACCCTCACGGATTAGGACACTCCGCCATAGGAAAGAAAGAAACTTAGACACGGCGGTGTGAATTTCAACGGGGAGAAAAACAAAAAACGGTGGCAATGGAAGCGTTGTTTCCTTATCTGTTGGGGTTTTTAGGTTTCTTGTCCTCCATGATTGAGCGCATTTCGGCCGTGATATGGAAAAAAGAACTTCTCTTCTCTTCTGTCTGTCTCTCTCTTTCTTTCTATCACACTGACAGCCAGCCTTTCACCACTACACAGTACCTCAGAGGCATGCAGATGGCGTTTTGACTACCTTTTATCTCGGCGCAAGCTCTTCAAGAACAGAGCATGGCGGTCCCTTTGCTTTCACCGCAAGAGGATTTTTTGTGTATACTCGCGCGCGCGCGTTCTTATGAGTACATAGGATTCTGTGAACAATCTAATTACCACAAATCTCATTCGAGCCTGAATATATCCTACTCTGCCCCTCTGAGAAAAGGATGGAAAGCCTATGTAGGTAAGCAGGTGGTTGCATCCAAGATAATTGCCTCTTCGAGCAATACACACGTGACGCCTGCCCTTCTCTACCTTGACTTACTCTCTCAACCATCAAAATACAAACAACATCACTTCTTCCCCTTCGCCGCCTCCTCAGCCTGCCTCATCCTCACCCTCGCCGCCCGACTACCCCCCAGCTTCGGCCCATGAGACGTCGTCGCAGCCGCCGCACCTGACGTCCCCGCCGTAGCAGCAGCCTTGGGCTTCCTGCGGGACAGATTCCTGGCCTCGGCCTGCGCGAGGAAATCGGCTTTGAAAGCTGCTGCGGCGGCGGCGTCGGGGTCGAGGTCCTCCCCGGTTGAGGT
>Ga0265797_10001833_pt1 | contig 36855 bp, 35 predicted proteins | sample P2T30metagenome_FD_192433 | JGI IMG/M metagenome (GOLD analysis project Ga0265797, IMG submission 192433) | Plant litter microbial communities from East Loma Ridge, Irvine, California - P2 T30 | ecosystem: Environmental > Terrestrial > Plant litter > Unclassified | place: USA: California...
GATTTTACTATATCCGGGTTCGTTATATTAAAATCCTCGTATTAGCGACCTAAGCTAGTCTAGTAGTACTTATAGAGATAGTAGTATCGAAACTTATACTAGCTCTAGTAACTCGTAAGCTCGGAATTTCTTCTCTATTACTAATCTTTTAGAACTTCGGACTTTATATTATAATCTTAGATATATTACTAGATTCCGAATAGTATAACTATAATACTAGTAGACTAGTACTCTATAGTAAGAGTTATAGTAGAGCTATTTATTAACGTTTATAATAGTAATCTTTAGACTATCTTTAAAACTAATTATACTATCCGATATAATAGTACTATTCCCTATATATAGACTACTCTATACTAGACTCTATAAATATTATCGAATAGGCGTTACTATTCGAGAGCCCTAGCTCGCTAGTAAGCTTTTATTATATATCTTTTATAAGAAAGAAATAAGAAAAATCTAAAGATATAATCCTAAGTAAGACTACTACCTTAACTATACTTAACTTATTATAAGATATAAGTATATTATACGATATCTATACGAACGCTATTATAGATATAAATATCTTATATATAAAGATATAAGCGTACTCGCGCTAAATTAACTAACCCTAAATTCTATATTCTACTAATTTTCTATACTTATACTATAAGTAATATATCGATCGTTATATAATACCTAACTCTTATAGAATTAATAAAATCTACGATTAGATATAATATAACTCGGAGAAAATTATAATACTATTTTTATAGTTATATAATCGTTTTAGCTCGAATTCTATTTTTATAAAATATAGATATTTACTTACTTAACTACTATTTGTTTTCTAAAAATAAGTCGAAACTAACTTTTTAAATCTTGCTTTATTAGCTTTTATATTCTATAAGATATATACGATATACTTTAGTAATACTCGCTCTCCTTAACTTTACTATAATTCTATTAATAATAATAAAACATAATCCTAAGGATGATATCTTAGGGAAGACTACAATATCGCTAGAAGAAGAAATTCGGTAACTACTTACAGTTAGCGCGGACTTAGGGTTAGCTAGGGATAAGTGTTCCCCTCTGCTGCCTTTTGGCTAGGGTCTTATCCAATCCTATATCGATAGCGTGTTCCGCAGCAGCGCCCTGGCTGAGCTCAAGCAGCTGCTTCATCAATTCTCCGTCCTCTTGCAAGATGGCGATCTCTTCCGGCGATAAACTATCAACGATGCCCTCTACAGCATCACCTATGCTACCCCAGTAGAAGCTCTTTTGAATTTCCGAAGCGAGCTCGCTACCGCCTTCTTCAAGCATTACCCAGGCGATGTCCGCGATCGCGGATATCGCATCTTGTTTGCCCGCAAAGGACACCTTGTTGGATTGTGCCCTGATTGTCTTCACGATCGCTTCTATCTCGTCTATAGCATCTGACGCTTTGTCGTATTCTTGCCTGCTGGAGCCGCCGCTGTATTTGTTGTAGACTCTGCGCACGTTGCTGATGTAGGCATTGAAGTCTATGGTCTGCGTCGGCACCGTCGGGCGTTGTTGTGCTGGCATGGCCGGAGGCATGGCCGATTGTTGTGCTGCCGCGAGTGGAGGCATAGCCGTGTGTTGTGGTGGCATTGGTGCCGTATTCGCACTCATTGGCATTGCAGATGGCGGCCCCGGGGGCCCATGTTGCCAGCCCATGAACGCAGGATCGTATTGGATAGTGAAGGGGGTGAATCGCGAGGCACAGGAAGGACACTGGACTGTAGGAGAGAGGTATTGCGGCGGCGGAGGATACATATACTGCGGCGGAGCAGATTGTGGAGGGTATTGTTGAGGCGGAGGGGCATGCGAAAGGTATTGAGGCGGCGGGGCAACCGCAACATGTTGTTGAGGTGGGGAGGGTTGCGGAACGAAGGTGGGAGGAGGAGCAACGCATTGTCGTCGAGGCGGAGTTTGTTGGTATTGTGGAGCAGGCATTTTAGCGGACGGTGTTGTCAGCTATAGTTGGCAAAATGTGGTCCAGAGTTGAATGCAAATGCGATCGTGGTTTTCTTATCGTCGTGAATTGCAAGAATCGAGCTCACGCGTCGTGTACCGCGTCGCGCTTTGACCCTCGTCGATCATTTAGAGTGCCTCGTCCTCCTGGTCAGACTCCTCCAGCCAGAGCCGGTCAATCGAGTCATTGATGTTCAGATCTAGAGAATATCTCTTAGCGATCCATCGCAGATTTTGAATAGCCTTGGGAATCTCTCCATCTGCCTGCACTGCAGCTAATTCCTCGGGTAGCAGCATGTCCAAAACATGTCTGATAGTAGTGTTCAAGGGCATCCAAGGCAAGTCTTGTCGGATGTCGCGGCCAATCGCGCTACGATCTTCGAGGATCCATTCAGCGATTGTGATGGTTGCACTCAATGCTTGCGCCTTAGCTTCGAAAGGTGTTTGTTGTTGGACTTGATCTCCAATGGACTGGAGAATCCTCTTAACCTCCGGACTGACTTGGATTGCGTTATTATGCGCTGTCCGGTCGTCGTGGCTGTCATATGCCTTGAAGATTTGTTGCACCTCAGCGGTGCAGCGGGTGAAGTCGGGGGCCGTTGCAGACATGTTTGAAGTGATTGCGTTGCTATAGCTGTCGTAGATCTTGCCAAAGCCTCGAGTCTTGAAGGAAGAAGATCTCCTTTTGCCCCAGTCTTGGCACCACCAAAGTTGCTACCTCCAACTTCCAGTCTTCACGAAAGGAGAAGTTACTTGGAAGTCATGGTACGTTGAGCAAGTGCAAAACTGTTGTAATGGCACTTCTGTCGCCAAATGATTACATACATGTATCCGGACCGAACCTGCATGCCATACCAGATCTGATCCCGGCTTTTCCACGAACAGCTTTCTGCAATCACACAACAGCCAATACAAGCGGCATCGCCAGTGCAACCAACAATCCACCGCGTCTATAAACCCGAGGTGCCGCAGCGCCAGTCTGTGCCGCCGCAGACGCACTCTGCGATGCGGACGAGTTTTGCGCTGAAGCCGAGGTTTGAGACGCAGACGAGCTCCGCGATGAACCACTTGAGCTGCTCGCGGCCACCGCAGCGGTAGTACCGGAGGTCGTCTGGCTCGCGGTTGACTCGGTTGTCGATGCTGATGAAGCTGTCAAGCTCTCGCTGTCTCTCGCTGCAGTCGCAGTAGTAGTCGGCTCCGCAGTGACGCCCGTGACCGTCTGCACTTCTCCGTCTGGGCCTGTGTACACGCCGGTGATGGCATTGCCGCTTCCGCCGACGTCGTCGTGGTAGTCGCCTGGTGTCAGTTATTAGCACATGCATTGCAGACTACTAACGTTTCAGGTGAAGGTCTACTTACCAGTCGCTTGGTTCAAGCACAAAAGAGAGTTGTCCAGGAAGAAGAAGCAGCTTTCGCTCGACGTGCAGTCCAGATCCACGGCTCGCTTTAGCATTTTCAGCTTCTCGACGCAGGTCGTGTCGGTGTCATCGATCAGGCTGAGAGCGTTGCACTGGCCTTCCGCTACGATCGCTTCGCACCCTATGTTGCCGTCGCAGGTGGTGCCATCCGTACCGTCGGGAGTGTACGGCCAGGCGAGTGCATTATCAGATGTGCAGCTTGCTGCGGCTGCGATGGTGGCCATTGAGGCTATGGCTGTGTATGCGAGGGAGAGCTTCATCTTGAGAGAGAGCCTGTGGTTGGAGTGGTGCTTGTGGTCGTGATGTTATGCTCCGGAAAAGTAATATGATTTCCAGAAGGACGCTGCTACTTATACCCGTGCTTCACAATTTGAATCATTTCTCGCAATAAGGCCATCCGCAATGCAGTCCCATGATAGATGCAAGCCTCGCAATACGCACGGTTCCGGGGCGTCCGCTATGTATGCGCCCTCGCATATTCTTGAGACCTGACAGTGCGGTAGCACCATTCAGGACGATTTGGGAGTCTGAAGGGAGACCACAGGCAGTCCATGTGCCTAATCAAGACGTGGCGAAGCAACGTGGCTGCCACCGCCAAGGTGAGGCTGAGACGTGGTGTAACGAAGAGCGTGTTAATCAGTAGCGGTTGAGACTCCATAATCATAGGGAAACGCGTGAGTCTCAGACTGCCGTCCAAAATTGATCGCGATGTGCTTTTACGCAGTGCAGCTGCTGGGGAAGAAAGACAGATAGCGTGACATTGTGTTGTATCGCTGTTCTTAAGCAGGCTGTGCCTTTTGATGTTTGGGGGAAGCGAGAGGCTTGAACTTTGCAGCCGGCCAGAAGAGCCCAAAGTAAACTCACAAACACGACTCAAGATCCGACATGAATATCAGCTGATGCGGCGTTGTTTGGAGAAATGCTGTGCCCAATTCGGTGCACTTACTCAACTTGCACGTATACAAGGCTGAGTACTGAATCACATATGTTTGGGCTGCGGTAATTGAATAGAAGACGGAGGTGGGCGGCGCATTCAAAACGGCCGAAAGGTGATACCTTGTCTGCAACAGCCCAGTGGGAGAAGGGAAGATATATGGTGCCAACGTATCAATTGCGGCCTCTGTAGGCGTTCATAAGGGTTCAAACCAAAGCCCTTCGCATCTTCACGTACTCCACCCCCTTTCTCATGAACGAGCTGCCCTCTGTCTGCATGCCCAATCTCTCGTAAAATAATAGCGCACTTGTGCGAGCGTCACACCACAGCGAATGTGCGCCAGCATCGCTAGCAACAACACCAGCCTGTTCGACCAGCTTTGACCCGATACCTCGACCTCGCCATTCGGGTGCCACTGCCAATTTTCGGAATTGCGCTTCCAGTCTTCCACTTGATGAGTCCGCCGACGCCGACTTGTCTTCTGGTTTCGAGACATGGATGGTGATGACTCCGATGGGGGAGCGGATTCCTGATGAGTTTTCGGATTCATATGCGTATGCGCCTAGATGGATGCTGGCAGAATCCACGGCGAGTTGCACTTCTTGCAGCGACGCGTTTGGCCAGAGGACTTCGTGTCGCAATTTGTATGTGTCTTCTGCGGCAATGGGCACGATTAGCGCGCCATCTTCAATTTTTCCAGGCGGCATCATAAAACTCGAAAACGATGTTCTATGTGATGATACCGTGCTGTTTGGACGAACGTTCCCTGCTAGTCTGGGAACCCGCAACGAACGATGAGTCGTCGCGCAATCTGCTCAAGACGTGGGCTGCTGCGAATTCGGGCTCCGCAATCACTCTCCTTTGCCGAAAAATATCGATTGCATTCAGGATGATTTACTAGCACTCGATCTTACAACTTGCGGCGCATCAAAAGTATTGTATGTTTCTCGGATACAAGGGTACAGCCTCGTAGAAAATTGAATAACATGCAACAAGCGGGATTCCCAGATTCGCCCGGTGCAGTGCTTACGTACAGCAGAGCGGACAGAATGCACAATTTCCACTGACCTGTGGTCGCATGCATAAGACACCAGAAACGATTGTTGATACAGATCAAGGATCGAAGTGTAGGTGATTACGCAACACATCAGCCTACTACGAGCTAGCCTTCCCGGTGTACTTATTGCATATGCCGATAACGATTTACAGGCTTGCAATTGCGACTTTCACCCCAACGCTATCAGAAGTAGGGCACCGGAGCTTTTGTCGAAGACGGTATGGTTTTCCTAGTAGCATGCTATGGAGCAAGATAAGAGATTGCGCGATGGTACTCCGCAGATTCGCTTATAAGAATTAGTATATTGGCTTCTAGCCTACCAAGCCCAGAGCAGAGAGATAACATCCTTGTTCAAGAACAATCGGTCACGTTGCACACTGTCGCCATTTCAAGGTGCGCTAGATCATGCAGGTCTCATATCAACTAGCCCATCTCTAGACCAGTTGAAAGATATGGGATTCGATAAACATATTTGTGGTAACTTAAGGCAACTTTTATGTTGCAGCTACAGGATTCTTCCGAAACGCATGCTAATAGAGCCAAATCCTACTCCTTCCGCACGACGATCCGGTCTCGCTTACTGATGGAGAATACTATGGTGAGATCCAGACGACGTTTGTCATGCTCGATAGTGGAAGTAGTCTACCTCCATGCAGCGCTATGTAACGCAGTCCCTCGGAAAACAGGAATCGCTCGGGTCTAGGCAGTTCGAGGAAGGTGTCGTTTAAACATCATATCGATCCATGATAGCGCCATGCAAGAATGTGACTGAAGTGGAATTAGCAATATGGACCAAGACCTGGGCCTAACACAAGCTTGGTATGCTTAGCATGCTTATCGAGAGCCCACCTTCCGATACTAGCTAGGCGCTATGCTTGCAATATACGACCTCGTTAGCAACCTCAACACAACACGGATTGATCACTTGACCTCACGCGACCCGACTCTATATAATGGAGAGACAAAGACGCGATGAAACGAGGTTATCACTACCAACAAGCTTCACACTCAAGCAACATCTCATCCTCAATTAACGCAAAATTTGTGACACCTCAGCAACTATGAGATTCTTCCAAGCAATCGGTCTTCTCGCTTTTGCGGGTGCTGCTCTTGCAGCACCTGCAGGCCTCGAACGTCGAGCCGCAAGAATGGCTAGGCGCGCAGCAGGCAACAAGCACAATCGTCCCATGGCTCCCAATACCCAGAACATCGCCAACATCATTGAGATTCCGGCCAACACTACGCATGTTCAGTACTCCTCTAACTGGGCTGGAGCTGTCATTATAAGCTCCGGGATCACCTCTGTAACCGGAACCTTCATCGTTCCGAGTGACAAGAGCGATTCCAAGTCTGGATCCTCTGCATCTGCTTGGGTTGGTATCGATGGCGATACTTGCGGCTCTGGTTAGTCGGATCGAACATAACCTTGGCGCTGTGCACTTTCATCTGCTAACTTCCAATAGCAATCTTGCAGACGGGTATTGACTTCACGTACAGCGGAGGCAAGACAACCTACGATGCATGGTACGAATGGTACCCAGACTATGCCTACGATTTCAGCGGCATCTCCTTCTCCGCTGGTGACAGCGTCACTCTCACCGTCACTGCCACTACGACCACTTCTGGCAAAGCAGTCATCACCAACAACACCAAGGGCAAGACTGTCACCCACACTTTCACTGGTGGTGTTGATGGCACGCTTTGCGAGACGAACGCCGAATGGATTGTAGAGGTTTGTGACTTTTTCGTAGCTTCAGAGATAATGCCACATGTTGACCCTTGATACAGGACTTCGAGGAGAACGGGTCCCTTGTACCCTTCGCTGACTTCGGCACTGTCACCTTTACTGGTGCATCCTACACGAAGAACGGAGTGAAGACCTCTGCTTCTGGAGCGACGATCCTCGACATCCAGCAGAGCAACAAGATTTTGACCAGCGTTTCGCAGAGCGGTTCGTCTATCACTATCAGCCACACCTGAACCGCCTGCAGTAAGCAGCAGTGGTTGGTTCTGGATACCAATCTTTGGTACAGTATTGCCCAGAGTGATCATCAAACAAGCAAACAGGATCTGGCGCACGTTTGCTTGGTCTGGGCTTCTTGCTTGTTTGTTTGAGAGAAAGAATTGATTTGTTTACCCATTTACATTGTTTGCTAGGCGAACGCCATTTCGTATATATCGTATCCATCGCGTTTGAAGTCATCGCAGGCGATGTGTTCCCGAGACATGCAGATCGCAAGATGGTGCAATAAGACGATAGACATAGATTCGCAAAAGTGTAGTATGATGACTTTAGTTCTTGCGCAGAGCACACAAAGAGTGTATTCCTCAGACGGAAGCATTCAACCTCCGACATGTCGGCTAAAAAGGCAAGAATCTACAATTGGGTTTCCTACATGGCCACGCACTGTAGTACTGATTGCGAGGGCGCTTAATTTTGGCAGGGCAAATAAGGTGCTCCATTGTCATTGACCCGTGTTATATATGCAAGTAACCAAAACCGAACGGTTATGAAGATCCAAGTGCAAGCTGCAAGTGATCGTGCAACACAACAACCCAGCTCAAAAATCCGAGATCCCAATCTCGAAAGCCCTGATTCCCTCGATCATGCAATCTTTCTGATCCTCCTCTAGTTCCATGCTTTGGTGAACAGTATCGATGAGGACGTCGACTTGCTTTTGCTCCAACGGTATCGCCTTCAAAGGGTCCCGCGCATATCTTCGGGCTGTGAATTCAGGACCAACGTAAAGTGCTAACGACGGATCCATGTCAACAGAGAAATGCAGATCCCAAGAGTCACTGTCATCTGCAGTTTCGTCGATACACGTTAGGCGGTAACGTGCGTTCCTGGGATCTAAAAGGGATTCAGCTCCTCTCTTAAAATTCGAGTGACATAACGAGCTCATGCGAACAAGCAAGGCGATGCGATTGTGGAGGCGTCCTTTGGCTGAGAGTATTCGATCCACACATCCCAACAATCCACGATCTGAACAAGGCTGTCAAAGAAACCAACCGCCAGGTGATCTCTAGGAACACCGGCGAAGTACGTACCGTACCGGACCAAAGATTTTATTAGTATTTCTTCATGCCGGCCTGTGATACCATCCAAAGCCAGCGGTGTCCACTGGAAGTAAGAAGAGGGACGTACGCCTCCCAAAAAAGGCGCAGACTTTATAAAATTGCTGCGCCTGGTTCCCTTGGGATCTTCATGCCTGGGACCGTCGTCATATCCTGGCACGAGTAGAACGATCCATTGCCAGACAGAGTTGTAGAATTGCTTTGATCGGCGCCTGCGAGCTAGTGCGTACACCCAGCGTTTGACAAATTTTAACAGGAGCATCTGTCCCCTGCTCGACAGCCGACCCCGATCTGAGGGCTGACTTATCGCAATCCTATTCAACAGTGAAGCTTGCACAAGCGGTGCAATGACACGCCCGTTCGAAACACTCAGACGAATCTCAACGAAGTCGTATAAAGTCTCCCATCGAGCACAAGTGTCTAAGATCCTACTCTCAAATTCTGCTATGATTTGCAGGTCTTCCTGGAGCCCAGTTGACTCGAAAGTCAGAAGTCTATCTTCGTCCAGCTCTCGCAGGCATCCGTTGTGCAATTGATTGGAGAAAATGTCTCCTGGTATGTGTTCGCGACTCTCAATGATGGGCGCTTTGACCAAGTCGAGAAGCAGCTCCAGTCGCATGCTTGAAAGAAGATCGTCTAGGTATGTCGTGAGATGGTTTTGGTTCAACGGGGGTTTCGCGGTGCACATCACGAAGATCATTTTGTCACAGCACAACCCAATGCTGTGGTAAAGATCAATAGTTTTGTTGTCCTTTTCACTCCGAAGTGGGCACGGTGCGATCCAGAGAAGCTTCTTTAGACCTGCTTGCACCTTCGCATGCACCCTCGACTCTTCTATGAGATCAAATAGTGACCTGCATTGCTCAACGTGCTCGCTATTCCAGGCGTCGGGAGCAAAGAAGAAATCGTAGGCGGAGCGATGTATGAAAGAGACGTCAGCGTCACAAGACTTGGTGATCTCAAAGTAATGATCAGCATGCGTCACTGCGACCCATGCGCCCTCGCCAGGCTCGAAATCGAGAGATTCATGTTGTAGGTCACTGTCGCTAGAACTACCACTGTGAGATCTTACTAGCGCAAGCTGATCTTTTCGTGGCGTGATGCCCAAGCCTTTGACCTCAATGATGCCTTGGCTGAAGTTCTGGATGTCGCGTTCCTCTCTGCGACATGCAGCTAAGAACTGGGACCTGGTCTGTATCTCTTCGCTGGACCGGGACGCCACGATCAAACCGACCGTCAAACCCTGATACAGGCCAGTATCTCTCCAAGACTTCAACGCTTGAAGATAGAAAGCCAGTGCTGGCCTGTGCGACTTTTCGATTCCTCGGAGCATCTGTGATATAGCGCCGTTCAAGTCTTCACCCATGTCGTCCAGTTTCTTCAAAAGTCCGGAGTAGTCTTCTCCGTCGCCGTCTCGACATGCTTCTTTCATTTGTGTGATTGCAAATGCCGCCCACAAGAAGATGCCATCAGCACGACTAGCGATTTCTCTTGCCAAGCCGGTTCGGTCTTTTGATTTTGGAATTGCGTCCATGGCTTGCATCTGTTGATTGGCGAAATGATGAATGTCGTTGTGATTTAGGTTGGCAAGTTTGGCTTTCAGGAAGCTCTGATGAGCATTGGTGATGCGAAGCTCGGGGCGACTCGAGATGCACAGCTTAACATGCTGAGGCCGCTGAATATCGAAAAGGAAGTCCACCAGGTCAGTGGCGTGCATACTCTGGCCTCGTACGTATTCGGAGTCTTCGAGTTCGTCTGCCCCGTCGATGAAGATGAGAAAGCAGCAGTCGTTGGCGGCGTCGAGGGCTGATCCCAGCATATTCTTCAGTGTTCCGACAGGCCACGTGGGAATCCTAGCACCGCAGTCTGGACGGGCAAATCTGGCCATCAGGATTTCTTGCAAAATCGGAATGAAGGTCACAAGCTGATAGAGAAGTGACCGCAAAAGGAACTCCAGTCCTGCCTGCCGCTTGCGGCCCGGGCGGAAAAGGAAGAATTTGAGGATGTGTAGAGTCTTGGTGCCATGCCACTTCTTCAAGTGACCTTCTGTCCGTTTCAAAGCCATGTCGTCCCGAATGATGTGCGCCATCAGAGTTGATTTGCCAGAGCCTGCTTTCCCGCTAAGCCAATATTGCTTACTTGAGTCTGCGTCCTCCAGCCATTGCGGAAAACTGGGCCATTTGACTTCGCGCCACGATTTCAAATGAGCAACACCATCGCGATTGAATATCCACTTGAAAGTCTTGGGACTCGGTCCGGATAGAGCTTTTTCGCGTCTTTCGTAGTCCGGGAAAAAGAGGCTGTCCACGAAAGCCTTCTTAAGATCAGGCTTGGCCATGTCCAGCACCTTCTGCGTCAGGTCGTCAATCTTTTGCGTGATGTTGTTGTTACCAGTCCGAACAGATTCTTGCAGGTTTGACATAGAGTTATCAAAGTGCCGGCGGGATTCAAACAGTTGTTTGAGCAAGTCGCTGTTCCCAGCTTTAAGCGCAGCCAAGATCTCAGTGTCTTGCTTGTCAAGATGCTGAAATGCTTTGTTCGAAGACTCATGATTGAGAGTGCTCGTTTCCCATGTCGCCTGTATTAGACCCTGGATTATGTCCGATTGGCAGCGTTCAGCCTCGCGTTGTAACCTTTCAATCTGCTCTATGGACCGCATCGAACGATATACAGCTTTGAGAGGTCCAATCACCGGGGCATCTCTCGCCTGCCGCAGTCGCTCAACCAAAGTAAACAGCTCCATGGAGACAGCGATACTTTCATCCACAGCTCTGCTGATGTTTGGTCCCAGTTCAAGGCCGGTGGCCGAAGCGCCCTTTGCTTTCAGCGCCTCGGACATCGCCTTATATCTCTTGACAGTCTCCGCAACATCGGTATTGTACTTCGTGAGGCCTTCTTCTGACGTGATGATCTGGCTGAACGTCTTGCACACGTCGATCGAAAAGTCCAAGAATGTGATTGCGGCCGAGGCCACTCCGATTGCCGACGCTGGGTCCATTCTGGTTTTCTTTGGCGGAGGATGGCGGTCTTCGATGTGATGAAAGAACGAGTATCAGCCGTTCATGTCAGTTTGTGGAAGCTGATGTCTTCTGCGACTAATGTAGGAGGTAAGATGGCGTTGAAGTTGGCGGGAACAGGCAAGGCTGAGCTGTAAGCATGGCGCCCGTAGCTGCAGTCATCCCACCTCTTCAGGCCTGCATGCAGCTGTAGATCATCTCTATGCCACACAAACCATGACACTGCCGCTGCACAGCCTTGCCAGAGCAAAATCCCACCAGTGCCATATTCCCAGCTCATCAGTTCAGGTCGTAAGAGATTCCGTACACGAGATTTCTCTAGCGTTCGGAGCTGTAGTGCTACAAACCCATGGCTCGCACAAACCTCGATGATCCCTCAGTCGGCACGAGTCCAGTAGGCATCAGCTAAAGTTATACGTATGTAGACGTCCAATGTGTACATCGTGTGGCGGTGGCGGTTGGCAAGAGAAGGCTACGATGAAGGATCTTGGTCAGCGACGTGCGTGACCCGCGCCATCAACTATTCGATGCATGCGTCAAGACATTGACGAACGCGATTAGTCAATCTCCGTTATAAACGGAGTCTGCGAGCCTCTGAAGCATGTTTCCATGCTGAGGTTGTCGCAAGTATCGCTTGGGACAGGAGAAGAACATGGAAGTCACGCCCCGCAATCAACGCGTGATCACGTGATTGGAATTTGCGCCGACTTTGCTTCCATTTGCAGGACTTCTCGTCTGTAAACATGACAATTGGAAGACTCGCTGGACAGCCAGGCTCCTTGCTACATGTGTATAGTATATTGTCAAGCGCTGGCGTCCTTGCGTAAGAAGATATCAGGGTGAGATGAAAGATCGCCCTAGAGATTGCCGAGATTCTGCTTGATTAACAGGCGTCTCATGCCTTTATTTATAGCCTTCCAATTTCACACTTTCATAAAGAGAGATTGCAGCGCTTCGTCAAAAGTATGGAAGCCCAATCATTTGGAAACGACAGACCTATCTGGACCGAGCGTCTCGTCTTATGTAATCGTATCATCGGCGAATGAGGTATGATTAAAGAAGCCGACTTTTTGGCACGCAGACACTTTTGGAAAGCCACACAAGAGCGACGCAGCAGCTGTTTGAAGCTCACACGGGGAGATCGAGGGCGATGTTGTCAACACAACTGTAATGCAACCCAGAAGCAAGATATCTGGCACGTGAAGAATGCTCGGTGTGCCGATTGCCGTTGTTAGTGCATGTCAATTCTTGCGTCAACGTTGGCTTGAACCTCACGTCAAGAAAGCAGTTGCTGCTTTGGTCCATTTCCTTGTTTTGCAGACATTTGGAATACCAGGGCTTTGGGCCACGGGCGTACAATGCGAGCTAAGTCACCATGTCAAGGCAAAGTGGTTCCACCGCGTGGTGTCGTGTGCCCTGTCCTCGTACTGTAACATCAACGAGAACAACCACGCCTGATAGACAGCAGGCATTGTGATTGCTGGCGCAGATGATGTGCCGCGGAAGGTGGAGAGGCAGCAGATCATCATCAAGCAGTCTTGCCGTTCCACCCACAGCCGGCCAGTCTTTCGGATCCGGTTGTGGCCTTGTGGTTGACGATGACATAGCTTCCCTGCTTGGCGCGAGCTATCAAGATTGGCGTTGCAGCTATCAGAAGATTGGCGTCAAGGCAAGGCCACCGTGTATTCTGTGCGCTGATGGGCAGGTGCTGGCTTGATCGCGAAGGAAGTCGGCGCCGAGGGCAGTTTGTCGATCTGCCACCCTGAGCCTTCAGGGAGGGCGTGGAAAGGGAGTACAGTAGTTTGCCCTCTGCGCAGACGTCACTTTGTCTTGCGCGCTTTGTGTTTCTGCAGCTCGTCTCCCAGCCCTGCCGTCATCACTATTTGCTGCACCACCAAATCACCACCACTCCCCCAAGACATCCTTCCCGTCTGCTTCCGCGGCCCCTCCTTCTGCCCTACGACTCTTGAGCCCTCGACACTCCTCCTTGCGAAATAATAACACTTCTAGACACCGACACCGTCGTCGCATATACACAAGGTACTCCTTTCCAACCGCAGGAGCACATTCCGCGCTGCGTTGGTCTGGCAACACCATGTCTCAGCATTATGGCAATGTGCCAAACCCCAATGACGTCCACTACGACCGCGGCTACGGAAACGGCACCAGTGGTGTCTCCGACTTTGCAACTGGCAACCCATCCGCCAGCATGACCTCGCCGCTCGGTCAGTCAATGGGCCAGCAGGGCTTCGGCAGCCAGTTCCACGAGGACTTTGATGCTGCCGGTCGCCCCAACTCCGCCGTCAGCGGCACACAAGGCGCAGGCATCAACCGCTCAGCTTCTAGTGCTTCAACTGCCGTCGCGCACGGCCAAACCGGCATTCCCTCCAGGAACAACACGCTCAAGAAGAAAGCGAGCATGCGCCGTACAACTGGAACTACTGGCAGCCTGAAGCGCAGCGGGAGTCGCAAGAGTCTCGCGGCTGGAAGCATCAAGAGCGTCGGAGGCGGCAACGAAACAGAAGACTTCAACAGCGCATTCTACACTCCTGTTCCTACCCATGGATCACCCACCGACATCCTCGCGAACCGCTTTCAATCATGGCGTCAACTCCTCAAGTCATTGATCGCCTACTTCCGCGAAATTCAGAGTTCGTACGATTCGCGCGCCAAAGCCGTGACTAAGATTCAGAGCGCCATCAGCGGAATCACGCACCCAGCTGTGATGCTTTCCAACGACGGGCTTTCCGACGCGACTCGCATCCTCGAGGACTTCCACAGACACTCGCTCGCCGAGGCCAACAAATCGCGCGAGATCGAGAACGACGTCATCAGCGGTCTCAGTGGACTGCGCAGCGATCTCAGCCAGAAGATCAAGGAGATCAAGAGCTTGAGCGGCGACTTCAAGAACTCTGTAGATAAGGAAAAGGAGGCTACAAGGAGGGAAGTCGAGAAGCTCCAGGAAGCTTTGCAGCACGCCGATCACGAGGATAGCAGCGCAACTGGCAAGAACGACCCGTACGTCGTCAGGCTTGGCGTGGACCGCGCAGTCGAGAAGCAGATTGACGAGGAGAACTACCTCCACAGAGTGAGTTGTTGCACAATATTGTGAGAGTGTGTGAATATTGACTAATGTGACTAGGCATACCTCAACCTTGAGACCTCCGGCCGCGAGCTTGAGTCGATCGTTGTTGGCGAGATCCAGAAGGCCTACAATGCACTTGCTGGCATCCTCAAGCGCGAGGGCGATGATGCCTACAAGGCAGTCGAGGGTCTGCGTAGCGGCCCAATTTCCATGCCCAAGGACGAGGAGTGGTCCGCTTTCGTTACCAACGATCCTCACTTCGTTGCGCCAGACGTGCCTCTGCGTCGCATTGAGGACATCACCTACCCCGGCAGGGACCACCCTTCCGCTACTGAGATTCGCGCTGGCATGCTTGAGCGCAAGAGCAAGTACCTCAAATCCTACAGCCCGGGCTGGTACGTCTTGTCGCCAACTCACCTGCACGAGTTCAAGTCCGCAGACAAGATTTACACCCAGCCGCCTGTCATGTCTCTCTCCCTGGCAGAGCAGAAGCTCGGCACGCACTCGGAAGCCGGTTCTTCGAGCTCCAAATTCATGCTCAAGGGTCGTCAGTCAGGTGGTATGCACAAGGGACACAGCTGGGTCTTCCGCGCTGAAAGTCACGAGACAATGCTTGCGTGGTACCAAGACATCCAGGCTCTTACGGAGAAGACTGGTGAAGAGCGCGTAGCGTTCCTCCGCAGACACGCCAGGAGTGTTAGCGGCAACAGCGATCGCCGTCGTAGCTTCAGCAGCGACGGCCTCGAGGAGGATGAGGCGGACCAAGTGCCCTACTCAGCTGACGCCGCGAGCCTCTCTGAGCAAAACCCCATCGAAGCGAGACCTCAGCGGCCGCAGCCAGGTGAGTGAGTGCTGACCCTTTCTTGCGCCCCTCACAAGGTATATATACCTTCCACAAAACGGTTGCTGACTTCAGGACGTCCACAGGCGGACGATTCCCGTCTGATCTGAACGTTAACCGCACGCGTAACTTCGACGCACCTCAGAGTCCATCCAGCGAAAGCTCCGATCGTGATACCATCAATGCAGCTCCTGCCGTCGCGCCAGCCGTCGTTCCCATCATTCGCGCGGACGACAGCGGACGCAAGTACTCTCGCGACAACGAAGATCCCTACAGGCTTCAAGGCATTGCCTCTCACAGCCCCGGCATGACTCCTGGTGCCAACTATGACGAAGACCAGGCACGCTACATGGCCAACCCACAGAGCCGTTCCGCTCAACCCCAGGATCAGTCATTTTTTCTCCCAGGCCAGCAGCACTTGAGCCAGCAGCCGGCCTCAGTCTACCAGCAGGCAGAGCACATCCAGCCGGCTCAACCCAACCCTAGTAACTACGAGCGCAACCAAAGCTCGTACTCCGACTGGGTTGCTCCCGCCGCAGTCGGTGTGGGTGCAGGTGCTGCAGGCGCTGCAGCATACAATCACTACAATCATGATGATAAGGCAGATCTGCAGCGACAGGCTGCCACTGAGGCTGCTTTGGTCGACGATGGCGGCGTGGAAGCTGCTCGTGTCAACAACGTTCCCAGTGCCACTGAAAGCGCTCCCTTCGGTGCTCCTCGCGACGCTCAGTCAGCGCCCATCATCACTCCCGTCGGGAACAGCACCACTTCAGCTCCCGTCATCACTCCCGTCGGCAACGGCACCACCGATACTGTCAACACCAAGCCCGATGCTTCCCAGGTCGCTGGCAACGACCCAAACACCACCTACCTCTCCTACGCAAGCAACACCAGTGGCAGCGGTATCGCCGGCTCTTCAGACATCTCCGCTCCCAACTTGGACGGCGGCCTCGGCGGCCTAGAAGCCCGCGGCGCCCACGAGACGGGTCAAATGTTCCCGAAAGTCATCAGGCACGATACAGATATCAGTGTCAGCCAGCTGCACGTTCCTGGCGAGTTCCCTAAGAAGGGTTAAAGAGATACGGTATACGGATATGGTTGGGCTGGCTGGTGGGACGGGTTGGTCTGGACGATCGGATGGTTGGGTATACCCTTGGGGTGATGGAATGAACTAGGATGGAACGGTATGGAATGGTAAGGGATGGCAAATGATGATTCTGCTTTTTTTGTGTGTTGATCTTTGATATTTTTAGTAGTAATTACGCTCAATTTGATGTTTATATCTCTAAAGGGCATCGGTCTGGTCATTTCAGCTATGCCATCATTGTTCGGACTGCGCAATTGCTAGCCAAATTCGGGTCAACTGAATGATGCACAATCAGTGCATGATCTTGAGAAAGGACTCCCTCTCCCAACAACTCCAACAACCCGCGTGCGAGGCAACCTGGCTATGCGTACAATACCTCTGAACCAGCGGGTCTGAAAGACTCCCGTGTCGGTGAGCGGCGCCATGCCCAGCGACGAGCCGGCTGCGGCCTTGTTTCCTGGCTACCGACGACATCCAACACTCCACTGGGATCTTGGCCAGCTCCAACCTGGTGGTGACTTGGAGCTTGAGCATCCATAGAGACATCGCTAGTCATCTCTGGCTCTGACGCCCGTAAGCTATCGGCCATGAACTATGAAACCTGGGCAGGCTTCATTGAGTGGCTGTCACGAGGGGCGTGACTGTCAGCAGTCTCCTGTGTGTCCATCACCGCCTTGCTTGCGTATGGCGACTTTGGGAGAAGTCTCTCTGAATGCACATCGTGGCAACGGAGCAGCGGAGTCGGCGCGTGTTTGCAGGAAAGTACTTTGTTGCTGCGCTCGAAGAATTAGATCGCGCAATCACAGCAACCCCTTTTGCACAACACAGCCTTTTCTCTGGAATACCTCTCTTTGTTCCGGAACCCGAAAAATTGCACAGCTGCTGTCGCGCATGTTCGGCACGCGCTTCAGCACTTCCCAAAACAAGCAACATGCCTGTGGAAGGCTATGACAAGGATCCAAACACGAACCCGGCGATTGCTGCAACAGCGTCTCTCCCACGGGAGCTACGGAAAATTACAACTTCACTGATCACACGCTGAATCTCGCTCTCAGAAGTGACTCGTGATCTCGAACAGATATACGACATCTTCTTGGTCATTCCCAAGAACCAGAGTACACCGAGATAATGCCGTAGTCAACGCACAATTGAGCCACCGATCAGACCACAAAGCGCTAGTTGAAAAGGTACTTGCTACAGAGGTGGACACAACACTAAGATGCAGCGCCCACGGCCTCGGATTTGCTTTGCTGGGCGCTGGGTTCCGGCTAGCTCTTGCCGTATACCTGACAGCAGGTGGCCAGACCACTTGGCGACTGACGGCCTGAAGATGTACATGATTGTGCTTAGCTGCGGGCTTACTACCGACACTAAATTCCAGTACCGACCTCACTTATCCTGAGCAGCCAACCAACGAGAGCACTTGGAAGTAAGCAACTAGATGACTGCAATTCACCCCTGGAGCTGATTGGGTGTCAACTGTTCTGCACTGGAATATTCTGGGCGCCGGAATCGTTGTGTGAGTTGTTCTCACAGACCAATCACCAATTATGCGACTAGCATTACAAATGTGCGCAAACCTCGGCTGCCCTTCTGATGTACTATACTAGGAGGTACACTCCGAAGAACAGTCTGACGTCTCGACCTGGTTATACGCACCAACGCGTTGGAGTGCTCCTCGTAGCGCGCGACCAGGGGAGCTCATACAAGGAAGGACCCAGAGTGTCTTGACTTTCACTCACAATACGACTCATATCGTGCCTCGAGTTCATGTTGTGTTGCACTTTTTTTAAGAAGACCGAAAAGTTAGGCGGTTTCTCGGGCATTATTTATACAGAGATCGACATGTGTGGCCGTCATGAAAGATCAGCCAATGTAATTACCGCTAGGCGAACTACTCCACAGCCCACATCCTACTTCGCCTCTACGGTCGGTGGCTTTTTTCGCACAACCGCTATCATCAGACTGACATCAGCGTCATGACTATTGAGCGGTATGAGGATTTGTGTAAGTTTGGAGATCGTACTGCAGCGTTCTGCATATATGGAAACGAGCAGAGCTGATACAAAATAGCGGGCGAGATACTTGTTGATGCGAAGAGGTGGCTCGTACGACGGTGCGGACTGGAAGACTCCCACCTCAAAACTTGTCCATAACACTCCGGACAAGGACTTTCGTTGTTCGTACTCTGTTCACCGCTAGTACCTCAATCCCCGCTCTAAGTTACGAGCGCTAACATATGTGAAGGGAGTCACTTTCCATTCCAAATGGAACAGATTCTCGGACGAGTTTTTGCCGGCCTAGGCTGGAGGGATTCATTGTATTCTCTCCGCATCTTAGCCTCACTTAGCCTTTAACTTGGCCCATTTCAAAGGATTTGCATGTCGATCCTCCGCATTCGACTACTCAGACTTCGACCAGGAACATTGGCAGCCCCATGGGGTCAGCAGACATGATCGGCATCATCTTCATTGGACCGCCACTTCCATCCTCATCTCTGAGCTTGTCATTGAGGCTTGAATTGGCGCCCCAAAGCAGTTACAGTGACATGCCCTTGTTACCGCACCGATGAGAAACCTTTCGATGACCTGGACTGTACCTGGACTATACCGCTATGGAACGAGGCGCTACGCTGTACTAGATCTACAACCGACTGTAGTGGCGGATTTTGGCAGGTTTGTATGCAGGGCTTCCAAGGATTTCCTACCTCTGAGAAGGTGGTGGCGCATTACGACCAATCGCTACTCTCCCGGAAGCCACTAAGAATGTGACGAGCCTTGTACTCGAAGATCTTCAAGGAACTAAGACTGCGTGTTGTTGTACTAACCATCAACTTCCCCTCCATCAGCCTACCGCGGCAGCAGACTAGCAGGAGTAGAATCCAGCTTCATCGCTCGACCGGCCGGACATGTTGACTGACCTACCGGCATAGCATTCCATCACTCAGGTACATAAACAAGGGAACGTCCACGGCATCCTTCGAGTCTTTCCTCTCCATACCATACCAACCCACTACCATTGTGTCCAACAATATGGTAGCCAAACTTCTCACGTCCGCTCTTCTCCTCAACGGTGTTGTGGCGTTCCCTAGCATTGCCGAACATGTCGCTAAGAACAGACGACAAGCCCTTCCTGCAGTCGTTCCGTTCCCGGAATACCCAGGCACTCCAGACCATGCCTTCTTCAACGGATTCGACGCTTCTTCTCAGCTCGTAGATGTGTCCGGCGACCACGAATATCGGGCACCTGGCAAGGGCGACATTAGAGGTCCGTGTGCCGGTCTGAACTCAGCTGCCAATCATGGTTACATCTCTAGAGATGGCATCGCCAACGCGGCAGACATCACAAAGGGCCTCTGGGAAGCATTCAGCCTCGATATCACTGCCACCTCCGTGCTTACCACCGTCACTTCATTCTTCAATGGAGATCCTCTTTCTGGACGTTGGAGTATCGGGCCGCACAGCGACAAGACCAACTCCCTTGGTGCACTGGGCAACATTCTCGGTAACGAAACTGGTATTTGTGCCTACGGTCATTTGAGGTCTGAGGGAGATGCCTCGATCACCCGTGGCGATTGGCTCGCCCCTGAGATGAACTCCAACTGCCGATCGTACCCAGAGTTCATGCAGCAACTCTTTGATCTTGCCGACCAGCGCGACCCCAACGGTTGGATCACTCCTCGCATTCTCGCCGAGCATGCCGACAACCGCAAGAAGCACTCCATCGCCACCAACCCAAACTACTTCAGCCCGCCCTACGCCGGTGTCGCATTCACTTTCGGTGCCCACATGTTCGCTTTTGAGCTTCTGGCCAACCACTCCGCTGAGTACCCTCGTGGCTTCATGCCCCAGGAGCTTTTCATGACCTCGTTCGGCTACACTCGCGACAGCGCCGGAAAGCTGCAATTCAACCACGGCACCGAGCGAATTCCCGAGAACTGGTACAAGCGCTCTCCACAAGACCCCTGGGGCGCAAAGGACATTGCCGCATCGACCGCACAGCAGTGCGCCTCGTACCCCAGCTCCTGTCTCGTCGGCGGCAACACCGGCGAAGTCAACTCCTTCTCCGGCGTCAATCTCGGCGACATCAGCGGCGGTTTCGTCAACTCTGTTGAAGACCTCCAGGACCCGCAGCGTCTTGGATGCTTCATTTCGCAGATGGTCATTGCCGACACGCCATCGAGTTTGAGCAACGTTCTAGAGGGCACGGCATTGGTTACTGCTTTAGGCATGATTGATTCGAGCTTGAAGCCGGCGCTTGCTAACTTGGGTTCGTGCCCGAATGTTCCTCCAGGAAGGGCGCAGCACGAGTATGATGGCAAGTTCCCTGGTGCTCAGGCTCCTGTGTCAGGTCCTCGCGGCTCTGGTGACCCCTAAGCGTGTTCTTCGCCCGGGAAGAAAAAGATTTGGCTGCACTTTGAGGTGTCAGTCTTGAGGCAAAAGTGATGCTATATGCGCATTGTCCTACGAATGTAGATATCAACGAAGATATGATTAATCTATGTGAAAATTTCGTGCTTTCGACATACCTCGCAGCTCTATCTTCACAGCCAACGATACTGATTCCAATTCATTGTCACTTGATCAAACCTCTAGAACCCCATTTCATTGATACAGCCAGCTTTAGAGTGGCAAGTCAGCGCTGCTAGATGCACCCTTAGAGGCTTCCGGGACGTCCGCGCATGCTTGTGGCAATTATACCACTCGCCGCCGGGCGGTCCACCGTCCACGCATGTGGATCAGGCAACGCTTATGGATAAGGATCCAGCCCTGGCACGGTGTAGTTGGCCGGCGTTGTAAAGTTGACTTGCGGTTTGCCGGGCCCGTCAAAAATCCCTTCAGCGATCTTGTAGCCGCCAAGGTTCGTGTCTATCAGATGGTCGTCGGGGGTCTTCAAATCGAACTCGTGACTTGTGTGACGCTTGCCGTCTACTCCACAAAGTGATCAGTTATGCCATACTTCAATGCTTCAGTCACTCATGCTTACCCTTGGTGAGGTACTCGGCATTCTCAAATACCCACGGCGTATACCTTGCGCCCAGCGAGCCTTCGGGACCCAGTTCTGTGAGTTGCAGTTGGGACTCAACAATCCATTCGACATCTCCCAATGACAGGGTATGGTTCTGGTTAGAGTATGATGTCTCCAATTTCTCGCCTGTTGACAAGTTTTCGAGGTATGTAATCCCAGAGTTCTCCGAGTGCGCCACTACACGAGCATGTACAACATCTCCAACGTGGAAATTGGTGCTGTTGTAGAACACGGGTGGAGCAGGAGCCTACTCTGTTCAAACCGCGTACGAGGAGGGGGTTCCATCAAGGTAGGCATAGCATGTTACACCTAAAACTATTAGCCTTGTTTCGTACAATTTCTAGACTGAGGCTCAACTTACCGGTCTGTATCAAACCGCCGCGGACGCCGTTGAAAGCACTTAGGCCGACCCAGCCGTCAGACGTATACTCGCTGTTCTTGTCTTTCGGAAGTCTTGCAGTGCAGTTGGGCATAATGATATCGGCGCTGACCTCGAAGATTTCTTGGCCGTAATGTACTGCGCCCTGGATGCGGAAAGATCGTCAGCATTGTTGACGTCTTGAGTGGTGAATCTTCCTTCGCGACTCACAGCATAGTTACTCGTCGACTTAGTCTTGCCATAATGGCTGGACGGCGCACTGCTGGCAGTAGCCACGAACAATACTCCAGTAAGGAGTGCAGAGATAGACATGTTGCGGATGAGGAGGAGCTCTTGGATGGTGTGGATAGAGTGGCTGCTTTGAAGGAAGACTGTCTGCTCTGGGCGATACTAACCATTTATCTATGGTGCTGCATGGGTTATGAGCGGTTGTGTAAGATGCTACCACGATGACTAGCCGTGAGCTGTATCGTCATCATATCTTTTGAGTTCAGTTGGACGCTGTCTTGATCGTGAGCCGTTCGCATTCATAGCACTGCCGGAACCACGCGTTGTGATGCAAATAGTAAAGTCCACCGGAACTATAGCCAGATGTTCATCGACTTGGAAGCTCTAGGAATCGATGTCAGTGTACGAGAGCTTGTCCTGGTTTGGCTCTGGACCAAGACCACGGTACGTTTAACTCAGGGAGTATCCGCCCTGTACTTTGGACGAGTAGTACTCCCAACACATGACTAGGAAGGTATATGTTGGACGTCCCAGTGCACGAACAGCAGGTCGCAGAGCGTCGTGCTTGTGAATGTGTTCACACAGCACTTAGTGCACTAAACGACTTGAAACTTGAACCTCGTGTCCAATGGGCCTCGTACATAACCGAAGCTACCATAACACATAGGATCTATTTCTGCGTGAAGAACACTATATCAAATGGTTGGAAAGGTACCTTGGTATTGATCCTACGACGCAAACGACGCGCGGGCATCTCCTTCACCGTCGGAATCCTTCGAATTAACCTAATTTCAACTTCAAGAGCTCAAACGGCCTCTGTGCATTGTAGTAAAATTCGTTGAAACAGGCAGAGTATTGAGAATACCGTACACACTACACCCTGTCGTATTCTCAGATGGGAATGTGGCATATTGGCAGAGTTCTGAGCCGATCGTTTGTGTCAACGTATCTATCCGAAGAATCCCGGCGGCGGCGGCGAGTTGGATAAACAAGCTCAGTAGGCCAATGCTTGATGGGTCAGGCCAAAAGCTTCGCACTCTGTCTCACAAGAGCCTACCAGACCGTGACATACGCTACGAAGCAGACGTAACTACGCCGCGACTGATACGAGATGCCGTCTCTTGTTCGGCGATGGCCAAAGGGTCTTCTACCGGCTTTGGACACCCTTGACGTCAACCTAGTACACGCCTACAGAACCCAGTACATATTCAGGACACTGCACTCTGTACAATGAATTCTCTCCAGCATCAAGCATCATGGCTCCAACTTCGTTCGCCCCGTCTACAGTCCCCGGCTTCAATGCGCCTGCAGGTACCATAGCCGCCTCTTTGGCCCGTGGTGCCGACCTCTCTGCCTATTTCGCCCAGTTCTCCGTTGGCACACCACCACAGAAAGAATGGCTTCTGGTCGGCACGGGCAGTCCCACGATCTCGGTTTTTGACTCACGAGGCACATTCTGTAACGAAACCACCAAGCCATGCACCTACTATGGTGCTTTCGACAATCTGACATCCTCGTAAGTGACTGCAAATCCATAGCCAACACGCCCCAGAGTCGCCGTCCCTTCGCCCAACAGGGCTCGAAGAGATGACAACTTCCTCCCATACACTGGATGCCTCATTCAGAGTTGCGGAGATATGCTGACTTAATTTGTTATCAGAACCTCCATTTATGAAGGCTCGGGTTTCAACAATAAGCTCATTTCCTTCGGGTCCGGTGACTACCTGAACGATACTGTAGGCATTGGCGGCGTGGCCACACCACACGTGCTGTTCGGTTACATCGACACCATCGGCTTTCCCGATCAGATCCCATATCCAGCATCGTCTATTGCTGGTGAGTCCATGTCCCTAACATCCAATACCTCGCGTTCGCAGACTGATATCTTCCAGACTTTGATCTGACCTGCCAAAGCAACGGACCTGGCTGCCATGAGTGAGCTGGGCCATATCTGCTTCCCCAGCTCAAGAACACTTCTACCATCAACAAAGTCGCCGTGAGCATCTACCTCGGGCCCAACCAGCCCAACGAAACCAATTCCGAAATCATCCTCGGAGCCACATACGACAAAACCAAGATCGAAGGCTCGCTCTTCACAGTGGAAATGGTCGATCCTTTCGACTCCAGTCTCACAGAAGACAGCACCAACTACGTCAACGTCACATCTGTCGAAGCTGACATCGCCGGAAAGCACGCCGAGCAGACTTACGGATCTGGATCTATTAGCGAAGGACTACCCTATTTACTTGACACCGGTAATTCGCACTGGTACATGCCGCCTAGCGTCTACAATATTGTTGCGCCTGCGCTAGGGATCATGAACACGACAGAAATGGTGAACTTCGTTTACCCGGTAGACTGCAAATACAAAGACCCCAAGAACGCCCCAGGACATCTCACAGTTCGTTTCGGCCATGCAGGGAAGATCGAAGTGCCTTTGCACGAGCTTGTTACCAGCTTCGGTAACGGAACGTGTAATGCTGCTATCACCAGTGGGAGCGCAGTAAGCGCAAATTTTGGTGACCCGTTTTTGCGGAATGGATACTTCATCTTCGATCAAGAAGCGTTCACCGTGACGATGGGACAGGCTAAACATACCGCGGAGAGGGATATTGTGTCGTACCCAAGCGGCGGGTTCAAGGTTGCGGAAGATGCTTGAAGTAGTTGGACGTCCCATGTCGATAAAAGTGCAAATACCAATCGCCGAATTGAAAAGACACTCGGATGTCGAATTTGTCACTCCTCACGCTCAAAAAGATGTAGTCAACGTCGCAGTGAGCCGGCGATCAACCAAGCGGACACACATCAACCTCTGGAGTATCCATCCCTACCCTATGTTTCCTTCCTTATTTGTGAGTGCATACATGAGCATACATGTACATATACATGCTTGTTCATTTTATCCCGACTGCGTGTTACTAGGGTTAGGGCATGTTAGTCTCAAAAAATGTAAGGCACAAGTGACGCGGATGTAATGCATCTATGTGTGAAAGCATCTAGGCTAGCTACTATCAACTTACAATCTGATCTCTGAGCTCCGTGAAAGACCGGTGTCTTGTCATTGCCACGATTCCTTACGTACCCGATGACCAGACACCGTCACGTGATCCTATGCATCAGGCGCAACACCACGCTTCCAGAGCATTTCGAGAGGCTAAATCAAACAATATACAGTTTTTGAAAACTCCGGCTTTCAAGCCTGCCAAAAATTATACGTTTATACCAACTTTTGTTCTACACCTCATGCCAAGAATCCAGCCAAGTATCCATATCTCCCCAATACTTCACAAACCTTAAACCCAAACCTTCCGCTCGCCCTCCAAAAAGTGTACAAACCAAAAGAAAACCATCGTTATTCATAGGAGACATGGTAAAAATCCTACCTCTCAATCATCAGTACCCCTCCAAGCGCCCCACTCCACGGCCCCAGGCTGATCAACAAACAGCTCGACTCCAAACCTCTCCTCCGGCACTTGTGAATGCGCACCCATCCTCTCCAGCACCAGCCAGACGTCTCCGAGACGACGCGTATTGGGCTCGATGTCGAGGTCGTCGGTCTGAATGCCGCCGGCGCTGCTGTCGGAATACTCGCCTCCGCCAGAAGTTGTCAGGATGCGTCTGTGTGGACCGCGGCCGACTTCGATGGAGAGGCGGATGAGAGACGTGCGAGCTGAGGAACCTGGCGTTTGGAGACCAGCTGGACGGGCGACGGCGTAGAGTCTGAGTAGTCTTCTAGGGACGAGGGGGATGGCGACTCGGTTGTTGTCTTGGATGAAGCCGGCGATGGGAAGCTCGGTTCTTAAGCGGCCGGCGCCTTCTCGTGGTAGTAAGGCTAGGCGGACAGGATGCATGGATTCGGCGAGAATGTTGAACTTGCTGAGTTGGTTGGGCTCGAACGTGCTGCAGATGATGGTGTACTTGCCAGGCTCGACCGATCCTACCTCGGCCACACAGCATCGCCTTCGGTAGTCTTTGCTGTCGACCAAGATATCTCTGGCACGTATGGCCCGGACACGTTGCCCGTAGCCGTGGATGAGCTTGAGATGCACGTTCAGGGCGTCGTTGTCAGCTTCCAGCAACAAGCTGATGGATGTCTTCCGTATCACCTCGATGGAGAATTGGGGATTGGTTGAGTACGTGGGGCTGTGAGCATTTCCTCCAGCGGTGTCCTTCTGCCAAGCACCGAATATACTGGTGTTGCAAGGATAACGCTCAGGCGTTTCTTGTAAAGTGAACGGCCCATCGCACCATGCACTCAGGGTGAAAGTGAGGTTTACGGGTGGCAGCTCTTGCTCCCCTGGTATTAGCGTTATGGGTTTTCCTGCCTGACAGCGCTCTAATATGAGCAAGGTCTGTGGGCTGTCAACGAAGTTGGACTTTTCCACAGCGTTCTCGGCGAGCAGCAATCGATTGCCTCCGGAATGGAAGGCATGCAGTGATATGAATCCCCGAAGGTCAATTTCCTGACGATGCGGATCATCACGATCGGACGGATCAGTGCCGCGGAAGTGTCTGCACAACAACAACCATACAGTAGATTTCTTCTCCGTCGTAATTGTAAATTGTGGATGCCCCTTGAGACTTGCGTATCTCCTGCACGCTGTTGTCGGGTCTGCCAAATTCCAAGAGAAGTGAAGATCCTGTCGATGGCTGAAAATGCCAGGGTTCCAGTTCAAGTATATCGACTCGAAATTTTGTATGACGTTGTCGAGGTCCATCCAGAACGTGCCTGGCGAGAGTTGATCATCTGCATTCAGCAAGTCTCTCGATGACTGAACTGGCTCCTCAATGTCATGGATTCCAGCTTCGCTAGCACCCACGCCAGTATCTGAGACGTACGACGACTCTTTGAATCTGCCACGCCAGCTTGTGCCTTCGCACCAAGGGTTCTTGATCAAGAACAGTCTTTGACCATCGATCTCCCTCACATCCAGTACAGCGTAGTCGTGCTGGCCAGCTAGGCCAATCTCTTTCTCAGCCCGCGCCGATATCTTGCCAGTTCCCATTGTGATCATGACATCGCCGTAAGTGAAAGCGTTTAAAGCGCGCCTCCAGAAAGTATCCGGCTCGAGATCATCGGATTGTAGGAAAACTTGCTCAGGTATCCAGCCGCTAAGAATCCACAGATCCGTACCACTGTTGCTGCCGGGAAAGTCGTACCCACCACGGACCTTTAAGTACGCCTTCTCAAGCAATGCAGGCCAAAGAAGTCCCGGATTGGCTCGATCGACCACATGTATGACTCTTGTCGTCTTACTGGTAGGCAGTGTATCATCAATGACCACCCTGCGATAGCACCCATTGAAGTTCAAACGCACAATGTATTTGCCGTTCTGAGACAGGAGTGGATGGCCTCCTTCAGGATTGTAGGGATGAAGCACCGAACGCATGATCTTAGCATGGCTACGCTGGGCTCTTGCAACCCCAGCACATAACGAAGCAACAACGGAACAATCAGTAGCCGCATCCTGTACGACATCGATCTTCTTTGGGTACTCCATGCTCGGGCCTGGGTTCAAATCGTCCTTGGAGAGCCATGCTGGTGGCGGCAAAGCTTCAGACGGTCGTTTCCAGCCATCGAAGACCTCTCTTTGGAAATCGGACAGACTCAGCTCAACGCCATCGGAATATAACTGCTCTCCAACTTTTAGGGTGAAATCGTCCGGAGTTGGCTCCTTCGTCCACGGTGGATATTTGGCGCCATTGAGGATACTGGCTCTCAATACCAGTATCTGCTCAGATCTAGGTAGATCTCTCGACGACGCGGGCTCCTTGAACTCTCTCGAGGCAATGAAAGCAGCTCTGCCGCTGGCATCGTCAAGCGTCGGCGCATCCTGACCAGCTGGCCGCCAGTCTCTATTTGTCTTGATCTGCTCGGCTTCCTGCAGCAGCTGTGCCACGCGTCTGGTTAACTGTGAGCGGTCGATAGGGTTGTCGGCGAGCTTCAGCGCTCGCATTGACGCATCGGCGGCATTGATGGCGTTCTCTAGCGCCTCACTCCGGCTTGTGGACCGTACCAGCTTCAAGGACAACTCGTCTGCGTCCTGGCGGAGCGAGTCGATATCATGGGGCGACAGGCTCATGGGAGGCTGCTCGTATAAGCATGCTCTTCGGTTATGCGGCTGGTATGTTGTCTGTGCTGTACATGTACGTGAATCATGCGTTGTGCATGTGAAGTCATCGGGAGCTCTCGGGCGCGTGGATCTCTCGGGGCTGGCTGCGACTGCTTTCCCCAGGTTTCGGGTCAGGCGCGCGCACGTGCATCATTGAAGGGAAAGCGCAGGTGGCATGCGGCTTTGTGAAAGGGCAATCAAGCTTCGAGGCCAGCCGAGGTTCTTCGGCTCTCAAATGACGAGCGCTCGCTGCCATCACACCCTGCCGCGCATATCTCTCGGTAATGTTAGTATGCACCTGTAAGATCCTTCGCATACTAACCACACATATCACCCATTGAAGAGCCTCCTGCGAATAAATCTATTTGGCACATCTCGACTCTCAGCGCAACACCGATAGCGGAGCCTACCACTTTGAAAGCATAGATACCACCCAAATCGCAATCCCACCTCGAAACATCATCCGCCTGCCCGAAACAATACAGTAAGAGAACAAAAAAGACCACAGCAACAATGGCCGCCCTTTCCAAAACCGAAGTCCCACCCTGGGGTCTCGCCATCGCCGGTTCCACCGGCGCCGTAATCGCCAACGCCCTCGTCTACCCCCTCGACATCGTCAAAACCCGGCTGCAAGTCCAAGTGAAACCCAAACCCGGCGATGCCTTACGCGACCCGCGCGAAGACCCGCACTACACGGGCACCCTGCACGCCATCACGAGCATCATGGAGCAAGAAGGCTTGAGCGGGCTGTACAGCGGGATGGCAGGCAGCCTGATCGGCGTCGCGAGCACGAACTTCGCGTACTTCTACTGGTACTCAACCGTCCGCACGCTGTATCTGAGCAAAGTGCAGGCTGGCGGTGGGGCGACGAGCACGGCTGTGGAGTTGAGTTTGGGAGCCGTGGCGGGCGCGCTGGCGCAGATGTTCACGATTCCGATTGCGGTTGTGACGACGAGGCAGCAGACGCAGCCGAAGGGCGAGAAGAAGGGGATGTTGGCTACGGCGAAAGAGGTGGTTGATAGCGAGGATGGGTACAGTGGGTTGTGGAGGGGTTTCAAGGCTAGTTTGGTGTTGGTTGTTAACCCGGCCATCACATACGGTGCCTATCAGAGGCTGAGGGATGTGATTTACCCGGGCAAGGTCAATCTTAGACCGCATGAGGCTTTCCGTGAGTTTTCAATCCCCTTGTTAACATTAACAAACCAAATGAAAACTAATAAAAGACAACAGTCCTCGGCGCCATGTCCAAAGCCCTAGCCACAATCGCAACCCAACCCCTCATCGTCGCCAAAGTCGGCCTGCAATCCCGTCCTCCTCCATCCCGCAACGGCAAGCCCTTCAAGTCCTTCATCGAAGTGATGAACTACATCATCAAGCACGAAGGCCTCGCCGGCCTCTTCAAAGGCATCGGTCCTCAGATCCTCAAGGGCCTGCTGGTGCAGGGTTTCCTGATGATGACGAAGGAGCGCATTGAGCTGGCGTTCGTGCTGCTGTTCAGGTATGTGCGTAAGGTGAGGGCCGAGCAGTTGGAGAAGCTGCAGAAGCTTGCGGCTGAGAAGGTTGTGTTGGCTGCTGAGAAGACGAAGGTTGCTGCTGAGAAGGTTGCTGCTGCGTAGATCAGGCGGGAGATTGAAGATGAAGTCTGAGAGTTGTGTCATGTAGCATGCAGGCGTTCGGGATAGGTTGTTTGGATTTCCTTCTTTCTTTTTCGAGCGTGGCTGGATTTCAATGTCTTGAACAGATTCGCGGATATTTGGATTTGTTTGTTTGGGGGGCGAGCTGGGTATATACATGTACAGAGGTGAAGAAGCAACGCCTCGTTTCTTTCCACGCCGACAATAAAATCTGGCGCCGTTCGCCTGTTGTTCTTCGTCGCTTGATGATGTCGTGTCGTGCAAATTTCTGTTGTGCGCCTCCTACTTCCTCGACTTGACCTCCTGCTCGAGGCCCTTGACGTAGCCCTCTAGTCTCTGGACCGCGGATTGGAGTGCCTGAAGCAATGCGTGTAAGCTATTGTGTTGTGTGTTGTAGTATGATTCGATGCGATCCCAAAGCCAAACTTACGTATACATCCTCTGTGAGCAGCTCGTTCGACACCTTGTACTCGTCCACAACGTAGTAGTACAGTCCTGAGCCGGCGAGCACGGATCCGAGGAGGAAGCCGAAGATCCTACCAGAAGAATAACATCGTTAGTCTCCAGTTCAATCCCTCTGTACCATTCACAATCTTCCTCATCCGAATTCATAGCTCCATCGCGCGTTTATCCAATCCCAATGCCCTCACCCGAACTCATCCGGCTCGCGATTGCATCCTCCTCTTGCTTGCGCTTTCAACCATTCCGAGCGTTCCTTCCGACATATCTTGATTCTGATTTTTGGAAGACTCACGTTCCCCTAAACGCGCCCACAGGCTTGCGCACCGGCGCAGCGACAACATCCATCATCCGTTGCGAGGTCTGGAAGCCGCGACGAGCGGAGATCTGGGCGACGGGACGGGCGAAGGCTGCGCTGCGGAGCGCGGAGGGCATGCGGAAAGCCATGGTGTTGTGTGTGTTGTTGGGGAGGTTTCGGCTAGAAGGAGGTGGGTTCGTTGTCGGAGGATTGTTTGTGAGGTTGATTGCTATGCTCGGGTTCGGGCGTGTGAGGGTGGAGACGGGATGCTTGTTGGACCGGCACTGGAGCTTGGATGGTGGTCAGCTCCGAGATGCGATGGAGGGCCTGAGGCAGAAGCCGAGGGTTGAACGGCTTTCTTCTACGAGATGAACAACTTGGAGTCATCACTCTGAAGTGTCATGGAAGTCTACGCATGTTGATCTGGGATTTCGAAGAATAAGCTCTCCAGTGAAATATTATCGCAACGCCCTCGCTGCCATCACAACGACCCGTCAAACATGTTGCAATCCGGTGGCGTACATACAGCTCAGCCTGATCGCCGTGTCTTGCAGCCCGACAGCTTGACGAGTCGGGCGGTATCAACAGACTATGAAGTTTGCGTGCTCTTTCATTTACCATGAGGTTCACCGGTCAAGGTACATCAAGCAAGAAGTGAGCACAACACACATTATGACGACGGCCGTTGGTGGCAGCTCTGTGGCAGGGAGTACGAAGCTTACAGGGGTGCGACATGTTATGAGCACGACGTAACAAAGTCTCGATCCTATTGTACCTGCCGCTGCCAATGGGACACCAATTCGTATGCACCCTCTTGCGTGGCAGAGTCGTCGCTGAGGCACATCTAATGGGTTGCCATAAAGGTACGATGATGATAAGCTCGGAGGTGATTGGGATCAGACGACTGATGCAAGGCGCATCGTTCATGCTCTGCCTGATCATCACCTGATACATTAAAACCAATCATGCTTATTGTACTGCATGTACACATGTCAGCCCGACCGCTTCGCAGACACTCTTCAGGCAGTGCAGCCAAGCCGCAGTTCATACATCTTCGAGTACTTGATGGACAGGGTCGAATTTTCTCTCCAGTGCCTTGCTACTCTCAACCGCCATCATCACTTGCCTCGGTCATGTCTATGATGGATTACCAATGGCGACCACTTGACAATACACGAAAGGAAATACGTGTCCTCAACCTCGAACCTGGAGCTGGAGATCCGTCTCTCAGCGGTCAGCTACGGCATGTCTTCTTGGACGAGTCAGGCAAAACTGACTACGAGACGATCAGTTACGCGTGGGGTGACACCGCTCTTGTGGACAGCATTTTAGTAGACGGCACGAGAATTCCAATACCAGCGAGTGCAGGATCGGCTCTGCGCTGCATGAGGTCGCCGGTCGGGATTCGCACTCTCTGGATTGACTGCATCTGTATCGATCAAAGCAACAATTTCGAGAAAGGCCATCAAGTAAGCTTGATGATGGACATTTTTCAATTCTCGACGTGCACCCTAGCCCATCTTGGAGACGACGATGACAATACAGCGGAGCATGCCTTCCATGGCCTTTCTGTGATCTTCGAAGCTTTGGTAAAGTCGACTTCTGAACAAAACGGCATTTCGACATTCGACTCAATCGAGAATGTTAAAATCCAAAATTGGTCTTCATTGCGTCAAACGATCGACATGGTGGCCATTAAGACCATCGTGACGAAGCCATACTTCAAGTAAGTATCAGAATTCAGAAATGCCATTCTCATGGACCAGCTCACGATTACTCACATCTTCGTTGTGACAGACGTCTTTGGGTTGTGCAGGAGGCTGCTTTGTCTGTCAAGACCATTCTTTACTGTAACACATCGAGCATCAACGTTCATGTATTCATTTTTGCCGTCGACTGGCTTTTCCACAATCCTTCAGGCTTCGCGGAGGATATCGTAAAAGAACAACAATTGCTGGAAGCAATGTCTTTCTTGGCAATCACGAGAAGCGCGTTTGTGCCTGGTGAGCTGTCCCTCAGCGGTGCTTTGCATCGGGGCATTTGGCTACAATGTTCTGAACCTCTGGACCGCGTCTTTGGTTTACTCGGCTTTGCCAGGCATGCGACAAGGGAACGCACAGCTTACGCGAGTCTGACGCCCGACTACACCAGATCCGTTGTCGATGTGTATTGTGACGCAACGAGATATTGCATTGGTGAATGCAACCCGCCATGGTTGCTCGACTTGTTAGGTTATGATCGGAACAGCGACAACATGATTGAAGGCCTGCCAACTTGGGTTCCCAGCTGGTATTACGGGGAAAAGGAGATTCACAACAGGCATCGTGCCACTGGCCTGCCGGACAGTATGCAGTTATGGAAGAAACTGTCTTCTTCGGTGAACTTGTGTCTGGTTCCTGAATCGAGTGTCGAGAAAGTTTTATCAATTCGAGGCGTAATTGTGGGAGCGATTTCGAAACACTCGGACACCGTGATCCCTTCCATCTCCTCGGACTCGAGTCTGATTGTTGACTTCATGTCAAATGTTGGAAAGCTTTTGTTAGGTGATGACATGCTAATTGGTATCTTTTCTAATCATTATCGGCTCGATCATGTACTGAGTGCCGGTTGCCGGGATGTAGATCTCATGCGATGGTGGCTGGAGTGCTTGCAACATGTCCTCAATCCTATCATGCGACTTGGCGCGAACGATGTGCAAGCCCCGACACCACATCCGGCAGGGCCATCTGAACAGGAGAAGACACAAAGCGACGATTCTGATGGCAGATCGCCTGAAACACCAATCCCAGGAGTGTCAGCAATGAGGAAATTTCGTGAAGCCTTGATATACTGCTACAAGCGCAAGGTCTTCTTAACACAAACTGGTCTTCTAGGCATTGGCCCAAAAGCCTTACAGGATGGAGACATCATCGCTGTGTCGATGCTCAGCCAACGGCCCATGGTCTTACGTCGCGCAGAGGGTTCTGGACCGGATCACTACACCGTACTTGGTGCGGCTTTTGTTGAAGGCATCACAAGTGGGGAGGAGGTTTTCGCGGCGGCAGCTAAAGGCGAGGGTATTGGGACCATACACTTGGTATGAAGAAATCACAGGGCACCTGGGTATCATGATGTATGTTGTTGAACACTTCTGTTTCTTGAGAAACTCTTTCTGTCTTTGTAAAGCTTGGCCGCCTACTTCGAGAATATCGGAATCACACCATGCATTTTCACATGCAACCCTTTAGTAAAAGAACAACCAGACGATGGAGAGTTTACCGCAACTCCCTGTCGTATGGCGCTGTCGTCTCCGCAGCGATTCATCAAGCCTGCGGTTCCAGCTTTTCGCCAATCACCACCACCCCTCCAGGCTTTAAAGCAAGATGATCACGCTGACGATCCCAATAAACATAATCGCGCTCCCTCAAGCCCTGCAAACGCAAATTCGCCGACTTCGTACAGCCCTCAGTCTTCGTATGGAAAGCCCGCGCGACATCGAGCACGAAAGCAGGCTCGCAGCTCAAATCCAGCATCTCGTTACTGCCATAGGCAACATGTATGTTCGCCATCAAACGACGGGCATGCGATCCCTCGGTTGTACCGCGGTAAATGATGTTGATAGCCTCCTTGCTCGGGCAGAAGCGTTTCGAGTCTTCGGTTAAGCTGACAAGGCGCAAGATTTCTTTGATGACGGCGGCGCGGACGGACTGGTCTTGCAGGTGCTCGCCGAGGATGTAGAGCCGGGCGAGGTCCTCGTAGTACTCATCAGGCTCGTAGCAGAAACTCGACCGGCCAAAGCAGCTGTCTCTGTGAGGACAGTATGTGACGTTGGCAGTCTCGAGACCACCTCCGTAGGTGAAGCGGAGATATGCGTTGACGACTGGAAGACTTTCTTCGGGGAGCTTGATGACGCGTAGCTGAGTCTTGTACTCATACTCTCCCAGAAGCCTTTTGAAGAACTCGGAAGAGAAGGCGAGGTAATTGCGGTGAGCTGTGAGCGCATGCTCATCTGGGCCGACGTGAAGAGTGATCGTTTCGGTCTCGTCGAAATTTGGGAGGTGGCGTACTGACCAGGCATACTTGTCGAGGATTGGCGTCGGTGGAGTGGTAGTCATGTCTGATGATGCTCCAGTATTCGAGCGTGGTGTGTGCGAGGTGTGAGTTGTGGTATGTGGCGAGTGGTGGGTCGTTTGTGCGAGTAAAGGTCAGAACTGCAGCGAGAGAAGCACTCGCACTGGCAAACGCGGAAGGTACGACCAAGAATTAGAAGCCACGATTGCTCAGATGTCACTCCTCACTCATCTCACGAACTTCACAGATCACCGTAATTCTTCAGGGCCTCCCCTAGTGTCTAATAGTACAATTCCATTGACACTGTTTATCTCTCATTCGGTATTGATATCTTGTAAGCTGCAACGGGATCAATTCGTGTAAGGGTCTTAATAAGTGAACCTGAGATGCGGGCGAACAAAAGTGTTTCGGATCCCGGGTTTATTGACACAAAGTACCTATCGTTGATAAACCCATGACCTTGCATTAAGTGTTATGCACCTCGCGCATGACCTCAACCGTGACCGGCCTGATTCCACTGCAGCGAAGTTACCAGCTCGGTGACCTGAGATCGGCTAACATGAGAATTCTCGAAAGAGCGGCGTTATGACACGGAGTGTGCTGTGGAGCAGCTGTGAACTAGTCAGCGATCCGCGAGCATAGTGACATGCAGTGCGTGTTGCTTACCTCCGGGATGTGTCTCACGAGATATACTCGGTCGACTGGAGGGTGACAGAGCGCAACTGGCCAATAGTGTTGCCGGGCGAGAACTCATCGAATTTGGCGTAGAATCTCTGTGCCACGTCGAGCACGAAGCCAGCCTCACAAGTCGAGTCCAGCCACTTGGTGGTGCCGTAGGCCAAGTGGGTGTCCACCATCAGACGACGAGCAGGAGATCCGGCGGTCGTACCACGGTAGATGATGCTGACAGCCTCTTTCATCGGGCAGTAGCGCTGGGAGCTTTTGTCGGTCAGGCTGGTGAGGCGGATGAACTCTTTGATGATCGCACCACGGATCGTCTCGTCGAGGAGGCGTTCGCCGAGGACGTACAGCTCAGCGAGAAGCTGGTAGTACTCGTCGGACTCCTCGGGGAAAGTACCCATGAAGTCGGCGCTGAAGATGTCGGTTGGCAAACACTTGCTATAGGTGTAACTGAGGTAGTGGGTGACGACCTGAGGGTCTTCGTCCGGCAGCTTGACGATGCGGGTGTGGCCCTCTGCCCACTCTTTCTTCACAGCCGCCTTGAAGAACTCGGATCTGCGTGAGATGAAGTTGCCGTGAGCGAGGATCGCGTGCTCCGTCGGACCGACGTGGAGGGTGACGGCGTCATCTTCGTCGAAGCTGCAGTTGATGTTGGTAGTCGGAGACTTCGAAGAGAGCTTCTCGGTGGCCATGTTGTCGTGTGTCGAGGACGTGTCTGACTGCAGCGAGCCGTTGTGGAAGAGAGTTCAGGATGGGCGGTAAAGACAGGTTTGAAAGGTCGTGAGAGAAAGCGGGACTCATCATTTAACTACTTGTGTTCGCCTGAGAGCGTTTGTCGAGTCGCGCGGCAAACGCGTTCGCTTGCATGGAATATGCAGGGTCGCTGAGTGACTTTCTCCAGAGCTCGAGAGCAAACGCGTTCCGATAAAACGCTGGCATCACCCCAAAATGCTTCCTGCGAGAAGTCTGGTAACCAGCTAGAGCTAGAGATTGTTATGAAGCGTGCTCCAAACCATATTAATACGTACCGACCGCTCGACCACAAAGTCAGTAGCAGAGTGAGACCAGCAAGTGGGCGTGAATGATTAGTCCACTTCAGTTCATGACCACAACTATCAGGTCAAGTACTTAGCGCTACAAGTCCTCTCAGGTCTCAAAATAAGCGGAGGGACCAGTCTATAGTCTCGGCTGTGTAGAGTATTCGCAGTAGCTCGTTGTGAACGACTCCGCGCGGTCAAGTCCAATACCTACTCTGCCGGTATCTTTAGGCATGAGATGAGGATTGCAAGCGAAGAAGGCAATCTCCGCTGGAATGTTTGTCGATCACTGACATGGTGGAATACTTTGGGATCGGACAACAGAAATATTGTGAGGGCCAGTCGGACAGCAGCGTGAAGTCAAGTCGTAAGTAGGCTCTTACCCGTGACCCAGAGCGTAGACAGTCCGTACCTTAGGGATTCTCGTGAGCTCCCCGAGGACTTCAATGAG
>Ga0265797_10001834_pt1 | contig 36852 bp, 28 predicted proteins | sample P2T30metagenome_FD_192433 | JGI IMG/M metagenome (GOLD analysis project Ga0265797, IMG submission 192433) | Plant litter microbial communities from East Loma Ridge, Irvine, California - P2 T30 | ecosystem: Environmental > Terrestrial > Plant litter > Unclassified | place: USA: California...
CGGGCCGTGGTAGACCGTGTACATGCCGGCCATCACGGCCAGCAGCACCTGTGCGGTGCAGATATTCGAGGTCGCTTTTTCGCGGCGGATGTGCTGTTCGCGGGTCTGCAGGGCCAGGCGGTAGGCAGGGTTGCCCTGGGCGTCGACGGTGACGCCGACCAGGCGGCCCGACATGCTGCGCTTGAATTCATCGCGGGTGGCCAGGTAGCCGGCGTGCGGGCCGCCGAAACCGAGCGGCACGCCAAAGCGCTGGCTGTTGCCGACCACAACGTCGGCGCCCCATTCGCCTGGCGGGGTCAGGACGGTCAAGGCCAGCAGGTCGGCGGCCACGACCACCATCGCGCCCGCGGCGTGCAGGTGCTCGACAGCGGCGCGGTAGTCGCGCACTTCGCCATCGACGCCCGGGTATTGCAGCAGCACGCCGAAGCAGGTGTCTTCGAGTTTTTCGATATCGGCCGGGGCGATGCTGCGCACTTCGACGCCGATCGGTTCGGCGCGGGTCTCGATGATCTCGCGGGTCTGCGGCAGCACGTCGTCGGCGACGTAGAACACCTTGGAGGCCGACTTGCCGACGCGCTGGATCAGGGTCATGGCTTCGGCGGCGGCGGTGCCTTCGTCGAGCATCGACGAGTTGGCGATGCCCATGCCGGTCAGGTCGGTGATCGCCTGCTGGAAGTTCAGGATCGCTTCCAGGCGGCCCTGCGAGATCTCTGGCTGGTACGGGGTGTAGGCGGTGTACCAGGCCGGGTTCTCGAAGATGTTGCGCAGGATGACCTTCGGCGTGTGGGTGCCGTAGTAGCCCTGGCCGATCAGCGATTTGAGGACCTTGTTCTTCGAGGCCAGGCCCTTGAGGGTGGCCAGGGCTTCTTCTTCGCTGCGCGGCTCGGCGAACTGGCCCAGGTCCAGCTTGTCCTTGCGGCGGATGTTGGCCGGGACCACGGCATCGATCAGGGCGGCGCGGGTTGCGTAGCCGAGGGTCGAAAGCATGGCTGCCTGTTCGGATTCGGACGGGCCGATATGGCGCGGGATGAACGAATCGCGTGCTTCAAGTTGGGTGAGGCTGGAGCGGGTCATGGTAAGAAGAGAGTCTGGCGCCATCGCTGGCTGGATGAAGAAGGGGGTGTGTCAGTGAACGGTGCGCCCGGCAGGCGCACCGCAAGGCGCGCTTGGGGAGGGCGCACCGTGCTTGATCAGTGGTCGGTGGTCTTGCCGTAGGCGTCGGCGTCGAGCAGCTTGTCGTAGGCGGCGGCGTCGCTCGGGGCCAGCTTGAACAGCCAGGCGCCGTAGGCATCCTGGTTGATCGAGTCAGGCGCATCGGCCACTGGCTGGTTGACGGCAGTGACGGTGCCCGAGACCGGGGCGTAGATGTCGCTGGCGGCCTTGACCGATTCGACCACGGCGGCGTCATCGCCCGCGGTGAATGCCTTGCCGACCTGCGGCAGCTCGACGAACACGATGTCGCCCAGCGCGTCCTGCGCGTATTCGGTGATGCCCACGGTCAGGCTGCCGTCTTCTTCGCGGCGCACCCATTCATGGGATTCGGTGTATTTCAGGTCGGTAGGGATGTTCATGAAAATTCCTGGTGATGGTGGGGTTATGAGTATACGTGTTTGTTATGACAGGGCGGCAATCAGGCGGCCAGCACTTTGCCGTTGCGGACAAACGGCAGCTTGACCACGCTGGCGGCCAGCTGCTTGTCGCGGATGACCACGTGCACGGTGTCGCCGACCGCGACATCCATCGGCACGCGCGCCAGGGCGATCGCCTGCTGCATGCTCGGGCTGAAGGTGCCGCTGGTGATCTCGCCCTCAAGGCCGGAGGCTGCCACGACCTTCTGGTGCGCGCGCAGGATGCCGCCTTTTTCGCGCAGGATCAGGCCGACGAACTGCGCGCCCTGGCCCTTGGCCTGCAGCGCCGCCTTGCCGATGAAGTCGCGCTCGGACACCAGGTCGATGGTCCAGGCCAGGCCGGCGTCGAGCGGGTTGACCGCGTCATCCATGTCCTGGCCATACAGGTTCATGCCCGCTTCCAGGCGCAGCGTATCGCGCGCGCCGAGGCCGGCCGGCTTGACGCCCGCCGCCAGCAGGGCATTCCACAGCGCTTCGGCCTGGGTGGCAGGCACGCCGATCTCGAACCCGTCTTCGCCGGTATAGCCGGTACGCGCCACCATGGCTTCGCCAAAGGCGGTATCGCCGACGATCGCGACATTGAATGGTTTGAGGTTTTCAGTAGCAAGCTGGGTAGTCGGCAGCACCTGCCACACCTTGGCGCGCGCGTTCGGCCCCTGCACGGCGATCAGGGCGATCGGCTCATTCCCGTCGCGCCGCTGGGTGATGGTCAAGCCGCTATCGGTAGCAACATTCTGCTGCTCCATCCACGCGACATCCTTGTCCGCGGTGCCCGCATTGACGACAATCCGGAACCAGTCCTCGGCCAGAAAATAGACGATCAAGTCATCGATGACGCCGCCTTCCGGATTGAGCATGCACGAATACAGCGCCTTGCCCGGCACCTGCAGCTTGTCGACGTTATTGGCCAGTAGTGCGCGCAGGAAGCCGCGCGCATTGGCGCCCTTGACCTCGACCACGCACATGTGGGAAACATCGAACATGCCGGCGTCGCTACGCACCGCATTGTGCTCTTCGATCTGCGACCCGTAATTAACGGGCATATCCCACCCCCCAAAGTCGACCATCTTGGCGCCAAGGGCACGGTGAGCGGAGTTGAGCGGGGTCGCTTTGAGCGTCATGGAATCCTCAGGACAATAATAGGGATAGAGGCACACGGCTCATTGCCGTGCACCATCGACCCCTCTGTCCTTGGTACCTGAGAGATAGCGGCTGGCGCCGCTTGCCCCTTCGGTGGACCGCCTGCGCGGTCGCTCTCCAGAGTTTGATCCGGCCGCGCATTGCGCCGCCGTCCCTTGACCGGTCCTTTTGCCTGAGAGTTTATGGGTAAGTGCCCCTTCGGCGGCAGCCTGCGCTGCGCTCTCCCGATCAAGACTGCGGAGGATATGCCACCCCGCCACCCCTGTCAACCACACCACAATCGCCCCACCCCTTACCCAACAATGAGGGTCAGAGTCGAATTGTTTGACAACTTTGAAAGTTGCTCATTAATTCTACTCTGACCCTATTTATTTTCTGGTAGTGGCGGCAACAAAAACCGTGCATTCAGAAAATAGTTTGATTGATGGAATCAACTCATCAATTTGATAGCGCTATACCTCCCAAAACTAATTAGGGTCAGAGTCGAATTGTTTGACAACTTTGAGGAATTGCCCAATAAGTCTACTCTGACCCTAATTGGAGTGGGGTGGGAGTTGCTTGGAAGTATTGCTGCGCACTATTGGGGAGGGGCATCGCGGGGGATTGTCGTGATTTGCTACACTTGTTCCACTTATTTTGTAGGTGGGAACAGACTATGAGCGAAGAAAAAAATTTGCAGGAGAAGGAGGCCTGGTTCACGCTGTCGGGCGACGTCAACAGTGATATGGTGCATCGGATGTTCGAAGCGGTGGCGAATATGACCGAGGATGGGCTCGATACTGCCCACGTGCTGCTGCAGTCGAATGGCGGGTATGTCAGCGATGGGCTGTGCCTGTATAACTTCATGGCCAGCTCGCCGATCAAGTTTGTGATGTATAACGCCGGGGCAGTGGCTTCCATTGCTGTGGTGCTTTATCTTGCGGGCTCGCGACGGTATGCCAGCGAGACGGCGCGCTTCATGATTCACAAGTCGCATGCAACGGCCTCGCCTGGGTCGCGGCCGGATGCGCTCAATATCATCGTTGAGGGGTTGCGGGCGGATGATGCGCGGACTGAGGCCATACTGCGCAAGGAGATCGAACTGTCGCCCGAGCAGTGGAGTGTGCATCAGTATGGCGACCTGCACCTGACCGCGCGCGATGCCAAGGCGGCCAAGATGATCCATGAGGTGACCGACTTCGCGCCGCCCAAAGGGGCGAGCTTGCGCAATATTTGAGCGGCGACACCGGGCGGATCATCGCACCGACTTTGCTGTCGGGGTGTGATGGGTCATTGCTGAGGGGTAAGAGTGTGGCAGAATAGGGGCTTGCTTCACTTTGCGAACCGTCATGGCCAACCCGTCCGCCCAGACTACTGCCGCGCGCAAGGCCGCCGCTGCCCAGCAGGCGGCGCTGGCCGAGCTGGTCGATATCGCGCGCCGTCACGCCGAGTCCGGCCTTGGGGACATGGCGCGGCGCATGGTGTCCGCGCTGCTGGACTTGACCACGGCCGGGCCCGAACCCGCCGTCGTCATGCGGCGCGTGAAGTCGGGTAACCTGCTCAAGGATAATCCCTACGCTTTCACCCATCTCGCAGCGGAGGCGATCACCTCACGGTTGCGCCAGCAAGTGGCGGAACTGGTCCCGCTCGACGCCGCCGTCGCCCCGGCCGGCCCGGTCGAACTGAGCCTGGTCCCGCTCGAGCAGATCGACCAGCAGATGGCGCTGGGCGCGGTCAGCCGTCCCTTCGATCTGCAGCATTCCGAAGGCCTGGCCACGCTCGGCGTGCGCCTTGGCCTGCTGCTCGGGCGTGATCTGGTGCGCGCCAGCCACAACCCCTTCCGGCCCGACGTCTTCCTGGCTGCTGTGGACGCGGCCTGGCGCCAGTTCGAGCCCGATCCCGAGGCCCACGGCCTGGTCGCGCCGCTGCTGCGGCCCGGCCTGATGTTCGACCTGGGACCGCTGTACGAAGAGCTGGTCGAGGCGCTGAAGGCACGCAAGGGGCCCGGCGGCGATACCCGTTTCAGCAAGACCGACGACCGCGCCGCGCGCCAGGCCGAGCGCGCCCGGCGTGAAGCAGCGCTGGCCCAGGGGCTGCGCCAGTTGTTCGATCCGGCGCTGGCAGTGCCCGAGATTCCGAACCTGCCGCAGGGCGCTGGCAGCTGGCGCCCGAGCGCGGCGTCCGGATTTGCGGTGCCCTCAACCGAAGCGGCGATTCCGGCGTCCCCCGCGAACACGAACCACGGCCAGCCTGCCACAGGCTTCGTCCAGCCCGGCGGCGCGGCGCCCCAGGGCGCATACCCCGGACCTGCAAGCGCCAGCGCGCCGCTGCCCGCCGCGCAGTCGTTGATCGAGCTGCTCGGCCGCCCCGGCGGCGCCGGTGCACAGGCCGCACCCGGCGTGTTCTACCTGCCGCAGCTGCGCGCCAGCCTGCCGCAAGGCGCGCTGTCGCGCGGCGACGCCACCACGCTCGACCTGCTCTCGCGCGTGTTCGGCAGCGTACTGCAGGACGATGGCGTGGCGCCCGAGACGCGTGAACTGATCGGCCAGCTGCAACTGCCGGTGCTGCGCACCGCGCTGCGCGACCGCAGCTTCTTCTACCAGGAAGCGCATCCGGCGCGGCGCCTGCTCGACCTGCTGTCGCAGGCCGGATGGGACCAGCAGCCGGGCCAGGACGACCCGGTCTACCGCGCCATGCGCAGCAGCGTCGAGCGCGTGCGTAGACAGGATGATCCGGAATTCGGCGCCGCCCTGGCCGAGCTTGAGGCCGGCCTGGCCGCGCGCGACAGCGCCGAACAGGCCGGGCTGGCCGCGCCGATCGACGATGCCACGCGCCGCGAGAAGCGCGCTGCTGCCGAGCGCTCGGCCCAGCGCGCGGTGGCCCTGCGCCTGGCGGGTGAGCAGGTGATCCCGGCGGTGACCGGCTTCCTGGAAGGGCGCTGGACCGCTGCGCTGGCACTGGCCTACACGATCGAGGACAGCCGTCCCGGCGCCATCGACAATGCCACGCGCACCATGGAAGACCTGATCTGGAGCGTCAAGCCGAAACAGACCCAGGAACAGCGCAAGACCCTGATCGCGCGCCTGCCGGCGCTGCTGGCAAGCCTGAATAACTGGCTCGACGCCACCCGCTGGCAGGACGCCGAGCGCCTGCAATTCTTCGCCGCGCTGGCCGAGTGCCACGCCTCGATCGTGCGCGCGCCGATCGAGCTCTCGCCCGAGCGCCAGCTCGAACTGGCGCTCGAGGCGGCCCAGCAGGACGCGCTGCGGCGGGTGGCGCAAGAGCAGGAACAAGCCCGGCTCCAGGACGAGGAAGCCCAGGCCGGCGCGCGCGATCCGGGGCTGGCCACCGTGGCCACGCTGGAGCGCGGCATGCGGCTCGAGCTGCTGGAAGGCGAGATCGTGCGCCGGGTGCGCCTGGCCTGGGTCAGCCCGCTGCGCACCCTGTACATCTTCTCGGGCGCCGGCCGCCAGGAAGCATTTTCGCTGCCGGCCGCGCGCCTGGCCGAGCTGCTCAAGGACGGCGCGATGCGGGTGGCGGCGGCCGAAGGCGTGGTCGGGCGCATCCTGAGCGCGGCGGTGGGCGCCGGCGCGGTCAACGACGCCGCCCCAGGCCCCCTGTCCGCAATGGTATGATGATCGCTTTACCTCAACAGCCTTAGCCGACGCACGTGCGCCTCTCTTCCATCAAATTGTCGGGATTTAAGTCGTTTGTCGATCCCACCAATTTCCAGGTGCCGGGTCAGCTGGTCGGCGTGGTCGGTCCCAACGGCTGCGGCAAATCGAATATCATCGACGCCGTGCGCTGGGTGCTGGGCGAATCGAAAGCGTCCGAGCTGCGCGGCGAGTCGATGCAGGACGTGATCTTCAACGGCTCCACCCACCGCAAGCCGGCCGGCCGCGCCTCGGTCGAACTGGTGTTCGACAACAGCGCCGGCAAGGCCGCCGGCCAGTGGGGCCAGTATGCCGAGATCGCGGTCAAGCGCACCCTGACGCGCGACGGCACCTCGACCTATTACATCAACGGCCAGCCGGTGCGCCGGCGCGACATCCAGGACATCTTCCTCGGCACCGGCCTCGGTCCGCGCGCCTACGCCATCATCGGCCAGGGGATGATCGCGCGCATCATCGAATCGCGCCCCGAAGAGCTGCGCGTGTTTCTCGAGGAAGCGGCCGGCGTCTCCAAGTACAAGGAACGCCGGCGCGAGACCGAGAACCGCCTGTCCGACACGCGCGAGAACCTGCTGCGGGTCGAGGACATCCTGCGCGAGCTGAACGCCAATCTCGAGAAGCTCGAAGCCCAGGCCGCGGTGGCGAACCGCTTCCGTCAATTGCAGGCCGACCAGGAAGAAAAGCAGAAGCTGCTGTGGCTGATGCGCAAGAACGAGGCCAAGGCCGAGCAGGTCAAATTCTTCCGCGAGATGGAAGAGGCCCAGACCGCCCTCGAAGCGCAAACCGCCAAGCTGCGCAGCGTCGAAGTCGACCTCGAGCACCTGCGCCAGGCCCACTTCGCCGCCGGCGACCGCCTGCACACGGCGCAGGGCGCGCTGTACCAGATCAATTCCGAGATCGGCAGCCTGGAAGCCCAGATCAAGTTCGTGGTCGAGTCGCGCACCCGCCTGCAAAACCAGATCGTCACCCTGACCGCCCAGCGCGATGGATGGCAAGCGCAGGAACAGGAACACCGCGAGGGGCAGGAAGAAGCCGAGATGCAGCTCGAGGAACTGGCCGCGCGCGCCGAAGGCGCCCAGATCGCGGTCGAGGTCCACAATGAGCGCCTGCCCGAACTCGATGCAGTCTGGCGCGCCGGCCAGGAACGCCAGGCCGCCTCGCGCGCGCGCATCTCGCAGGTCCAGCAGCGCATCGAGCTGGCCTCGGCCCACGGCCGCAATGCCGGCGGCATCCTGAATAACCTGGCCGCGCGCCGCGAACGCCTGCAGCAGGAACGTAATGGCCTGAACCTGCCCGACAGCGCGACGCTCGACAAGCTGCGCCTGCAGCTCGAAGAAAAACAGCAGTCGCTGGAAGAGCAGACCGTGCTGCTCGACGAGGCGACCGGACGCCAGGAAGCGGTCGAGAGTGAACGCAAGGAAGCGCACGCCCAGGTGCAGCGCGAAAGCACCGCCAACGCCCAGCTGGAAGCGCGCCTGAATGCGCTGCGCCAGATGCAGGACCGGGTGCAAACCCAGGGCAAGGTCCAGCCCTGGCTGGAAAAGCACGAGCTGGCCGGCCTGCCTCGCCTGTGGCAAAAGCTCGACGTCGAACAGGGCTGGGAGACCGCCCTCGAGGCCGTGCTGCGCGAGCGCTCCGGCGCGCTGGAAGTCTCGAACATCGACTGGGCCAAGGCTTTCGTGGGCGATGCGCCGCCGGCCAGGTTGGCGCTGTACGCACCGCAAGCCGGCAGCCAGCCGGCGCCGGCCGAAGGATTGAAACCATTTTCCAGCCTGCTGCGGGTGAACGACGCCGGCATTCGCGGCGTGCTCGAAGACTGGCTGCACGGCGTCTACGTCGCGCCCGATGCAGCCCAGGCCTTCGCCGAGCGTGCGCGCCTGCCGCATGGCGCGGCCTTCGTTACCCGTGAAGGCCACCTGGTGACCCGTTCCAGCGTGCGTTTCCACGCCCCGGACGCCGAGCAGGACGGCATGCTGGCGCGCCAGCACGAGATCGAGAATACGACCAGGCAGCTCAAGGCCCAGGCCTTGCTGGCCGACGAGGCGCGCGGCCGCGCTACCCGCGCCGACGCCGCCGTCACTGATCTCGCGCGCCGGCTGCAGGATGCGCGCAGCCGCGTCGGCACGCTGCAGCGCGAGGCGCATGCGCTGCAGATCGAGGTGCTCAAGCAGAGCGAGATCGAAGCCCGCTTCAACCAGCGTAGCGGCCAGATCGCGGACGACCTGTCCGAGATCGCGGCCCAGGAAGCCGAGCAGCGCCAGGCCCAGGCCGAGAGTGAACAGGAATTCGAGCAGCTCGACCTCGAACTGGCCGAGCTGCAGGAAGCGCACGAGGATGGCCAGAGCGCCTACCTGGAACAGGAGCAGGCCCTGGCGCGCGCCCGCGACCACCTGCGCGAGCTGGAGCGGGGCGCGCAAGAGGCGCAATTCGCCGAGCGCGCCCAGCGCAGCCGCATCGACGAGCTGCGCCGCACGATGGCGACCGCCGCCACCCAGGCCGAGCAAAGCGGCGCCAGCCTGGCGCAGGCGCGCCTGGAATTGCAGGCCCTCGAAAGCGGCACCGCGCACGAAGGCCTGCAAGCGCTGCTCGACCGCCGCGCCACGCAAGAGGTGGCGCTGTCCGACGCCCGCCATGAGCTGGATCAGGTCGCCCAGCAGCTGCGCGCCGCGGAAGAAGCGCGCATGGGCTCCGAGCGCAGCCTGCAGCCGCAGCGCGACCGCATCACCGAGATGCAACTGAAGGAGCAGGCCGCGCGCCTGAACCAGGAGCAGTTCGCCGAGGCGCTGGCGGCCACCGGCGCCGACGAGGCGCTGCTGTCCGAAAAACTCGACCCAGAACTGAAGCCCCAGTACCTGCAGGGCGAGGTGACGCGCCTGACCAACGCCATCAATGGCTTGGGCGCGGTCAACCTGGCAGCGGTCGACGAACTGGCGCAGGCCACCGAGCGCAAGCGCTTCCTGGATTCGCAGAACGCCGACCTGAACGAGGCGATCAACACCCTCGAGGACGCGATCGGCCGCATCGACCGCGAAACGCGCGACCTGCTGCTCGACACCTTCGATCGGGTGAACGGCCATTTCTCGGAATTGTTCCCGATCCTGTTCGGCGGCGGCAACGCCAAACTGGTGATGACCGGCGACGAGATCCTCGACGCCGGCGTGCAGGTCATGGCCCAGCCGCCGGGCAAGAAGAACGCCACCATCCACCTGCTGTCGGGCGGCGAGAAGGCGCTGACGGCGACCGCACTGGTGTTCTCGATGTTCCGCCTCAACCCGGCGCCATTCTGCCTGCTCGACGAGGTCGATGCGCCGCTGGACGACGCCAATACCGAGCGCTTCTGCCGCATGGTCAAGCGCATGTCCGAGCACACCCAGTTCCTGTTCATCTCGCATAACAAGATCGCGATGGAGATGGCCAGCCAGCTGATCGGGGTGACCATGCAGGAGCAGGGCGTGTCGCGCATCGTGGCGGTCGACATGGAAGCGGCGGCCGACCTGGCCGCCGCCTGAGTGAACCGGGCCGTTTGCACCCCCGTGCTACACTGGCCCGGCCCGTTCCGGGCATGTCCCACAGCACGATGTTTTCAATGACCGACGACTCCCGATCACCGCCATCAGCACCCTTGTCCGCAGCGCTGGAGCAAGGCCTGCGGCTGATCCGCGCGTCGCCGGTGCCGATGCTGATCCTGCGCGGCGACAACCGGATGGCCGCCGCCAATCCAGCCCTGGCCGCGCTGCTGCCTGAAGCGCTGCCGCAAGCCTGGACGCCGCTGGCCGCACTGCTGCCCGGCGCCGGCGCCGAGGCGCTGGCCGCGCGCATCCTCGACGGCAGCCTGGCCCAGGCCAGCACGCCGACCTTGGCGCTGTCGCCTGTATGCGAGCCGGATGGCGCCATCGTGGGCGTGCTGGGCGTGGCGGCGGCATCGGCGCCCGCGGCCGACCAGGCGCCGGGCGACCTGGGGCTGCTGGTCGAATCCGGTCCGGTCGGCGTCGCGCGTTTCCGCGCCATCACCAATGCGCTGCCGCAGATGGTGTGGTCGACCCGCGCCGATGGCTTCCACGACTACTACAACGACGGGTGGTACGGCTTCACCGGCGTGCCCCCAGGCTCGACCGACGGCGAAGGCTGGAACGATATGTTCCACCCCGACGACCAGGACGCCGCCTGGGTCAAATGGCGCCATTCGCTGGCCACCGGCGAACCCTATGAAATCGAATACCGGCTGCGCCACCGTGACGGCGGCTATCGCTGGGTGCTGGGCCGCGCACTGCCGGTGCGCGACGGGGCCGGCGTGATCCAGCGCTGGATGGGCACCTGCACCGACATCCACGAGCACAAGCTGACCGAGGACGCGCTGCGCGAGGCCGACCAGCGCAAGGATGAATTCCTGGCCATGCTCGGCCACGAGCTGCGTAATCCGCTGGCGCCGATCCGCAGCGCGGCGGCGCTGCTGCCGCTGGCGAAGGCCGATCCGGACCGGGTCGAGCACATCGGCCGCGTGATCGCGCGCCAGTCGACCCACATGACGGGCCTGATCGACGACTTGCTGGACGTGTCGCGCGTTACGCGTGGCCTGATCGCGCTCGACCAGGAAGATGTAGCGGTGCGCCTGCTGATCGACGAAGCCGTCGAGCAGGCGCGCCCGCTGATCGAGGCGCGTAACCACGCGCTCGAGATCGTCGACCAGCTTGACGGCGCCTGCGTGCACGGCGACCGCAAGCGCCTGGTCCAGGTGCTGGCGAACCTGCTGTCGAATGCGGCGCGCTACACGCCGCCCGGCGGCCGTATCGCGGTCACGCTGGCGCGGGTGGACGGCATGGTCGAGATCGCGGTGAGCGACAATGGCATCGGCATGGCGCCCGACCTGGTCGACAGCGTGTTCGAACTGTTCCGCCAGGGCCAGCGCACGCCCGACCGTTCGCAGGGCGGCCTGGGCATCGGGCTGGCGCTGGTAAAAAGGCTGGTGCACCTGCACGGTGGCCGGGTCGGCGCATCGAGTCCGGGCGAGGGGCTGGGCAGCGAAGTCGTGGTCGCCTTGCCCGCCTGTCGCCAGGCGACGCAGCCGGAGGCGGCATGAGTCGGCGGGATCTGCATACCGCAGCAGGCCGGATATGGCATCCGGGCTGCCGAGTTGGTATCATTGCATGGATTTTCGTGGGGAGAACGCCCGCACGGATGGCATTTCGATCGAATCAACCATTTCGCGAGACGAAGAGAAGCGCGCGGCCGGCACGGCCCGCGTCTCCGGCGCGAATTTCGCTATTGAGGCACACGCAGCATGACTGATTTCCAAATGAGCCTGATCGCAGCTGGCGGCGTCTTCGTCGTCGGCGTCATCACCTATAACAAATGGCAGGAGTACAAGGCGAGGAAAAGCGTGGAACGCGCCTTCGCTTCCGACCATGACGATGTCCTGATGCGCGATGGCGAGGCGGCGCCCGGCGCCGACCGCCACGAGCCGGTGCTCGATACGGCGCTGGAAGAGAAAGCGCCGGTGGTCATGAAAGAGCCGGTGCTGGACGCCGACGCCTTCGCGCCATCCGACGTCAAGCCCGAGCCGCAGCTGGACGACGCACCTGCAACCCCGCCATCGGCACCGGTCGCCGCCGCCGCTGCTACCGCTTCCAGCGCGGCGCCGATCGTCGCCGGCCCCGGCGCCCCGACCACCAGCTACCGCGCCACCGGCGCCAGCGCCGCCCAGGATGCGCTGGCCGCTTCGCTGCCCGGCACCCGTCCCGGCATGCCGGCGGCCGAACTGGCTGAATGCCTGGTCGATCCGCTGATCGACTGCCTGATCCCGCTGTCGCTTGAAACCCCGGTGCGCGGCGACAAGATCCTGCCCGCGCTGCAAAAACTGCGCCGCGTCGGCAACAAGCCGATCCATTACATCGGTTTTGCCGTCAGCGGCGAATGGGAGCCGATCGTGCATGGCGGCGTGTACACCAAGCTGCAGGCCGGGGTCCAGATGGCCACCCGCACCACGGCCCTGAACGAACTCGAATATTCCGAACTGGTCACCCGCCTGCGCGCGGTGGCCGACGAGATCGGGGCCGAGCCGGAAGTGCCTGACATGATCGAGGTGATGAGCGAGGCGCGCATCCTGCACCGTTTCGTGGCCGGCCATGACGCCCAGTTGGGCGTGAACCTGGCGGCCAACGGCGCGCCGTGGGCGATGTCGACCCTGATCGGCGCGCTCGAGAACGCGGGCTTCGACGTGCGTCCGGACGGCCGCTTCGCGATGCCCGACAAGGAAGGCAATGGCGGCGTGCTGTTTACGCTGTCGACCAATGTCACCCTGGGCGCCGACACCACCTCGCGCCTGACCCTGCTGCTCGACGTGCCGTGCGTGGCGCCGGAGCGCGACGGTTTTGGCCGCATGGTCGACACCGCGCGCGGCCTGACCCAGCGCCTGGACGCGACCATCGTCGACGATGGCGACCAGCCGCTGATGGACGAGGCGCTCGACGAGATCAAGAGCCAGGTGGTCGAGTTCTACGCAGAGATGGATGCGGCCGACATCCCGGCCGGCTCGACCCGTGCACTGCGCCTGTTCAGCTGAGGATACCCGGTGAGCGAGCAACAGAACCACCTGCAGCGCAGCATTGAACGAATGCGGTGGCTGGTCGCGGAACTGAACCGCGCCAGCTACAACTACCATGTGCTCGACGCGCCGACCATCCCCGACGCCGAGTACGACAAGCTGTACCACGAGCTGCTGGCGCTCGAGACCGCGCACCCTGATGCGGTCGACCCCGACTCGCCGACCCGGCGCGTGGGCGACGCCCCGATCCCCGAATTCGGCCAGGTGACCCATACGGTGCCGATGCTCTCGCTGAGCAACGGCTTCAGCGATGAGGACATCGATAATTTCGACCGCAAGGCGCGCGAAGGCCTCGAGGTCCACGAGGTGGTGTACAACGCCGAACTCAAATTCGATGGCCTGGCCATCAGCCTGCGCTACGAGAACGGGCGCCTGGTGCAGGCCGCGACCCGCGGCGACGGCTACACGGGCGAGGACGTCACCGCCAATATCCGCACCGTGCGCGTGATCCCGATGCGCCTGCACGGCAGCGCGGTGCCGGCGGTGCTCGAGGTGCGCGGCGAAGTGCTGATGTTCAAGCGCGACTTCGAGGCGCTCAACGAACGCCAGCGCGCCGCCGGCCACAAGGAATTCGCGAACCCGCGCAACGCCGCCGCCGGCAGCCTGCGCCAGCTCGACGCGCGCATCACCAACGAGCGCCGGCTGCGCTTCTTCGCCTATGGCATCGGCCAGATGGAAGGCGCCGAGCTGCCGGAGACCCACTCCGGCCTGCTCGACTGGTTCGATTCCCTCGGCCTGCCGGTGGCCAGGGAGCGCAAGGTCGTCACCGGCCAGGAGGGCCTGCTCGCTTTCTATCGCGACGTCGGCGAGCGGCGCAAGTCGCTGCCTTACGAGATCGACGGCGTGGTCTACAAGGTCGACAGCATCGACGACCAGCGCACGCTCGGCTTCGTGTCGCGCGCGCCGCGCTTCGCGCTGGCCCATAAATTCCCGGCCGAGGAAGCCCTGACCACGGTCCAGGCGATCGAGGTGCAGGTCGGCCGCACCGGGGCCATCACACCGGTTGCGCGCCTGGTGCCGGTCGCGGTAGGTGGCGTGACCGTCACCAATGCCACCCTGCACAATGAAGACGAGGTAAGGCGCAAGGACGTGCGCGTGGGCGACACCGTGATCGTGCGCCGCGCCGGCGACGTGATCCCCGAAGTGCTGGCGGTAGTGCTTGAGCGGCGCCCGACGCCCGCGCCAGGCGTGTACGAATTGCCGAAACAGTGCCCGGTATGCGGCTCGCACGTGGTGCGCGAGGAGGGCGAGGCGATCGCCCGCTGTTCCGGCGGCCTGACCTGCGCCGCCCAGCGCAAGGAAGCGATCCGCCACTTCGCCGGCCGCCGCATGATGGATATCGAGGGCCTGGGCGACCGCTACATCGACAGCCTGGTCGAAGCCGACCTGGTCAAGGGCGTGGCCGACCTGTACCGCCTCACGCTGGACGACCTGCTCAAGATGAAGCGCCTGGCCGATGAGCGCGACGGCACCACGCCCGAGACAGTCAAGCAGGGCAAGGTCGCGACCCGCTGGGCCGACAACCTGCTGGAGGCCATCGCCGCCAGCAAGCAGCCGCCGTTGGAGCGCCTGCTGTTCGCGCTCGGCATCCGCCACGTGGGCGAGTCGACCGCCAAGACCCTGGCCGACTGGCTCGGCAGCCTGGCGCTGGTAAGGCGCGCGCCGGCCGCGCTGCTGCGCGTGCTGCCCGATATCGGCGGCACGGTGGCCGAATCGATCGCCGAGTTCTTCGCCGAAGAAAAGAACCAGATCGCCCTGGATGCCTTGCTCGGCGCCGGCGTCGGCCCGCGCGACGAGCATCCGCCAAAAGCGCAGTTGCGCGACAAGCTCGACGAGATCAAGCTGCTGGCCGCGCTCGACATCCCGAAACTGACCGAGCCGCGCGCGCGCCAGGTGATCAGCAGTGGCCAGACCCTGGAAGACATCGGCGTGCGCACCGACTTCGGTATCTTCGGCCTGCCGGCGGGTGTCGCCGGGGCGCTCGAGGAATGGATGGCGGTGCGGGCCAATCGGGAAAGCGTGCAGGCGCTGGCGGCCCTGCGCCGGTCGCTGCTGGACGCCTTGCCCGAGGCGGCCGCCGCGCCCGAGGGCCCGCTGGCCGGCAAAACCTTTGTGCTGACCGGCACCCTGCCCACCATGAGCCGCGACGCGGCCGGCGCCCTGATCGAACAGGCCGGCGGCAAGGTCTCGGGTTCGGTATCGAAGAAGACTTCGTACCTGGTAGCCGGTGCGGAAGCCGGCAGCAAGCTGGCCAAGGCCGAGGAGCTGGGCGTGACCATCCTGGATGAGGCGGCACTGCTGGCGCTGCTCGGACAACCATAACAGCATCACCACTGGACCACGATGAACCTGATCCGCAAAGCCGTATTCCCCGTCGCCGGCCTCGGCAGCCGCTTCCTGCCCGCGACCAAGGCGCAGCCCAAGGAGATGCTGCCGATCGTCGACAAACCGCTGATCCAGTACGCGGTCGAAGAGGCGGTGGCCGCCGGCGTGACTGAACTGATCTTCATCACCGGCCGCAACAAGCGCGCCATCGAAGACCATTTCGACAAGGCCTACGAGCTTGAATCCGAGCTCGAGGCGGCCGGCAAGCACGCCCTGCTCGAGACCGTGCGCGGCGTGATCCCGAAGAACGTCAACTGCATCTATATCCGCCAATCGGCGCCGCTGGGCCTGGGCCACGCGGTGCTGCGCGCGCGGCCGGTGGTGGGCGACGAGCCGTTCGCGGTGCTGCTGGCGGACGACTTCATGGATACCGCCGACGGCCAGAAGCCGGTGCTGGCCCAGATGGTCGACGTGTATGCGTATGAGCGCAGCAGCATCCTGGCGGTGCAGGACGTGCCGCGCGAGCACACCCGCCAATACGGCATCGTCAGCGCCTCGCCCTATCGCGCCAACCTTGAGCTGGTGTCCGGCATTGTCGAGAAGCCGCAGCCGGCCGACGCGCCGTCGACCCTGGCCGTGGTCGGCCGCTACGTGCTGTCGCCATCGATCTTCGGCTACCTCGAGACGCTGGGCAAGTGCGCCGGTGGCGAGATCCAGCTCACCGACGGCATCGCCGCCCTGATGCAGGCCGAGCGCGTGCTGGCCTACCGCTATGCCGGCCAGCGCTACGACTGCGGCTCCAAGCTGGGCTATCTGCAGGCCACGGCTGCCATCGGCCTCAAGCACCCCGAGACGGCCGAGGGCTTCCGCGCCTCGCTGGCCGGCCTGCTCGAAGGAAGGGGCGCGGCATGACGGTGCACCAGATCCTGAAGATGGGCGACCCGCGCCTGCTGCGGGTGGCCGAGCCGGTCACGCAATTCGATACGCCCGAGCTGCATGCGCTGGTGGCCGATATGTTCGAGACCATGCACGCCGCCAACGGCGCCGGCCTGGCCGCGCCGCAGATCGGGGTCAACCTGCAACTGGTGATCTTCGGCTTTGGTAACAACCAGCGCTATCCCGACGCGCCGCCGGTGCCCGAGACGGTGCTGATCAACCCCGTGCTGACTCCATTGTCGCAAGAGATGGAAGAGGGCTTCGAAGGCTGCCTGTCGGTGCCCGGCCTGCGCGGCAGCGTGCCGCGTTACACCCGCCTGCGTTACGAGGGGTTTGACCAGTTCGGCAAGCGTATCGTGGTCGATGCCGGGGGTTTCCACGCGCGCGTGGTGCAGCATGAAGTGGATCATCTGCTGGGCATCCTGTATCCGATGCGGATCCGCGACTTTTCCCGCTTCGGATTCACCGAAGTGATGTTTCCCCACCTTGATCCCGGAGCCGACGATTGAGCCGCGCTTTATTTTCCATCGCCTTCATGGGCGCGTGCCTGGCCGCCCCGCTTGCCACAGCCGCTGATTTGTTCACCAGGATCGATGCATCGCCCACCAGCGAGCTATGGATCGACACCGGCTTCTACACCGCCCACTTCGACGGCGACAAGGACCTGAACGACAACAACAAGGGCCTGGCGCTCGAGTACCGTTTCATGGGCACCATGACCGCCACTGCGGGGCGCTTCCATAACAGCGACCGCGCCTGGTCAAATTACGCGGGCGTGATCTGGCAGCCATACGCGGTGGGGCCGGTGCGGGTGGGGCTGGCGATCGCCGCCTTCGACGGCTATCCGAAGACGCGCGACGGCGGCTGGTTCCCGGGTGCGATCCCGACCCTGACGTATGAATACAAGCGGGTCGGCGTGAACGTGGGGATCATCCCGAACTACAAGGATCGCCTGTACGGCGGGATCTCGTTCCAGCTCAAGTTCAAGTTGTTTGGCAAGTAGAACCACGCCGCGTCACCACGTCGTCCCCGCGATAGGCGGGGACCCAAGTTTCTCGGCATACCGCTTACATCGATCGAGGTGGACATGCAAACTTGGGCCCCCGCATACGCGGGGACGACGGTAGGCGAAGGTCAGCTCTCCTTCGGATACGGACTCGGTCCACCTTCCGCAATGAACTGGTCGATCCGCTGCTGCAGCACCGGCAGCGGCACCGATCCCACGTGCAGCACCGTGTCGTGGAAGTGACGGATGTCGAACTTCGACCCCAGCGCCTTCTCGGCACGCGCGCGCGCTTCCTGGATCGCCATCTGGCCCAGGTAGTACGACAGCGCCTGGCCCGGCCACGAGATGTAGCGATCGACCTCGGTCTCGACCTCGTGCTTCGACAGCGCCGTATTTTCCAGCAGGTAGTTCTGCGCCTGCTCGCGGGTCCAGCCCTTGGCGTGGATGCCGGTGTCGACCACCAGGCGCGAGGCGCGCCAGGCCTGGTAGCTGAGCATGCCGAACACCTCGTACGGGGTCTCGTAGATCTCCATCTCGGTGCCCAGCCGTTCGGTGTACAGCGCCCAGCCTTCACCATAGGCCGAGATATATGCGCGGCGAAATGGCGGCACACCTTTCTGTTCCTGCGCCAGCGGAATCTGGAAGGCGTGGCCCGGCGCCGATTCGTGCAGGGTCAAGGCGGGAAGGCTGTACAGCGGCCGCGCCGGCAGATTGTAGGTATTCACCCAATAGGTGCCGGGACCGCCGCGACCCGCGGTCCAGAACGGCGCCTGGTCGGCCGGCACCGGGATGATCGCGAAGCGGCGGCGCGGCAGGTGGCCGAAGAACTGGTCGGCCTTGGCGTCGAACTTCTTGGAAGTCCAGGCCGCGCTCTTGAGCAGTTGTTCCGGGGTCTTGGCGTAGAACTGCGGATCGGTGCGCAGGAAGTGCAGGAAGGCCTGCAGGTCGCCCTTGAAGTCGACCTGCTGCATGATGTCGTGCATCTCGGCGCGGATCTTCGCCATCTCGGCCAGGCCGATCGCGTGGATCTGGTCGGCGCTCATGTCGGTGGTCGTGAATTCGACGATCTTCGACTGGTAGTACGCTTGACCGCCGGGCATGTCCTGGGCCGCCAGCGTGGTGCGCGCCTTCGGCACGTACTCGTCGCGGAAGTAGGCCAGGGCCTTGGCATACGCCGGCTGCACCTTGTCCTGGATGACGGCGACTGCCTGCTGGCGCAGCGCCGCCTGCTCGGCCGCGGGAATGGTCGACGGCATGTCCTTGAACGGGTTGTAGAACACCACGTCCTGCGGCGTCCTGGCATCGGTCACCGAGGTCAGGGTGCCTTCACGTCCGGCCAGGGTGACCTTGGGTGGCGTGAAGCCGCGCGCCAGGCCGGCGCGCATATTGTCCAGCTCCTGGTCGAAGTAGGCCGGCAGGCCATCGAGCAGGCGCAGGTAGTTGCGGAATTCATCGGCGTTCTTGTAGTTGCGGCGCGCGGCATAGGCGACGTCGGACCAGAACGCGCTGTCGGCATTGACCGGCTGCTCGTATTCGCGGAAACGCTGGGCATCGTGCAAGGACGCGACCTGGGCCCGGTAGACCGAGAAGTTGATGCGTTCGGCGGGCGAGAGCGCGGCCGGCGCGATGGCATCGAGTTCCTTCAGGATGCCGGCCCAGTACAGGCGCCGCGCTTCCTGGGCCGCGGCGTCGACTCGCGCGAAGCCGGGGTTGGCGTTGGGCGCGCTGTCATCGCGCGCCAGGCGCTCGGCGATACGCCATTTCCATTCCTTGGTGTAGACCGCCTTGAAGCGCGCATCGGCGGCAGCAGCAACTTTGCTTGCTGCAGGCGCCGGCGCGGTCGTGGCAGCGGCGCTGGCCGGTGCCACGGCCACACCCACCATCATGAGGGCCGCCGCAATGGCTGCGCCCAGCTTGTTCTTGTGTTCCATTGATCCCCTGCTTGATAAAGAGCATGATTGCTCGGCGATACACATCTTAGCGGGGAATAGGGCACATGCCTACAGCATGTTTTGCATCGTAAATACCTGTAATGACGGATTGTGCGGCGCATATAAATTCTCCACGTACCCAGGCAATAGCACTAAGCCAAGATATAATGTTCGTCAATCTATCGCCGGGCGAGCGCACGACGATCCCGCACCTCAGCGTGCCTGGACATTTCACGATGACTACGCCAGCAATTGCTATTCAAATCAGACATGATGACCAGTAAGGGCGGCCCAGGTCGCTCCGAAGAGCATATCCGGCTTATCCAATCCTGGCGCCATCTGGCTGATCAGTTGGGTCCGCTCATCGGCGACAGCGGCTTCTGCGCGCTGTACGGGCGAGCGTGTCGTCTTGTCGGTCCCGAATTCAGCTGGTTGGCGCAGACGCCGCCGTGCAAGACCCGCGACTCCCAAATCTCCGCGCTGGACGAACTGTTCGCCAGCGTGGCACCCGACCACGCACAAGCCGCGCATGCGGCCCTGCTCAAGACGTTTACCGAGTTGCTGTCGTCCCTGATCGGGCAGGCGCTCGCACGGCGCCTGCTCGACGCCGCCGCGCGTGACGGGGATGAGAAGAATGCACAGGAGCACAAGTAATGAGCGATAAAGTATCCCTTGGAAAGCTGAGCACTGGCGTGCAAGGGCTCGACGTTCTGCTGGGGGGAGGGCTGAGCGAATTTTCCTTCAACCTGATCGCTGGCCCGCCGGGATCCGGCAAGACCACGCTTGCCCATCAGATCATGTTTTCGCTGGCCAGCAACGAGCGCCGCGCGCTGTTCTTCACCGTGCTGGGCGAGCCGCCGCTCAAGATGCTGCGCTACCAGCAGCAGTACAGCTTTTTCGACATGGACATGGTCGGCAACTGCGTGCGCTACGTGAACCTGGCCGAAGACCTGCGCACCGGTGACTTCAGCGGCGTGCTGGCGCGCCTGATGAAAGAGGTCGAGGATTTCTCGCCGAGCCTGGTGTTCGTCGATTCCTTCCGCTCGGTGGCGCAGACTGCGCGCGCCGGCAACGAGGGCGTGGCCGACCTGCAGCACTTCATCCAGGACCTGGGCACCCGCATGACCAGCTGGCAGGCCACCACCTTCCTGATCGGTGAATACCAGCACGGCGACGCCGAGGCCAGCCCGATCATGACGGTGGCCGACGGCATGATTTCGCTGACCCCGGTCCATGAAGACAATTCCGTGGTGCGCAAGATGCGGGTAGTGAAAATGCGCGGCCAGGCCCACCTGGGTGGGTCGCACACCTTCCGCATCACCGACGACGGCATCCGTGTGTATCCGCGCATCCTGCCGCCGCTGGCGGCCGACCATCACCAGGGCGAGCGGGTCGACCGCGACGCCGGCCGCATCCCGACCGGCACGCCCGATCTCGACGAGCTGCTCAACGGCGGCCTGCCGCAGGGGCATTCGCTGCTGGTGTCGGGCCCCAGTGGCTGCGGCAAGACCATCCTCGGCACCCGCTTCCTGCAAGAGGGCGCGCGCCAAGGTGAAAAAGGCGTGGCGGTCTCGTTCGAGAAGGGTGCTTCGCGCCTGCGCAACGCCGAACTGGCCGAACTGGTGGCCAGGGGCGAGGTGCAGATGGTCGAGAGCCGCAAGATCGACCTCACGGTCGACGAGCTGCTCGACGAGATGAACGAGGCGATCGACCGCACCGGCGCGCGCCGGGTGGTGGTCGATTCGCTGTCCGAACTGGCGCTGTACCTGGCGCCGGAAGGCCGCAACCAGTTGCGCGCGACCGTGTTCCAGATGCTGACCTCGCTGGCCAAGCGTGGCGTCAGCGTACTGGTGACCATGGGCCTGGACGACGACTTCACCCAGCTGCGCTTCGGCCAGGCCGATGTCGCCTATCTCACCGACGCCATCGTCCTGATGCGCTACGGCGAGAGCGGCGGCCAGATCCGCCGCTTCATCTCGGTGGTCAAGGTGCGCGGCAGCGCCCACAGCGCCGACCTGCGCGAATTCCATATCGGCGACGACGGCATCAGTATCGAGCCGGTCGCGACCGAGTTCGAGGGTGTGCTGCACGGGCTGCCCACGGGGCGCGGGACATCCTGAATGAACCTCATGGCGGCGACACCAGGCAATGATGACGGCACCCTGGCGCTCCGCCTGGCGGCGCTCGAACGCGAGGCCGCGCAACTGCGCGGCGATCTCGCGGCCAGCCTGGCGCTGACCGCCAGCCTGCGCGAAGCCAACGAGCACCTGGTGCTGGCCGCGGTCGACGCCCAGACCTCGCGCGACGACGCCGAGGAAACCAACCGCCGCCAGAACGAATTCCTCGCCATGCTGGCGCACGAGCTGCGCAATCCCCTGGTGCCGATCAGCGTGTCGGCCAGCCTGCTCGAACGGGCGCCGCTCAGCACCGCCACGCTCGAGCGCCTGACCGGCGTGATCCAGCGCCAGGTGGGTCATATGGCGCGCCTGCTGGACGACCTGCTCGACGCCGCGCGCCTGAGCAGCGGCAAGATCACGCTGGCGATCGAGCCGCTTCGGCTGGCCGAGGTGATCGAACACGCGGCCGAAACGGTCATGCCGCGCGTGCGCGAGCGCGGCCAGGAGCTGGCCATCGCCGAGGTGGCCGATGCGCTGGTGGTCGACGGCGACCGGGTGCGCCTGACCCAGGTGTTCACCAACCTGCTCAACAATGCCTCGAAGTACACGCAGGACGGCGGCCGGATCGCGGTCGCGGCCCAGGCCCTCGCTAGCGGTGGGGTGGCGGTTACCATCGACGACAACGGTTCCGGCATGTCCCATGAGACCATCGGCCGCGCCTTCGACTTGTTCACCCAGGGGCCGCGCACGCTGGCGCGCTCCGAGGGCGGGCTCGGGGTTGGCCTGAACGTAGTGCGCAACCTGGTCACCATGCACGGCGGCAGCGTCGGCGCGGCCAGTGGCGGATTAGGGCAGGGCAGCACCTTCACGGTGTCGCTGCCGCTGTCCACCGCCACGGCGCCGGGCGTGGTTGCCGACAGCGCGGCGCCGGTCAGCGGCGCCATGCGCCGCGTACTGATCGTCGAAGACAATGCCGATGCGTCGGACGTGCTGCGCATGCTGCTCGAAGCCGAAGGCCACCAGGTGGAAATCGCCGCCGACGGCCATACCGGCCTGGCGCTGGCGCTGGAAGGGCGCTTCGACGCGGTGGTGTGCGATATCGGGCTGCCGGGGCTGGACGGCCTCGAATTGATGGCGCGCCTGCGCGCGGCGCCGAGCGCCACGCAGCCGCTGACGATCGCGTTGTCGGGCTACGGCCAGCCGCAGGACCGTGAGCGCGCGCTGGCGGCGGGGTTCGATCGCTACCTGGTCAAGCCGGTGGCGCCTGGTGTGCTGATCGAGTTGCTGGCGTAGGGTTGGCGGCTTCGCCGCCAACCCTACCCGAACAGCCGCTGCAGCCGCGCCACCGCTTCCTCGATCCGCTCATACCTGGTCGCATACGAAAACCGCACATGGCGCTTTGGCGCCGCCACCCCGAAATCATCACCCGGCACGATCGCCACATGCGCATCGTGCAGCACCGCCATGCTCAATGCCGCGCTGTCGCCATGCAGCGCATGGTCAACCCGGTCGATATCGGCATACACATAGAAGGCGCCATCGGGCATCACCGGCACCCCGAAGCCGAGCTGGCGCAGGGCCGGCACCAGGTAGTCGCGGCGGCGCTGGAATTCACGTCGGCGCTCCTCGAATATCGCCAGCGCCTCTGGATGGAAGCAGGCCAGCGCCGCATGCTGGGCCACCGTCGGCGCGCAGATGAACAGGTTCTGGGCCAGCTTCTCGAACACCGGCACCAGGCTGTCGGGCACCACCAGCCAGCCCAGACGCCAGCCGGTCATATTGAAATACTTGGAGAAGCTGTTCACCGTGATCACGTCGGGATCGAGCGCCAGTGCGCTCAGCGGCTGGTGGTCATAGCTCAGCCCCTGGTAGATTTCGTCGACGATGGCAAACCCGCCGCGTGCGCGCACCGCCGCCAGCATCTCGCGCAATTGAAGCGGCGTCATCGAGGTGCCGGTCGGGTTCGAGGGCGAGGCCACCAGCACCCCGCGCGTGCGTGCGCTCCAGCGTTCGGCCACGTGGTGGGCGCCGAGCTGGTAGCGGTCTTCGTGCGAGGCCGGCACCAGCACCGGCTTGCCGCCGAAGCTGGCCACGAAGTGGCGGTTGCACGGATAGGACGGGTCGGGCATCAATACCTCGTCGCCTTCGGACACCAGGGCGGCGCAGGCCAGCAGCAGGCCGGCCGAGGCGCCGGCGGTGATCACGATGCGGCGCGGGTCGATGTCCAGGCCTGAAACCAGAGCGTAGTGGCCGGAGATTGCCGCGCGCAGTTCGCGCAAGCCGAGCGACTCGGTGTATTGGGTGACGCCGCCGCGAATCGCCTCCATCGCGGCGTTGGCCACGATGTCGGGCGCGGTGAAATCGGGTTCGCCGACGCTCATGCTGATGATGTCGTGACCGGCGCGTTTGAGTTCGCCGGCCGCCTTGACCATCTCCATGACGCGAAACGGTTCGATCGCGTGCACACGCTGTGCAAGCTGGAACTGGGGAGGTGTAATGAAAGACATGCTGGAAGATGGTAGGGAAGGACCCCACCATCTTACCTTATCGCCTTAGGCGCGCGCGTGATGCGCCGCAGTCAGGCGCCGCATCAGCGGCAGCGCCGCCAGCGCAATCAGGGTGCAGGCAATCGCCGCCAGCCCCAGCTTGTTGAACAGGCTGGTGTAGATCGGCAGCGTTTGCAGCGGGTCAGTCATCCCTTCGGGCACGCTGGCCATGGTGGCCACCAGGCCGCCCAGGTATTGCGAGATGCCGACCGCGACGAAATACGCGCCCATCATGAAGCCGCCCATGCGCGCCGGCACGTAGCGCGCGATCATCGCCAGGCCCAGGCCACTGACGAGCAGCTCGCCCAGCGAATACAGGCCGTAGCCGGCGATCATGATCCATGACGAGGTCAGGCCACCCACGGCGAAGGCGCCTGCAAAACCGTAGGTGAAGAAGCCGGCCGCCACCACCGCGAAGCCGAGCGCGAACTTGGCGGCGATCGACAGGTCGAAGCGGCTGCCGCTCGAGCGCGTATAGATCCAGGCCAGCACCGGCGACAGCACCATGATCCAGATCGCGTTCAGGGCCTGGAACTGGGCCGGCGACCAGGTAAACAGGTGGCCGCCGAACAGGCTGAAGTCGAGGTCGACGTTACGCAGGGCGAACAGCGACAGCGAGGTCGACATCTGCTGGTAGAAGATAAAGAAGAACACGGTCTGCAGGGTCAGCACCAGCGCCGCCACCAGGCCGGCGCGCTCGCTGGCCTGGCTGGTGCGGATCAGGTGGATGAAGATGCCCAGTACCACCAGGCCTGCGACATACACGAACAGGCGCGCCAGCCACTGGTATTCGAGGATGAAGGCCGAGGCGATCACGGCGAGCACGCCGCCGCCCAGGACCAGCGCCAGCTTGCCCCAATCGAGCGGCAGGGCGTCCGGTGGCGAGCCAATATGGTTCACGGTGCGGCGCAGCACGCCGACCGTGAGCAAGCCCACCCACAGGCCGACGCTGCAGAAGGCGAACGCGATGTGCCAGCCGAGTTCCCCGTTGGAGCTGGCATTGAAATGGTCCTTGATCGCCGGCGTGGCCAGCATCGAGACGGTGGAGCCGACATTGACCGCCATGTAGTAGATGGTGAAGGCGCTGTCGATCCGGGCGTCGTCGCCTTCGTAGATCTTGCGCACCAGGTTGGCGGTGTTGGGCTTGAACAGGCCGTTGCCGACCACGATCACGCCCAGCGCCGAGAAGGTCAGCCAGGTGTTGGTGGTCGGGATGCCCATCAGCGCGTAGCCGAGCGAGAGCACGATGGCGCCGATGATCATGCAGCGCCGGGTGCCGAGCACCTTGTCGCCGATCCAGCCGCCGATGGCCGGGGCCACATAGATCAGGGCCGCCGCCGCGCCCCATACCAGGGTGGCGCGGGTATCGTCGAAGCCCAGGCGCTGCACCATGAAGTAGACGATCAGGGCCTGCATGCCGTAGTAGCCGAAGCGTTCCCACAACTCGATCAGGGCCACGGTAAGGAAGGAGCGGGTCTGGCTGGGCCTGGAGGCGTCCAGGGGGTGGGGCTGGTGCTGCATGGGATTCCTTTGACAACGGCGCCGCCGATGGCCGGCGCAAAAATCCGGTGATCCTATGCCACATGGATCAAATATGCAAACCGGCCGGGCGCAACCGGCATCAATCCGTCCTTACAGTTTCGCGACATTCTGCCGACAATAATGCGGAACTTGCCCCGGTCGGCTTGCCTAGAATTCCCCTGATTGACAAAACCATATTTCAGGACAGGGGACTCGCATGCACCACCACATCAAATTCACCGCCATGGCTGCGGCTTGCGCGCTGCTGCTGGCCGGCTGCGGCGGGTCGGACGACGACGATGCGCCGGCACCACCGGGTGCGGGCCAGCCACCGGCGGTCGCGACCAAGCTCGACGTGTTCACCAGCACCGCGCGCGGCATGGAAAGCGTGGTCTACCAGGGCGGCAATGCCTACCTGTCTCTCGCCAACAGCAAGACCGAACCTGCTGCCGTGCTCAAGGCCCCGCTACCGGTTACCCGCGCATCGACCTGGAGCCCGGTCAGCATGGGCGGCTGCGCCATCGGCACGCAGGGCAACTTCATCGTGCGCGCACCGAAGCTCAAGGTGGTGGGCCAGGACATGTGGCTGATGCAGCACTGGGCCGACCTGCCGGAGTCGAAGGACGAGCACTCGACCTGTACCCTGGGCGCAAACAATGCCTTTGTCGCGCGTGACCAGGACCTGCGGGTCTGCACCGGCAGCTTCTGCGAAACCCTGTCGATCCAGGACATCAAGCAGCATGGCAACCGCCTGTACAGCAATCCGGGCGCCGGTCAGAACCTGTTCACCTCGAACAACGGCGGCAATACCTGGACCGTGATCCGCGGCCAGAAGGCGTCGATGGTGTGCACCCCGACCAAGTTCCACGTGATCGGCAACAAGGTGCTGGTCGGCGGCGAATGCCCGCTCGATTTCGCCTTCGTCGAGGCCTACCAGCTCACCGCCGACGGCAGCGCGCTGACGAATGAAAACAAGCTGCCGCTCACGCTGCCGGCCCTGGAGAACCGCAATGTCCAGTTCATCGAATCGGTGCCCGACACCAAGCGCGTCTTCATTGGCGTCGAGGGCGGCCTGCTGCGCAGCGAGGACGATGGCGCCAGCTTCAAGTTCGTGATCCAGCAACCGCTCTCGGGCGCCAAGACCTACCCGTACATCACCGCCTTCGTGCCGGTCAGGGGCAAGCCCGACACCATGGTCATCGGCGGCTTCGACAAGGCCACGCAAATGGCCTACCTGGCCTGGTCGAAGGACGGTGGCGCGACCTGGATCGATATCTCCAACCTGACCCCGAACCACGGCAAGACCCCGCCGGCCGGCGCCACCGTGATGATCAAGGCCATCTCGGAGGATCCGCAGGGCCGCATCCTGGTGACGATGAACGACACCGGCGACGCCGAGGGCAAGCTGATGCAGCTGACGCTGGGCACGAACTAGGAGCCTGTCCCGGTAGATGGGGTCCTTACAGTTTGATGACATTCTGCCGACAATAATCCCGCAAACGGCGTTGGCAGCTTGTCTAGAATTCCACACGTCGTACCGGGGCCATGGCGGCGCCGTCGGCGATCCACAAGAACAGGGAATCCGCATGCACCAACACATCACATTCACCGCCATGGGCCTGGCCTGTGCACTGCTGCTGGCCGCATGCGGCGGCTCGAACGATCACTACGCGCTGGCACCGGCGCCAGTAGCGGCGACGCCGGTCGCCACCAAGCTCGAACCGCTGTCGAGCACCACCCGCGTCATGGACAGCGTGGTGTTCAGTGGCGGCAGCGCCTACCTGTCGCTGGCCAACAGCGCCACCGAAGGCTCGGCCGTCCTGAGCGCCAGGCTGCCACTGACTGCCAGCTCGAGCTGGACCCCGGTCGGCCTGGGCGCCTGCGCGATGGGCCCGATCGGCGACTTCATCCAGCGTTCGCCGAAGCTCAAGGTGGTGGACGGCGATATGTGGCTGATGCAGCCGTGGGCCGATACGCCGGAAGCGAGCGACGGCCACTCGACCTGCAGCCTGCCGGCCAACAGCGCCAGCTTCATCCCGCGCGACCAGGACCTGCGCACCTGTAACCCGTACTTCTGCGAGACCCTGTCGATGCAGGACCTGAAGTCGGCCAATAACCGCCTGTACAGCAATGCCGGCGCCGGCAACAACCTGCTGACCTCGAAGGACAAGGGCAATACCTGGCAGGTGATCCGCGGCTCGAAGGATTCGCAGATGTGCTACCCGACCAAGTTCCATGTGATGGGCGAGCGCTTGCTGGTCGGCGGCGAGTGCCCGCTCGACATGGCCTTCGTCGAGGCCTATCGCTTGACGGCCGACGGCGGCGCACTGGCCAGCGAGGACAAGCTGCCGCTCACCTTGCCCGAAATGGAGAACCGCAACGTGCAGTTCATCGAATCGGTGCCCGAGTCGCAGATGGTGTTCGTCGGCGTCGAAGGCGGCCTGCTGCGCAGCACCGATAACGGCAACAGCTTCAAGTTCGTGATCCACGAACCGCTCTCGGGCGGCAAGGGCTACCCCTACATCAGCGCCTTCCTGCCGCTCAAGGGCAAGCCTGGCAGCATCGTGGTCGGTGGCTTCGACAAGATGCACGGCCGGCCCTACCTGGCCTGGTCGGAGGACAGCGGCGCATCGTGGAAGGACATCTCGAAGCTGGTGCCGGGCTATGAGCGCAAGACCGAGGACGAGTACAGCACGCCGTCGATCTCGGCGATTACCCAGGATCCGGACGGGCGCATTATCGTGGTGACCAATGAACGCGCCGACAGCCAGGGCCGCCTGATGCAGCTGACCCTCGGCAGCAACTAAGCTTCAATATGTTTCACGGCGCCCCGCGCCTGCCCTCGGGCAGGGCGGGGCGTTTCGTTTGCGTCAAGACTGTTTGATTGCGCCGAATTCTGTCATGCTCTCGCCAGATTGATCACAACGATAACGAAGACATGACCAAAGCCCCGATTGCCCGCCTGGCACTGCTCCTTTCCGCTATTGCGCTGGCCGCCAGCACGCTGGCCCATGCCCAGAACGCCGAGCGCCAGCTGGCCGGCGTGACGCGCACGCAGAACACCCTCGAGATCGCGACCAACGACGGCCGCTACCTGATCAAGCCGTATTCGAGCACGATCGTCGAGACCACCTTCATTCCCAAGGGCGAACGCCTCGATCCAGCCTCGCATGCGGTGATCCTGGCCCCGGTGCAGGTCGCCACGACGTTCAAGGACGAGGACGGGCGCATCAGCTACGCGGTCGACGACGGCATCAGCGTCACGGTCGACAGGCAGCCATTCCGTATCAGCTATGCCTACAAGGGCAAGCCGCTGGTGGCCGAGAAGCGCGGCTTCGGCCGCGCCGATGGCCATGACAGCATTGAGTTCGCGCTCGACGACGGCGAGGCGCTGTACGGCGCCGGCGCGCGCGCGGTCGGCATGAACCGCCGGGGGCACCGCTTCCAGCTGTACAACAAGGCGCACTACGGTTATGCCGAACGCTCCGAGCTGCTCAACTTCACGATGCCGCTGGCGCTGTCGTCCAAGAAGTACGCGATCCACTTCGACAATCCCCAGACCGGCTGGCTCGACTTCGACAGCCGCAAGGACGGCACCCTGCGTTATGAGGTGATCGGCGGACGCAAGACCTACCAGGTGGTGGCCGGCGACAGCTGGGACCAGCTGATGGCCGGCTACACCGCCCTGACGGGTCGCCAGCCGCTGCCGCCGCGCTGGGCCTTCGGCAATTTCGCCAGCCGCTTCGGCTACAAGTCCGAGGCCGAGACGCGCGCCGTGGTCGACAAGTTCGCGCAAGAGAAGATCCCGCTCGACGCCGTCATCCTCGACCTCTACTGGTTCGGCAAGACGGTGCAGGGCACGATGGGCAATATGGACTGGGACCGCGACAGCTTCCCCAACGCCGAGAAGATGATGGCCGACTTCAAGGCCAGGGGCGTCAAGACGGTGGTGGTCACCGAACCCTTCGTGCTGACCACTTCCAAGCGCTGGCAGGATGCGGTGGAGCGCAAGGTGCTGGCCACCGACAAGTCCGGCAAGCCGTACACCTATGATTTCTTCTTCGGGAACACCGGCCTGATCGACCTGTACAAACCCGAGGGACGCGACTGGTGGTGGAATATCTACCGTGGCCTGAAGCAGGGCGGCGTCGCCGGCTGGTGGGGTGACCTCGGCGAGCCAGAGGTCCACCCGGCCGACCTGCAGCATGCCACCGGCCCGGCCAACCAGGTGCATAACGTCTACGGCCACGACTGGGCGCGCCTGATCGCCGACGGCTACAAGCGCGAGTTTTCGAACGAGCGTCCCTTCATCCTGATGCGCGCCGGTTACTCGGGCTCGCAGCGCTTTGGCATGATCCCTTGGTCGGGCGACGTCGCCCGCAGCTGGGGCGGCCTGCAATCGCAGATGGAGATTTCGCTGCAGATGGGCATGCAGGGCCTGGCCTACATGCACTCTGACCTCGGCGGCTTTGCCGGCGCGGTGCTCGACGACGAACTGTACGTGCGCTGGCTGCAGTATGGCGTGTTCCAGCCGATCTTCCGTCCCCATGCGCAAGAGGCGGTGGCGTCCGAACCGGTATTCCGATCCGAGCGGGTAAAGGTACTGGCGCGCGAAGCAGTGTGGCTGCGCTACGCCATGCTGCCGTATAACTACACGATCGCCTTCGATAACGAGCAGACCGGCATGCCCTTGATGCGTCCCCTGATGTTCGTCGAGACCGATCCGGCCCAACCGGCCGAACGCGCGAGCACCTACCTGTGGGGCCCGGACTTCCTGGTGACGCCGATCGTACATCCGGGCGCGACCCGCGCCGAAGTGTATTTCCCGAACACCGGCAGCGTGTGGTTCGACTTCCATACCGGCCAGGTGCACAAGGGCGGCATCCTCGAGACCGTGAAGCCGGTCGAGGCGAACATCCCGGTGTATGTGCGCGCCGGCGCCTTCGTGCCGATGGCGAAGGTGGTGCAGACCACGCGCGACTACACCGGCCGCGAGATCGACCTGCACTATTACCACGACGCCTCGGTCTCGAGCTCGAACGGCAAGCTGTATGACGACGATGGCGAAACCGCCAACGCCTTCGAGCAGGGCAAGTATGAGATCGTGCGCTTCGAGAGCAGGTTCGCCGGCAAGCAGCTGGAGGTGAGTTTCGCCACCGAGACCGGCAAGGCGATGGAGGCGCAAGCGCGCGCCTTCGCGCTCAAGGTCCACAATGTGCAGGCCAGGCCGCGCGCAGTAACGGTCGATGGTCGCAAGGCCGGCTTCACCTACAACGCACAGCAGCACCTGCTCGAAGTGCAGGTGCCGGCGCGCAAGGGACAGGCGGCGCAGGTCGCCATCTCGCTGTAATCGACGATGGCGCCGGTGCGCGGCCTTCTCGCGCATCGGTGCTGTAGCGAAGACGACGCCCAGCGCGCGGCGAGTCAGTCCCATTTCGCGGGGCATGGCGGCGAATGGGAGCTGGGTGTGCAGCTGAACGTCGATGTCGAGAAAATGCCGATCGAGGATGCCGCGGTCGAATGGCCGCAAGACCTGAGCCCATATATCGCCGTGGCGCGCCTCAAGCTCGATCCGCAAACCAGCTGGGACGCCGGCTCGCAAGGCCTGGAAGATGAAACCGCCTTCGACCAGTGGAACTGCCTGGCCGCGCACCGACCTCGGGTCGGTCAATCGCGCGCGGCGTGAGGTGATGGCGGTCTCGCGCGATTTCCGTTCCGAGTTCAACCGCTGCCCGATCCACGAGCCGGCTGCGTGAACGTAGGGTGCCTAAATTGGCGCTTACCGTGCCACGATCAGCCGCAAGCCCAGCCCGATGAACACCGCCCCGGCGATCCGGTCCAGCCACATGCCGGCCGTGGGGGTGCGGTTGAGCCACTGCCCGATCGTGCCCGAAAAATAGCCGAGCGTGCCGAAGATCACGGCCGCCTGCAAGGTGAATGCGATGCCCAGCAGGCCGATCTGCAGGTTGGCGTCGCCGCGCGCGGCCACCACGAACTGCGGCAGGAACGACAGGAAGAACAGCACCACCTTGGGATTGATCACCGCGGCCACCAGCCCCTTGGTAAACAGGTGCAGCGCCGGTTCATCCGGTGCGCCCGCCGCCTCGACCCGCGCGCCGCCGCGGCTGCGGATCGCCCCCCAACCCATCCAGATCAGGTACAGGCCACCAACGACCTTGAGCGCGGTAAACGCCGTCGGCGAAGCCGCGATCAGCGCGCTGACCCCAATCACCGCCAGTATCGTGTGACTGATGCAGCCGAGCGCGCAGCCAAGGCCGAAGGCGACCCCGCGCAGGCGGCCCTTGGCGATGCCGGTGCTGAGCACCATCAGGTTGTCGGGTCCGGGCGACAGGGTAATCAGCACGGCGGCGGCCAGGAAGCCGAAGAGTTGTTCGGGCGTGAGCATGGGGAGAAAAAAGAACGACGGGCGAACAGCTTAACGCATGTTCGCCCGTCGCGGCAGCGCTGGTGCTGAGCTTACGACTTCTTGCAGCTCAGTTCCTTGGCATTGGCGCCCCACTGGATGGTGGTCTTGCCCTGGTGTTCCTTGAACGTCTCTTCACGATTGCGATAGGAGATACCGCTTGCCATCTTGTCGCCGCGCAGCAGCAGGTGCTGCTTGTCGCGCACGATGACCATCGCGGCCGGCGTGGTCTCGAGGAAGGTGGCGCTGAACTTGCTGCCGTCGCTGCAGGTGAACGCGACCGGGCCGGTGGTCTTGGCGACCTTGTAGCTCGATTGCAGCTGCAGCGCGCGGCTGCCGTAGGCGTTGTCGATGCAGGCGTTCAGGTTGGCGGCGTCGCTGCATTTCTTGACGCCGTCCCACCACTTGGTGTGCTGTTCCTGCAGTTCCTTGCTCGGACCGGCGTCGAGCTTTTCGAGTGCCGCACGGTACATGGCGAACACCAGGCCTTCGGATTCGGCCGAGCCTGGCGCGGCGCAGACCTTGGCTTCGGCGCTGCCGATGCCCTTGGCGCAAAAGCCCGGCATCGAGACGGCCTGGGCGCCCAGCGGCAGGGCCAGGACGGCGGCGGCGATGAGTAGTTTTTTCATGATGTGCTCCTTATTGTGGAAGATGGGGTGCGCCGCGGCGTCATGCGCAAGCGCCGTAGATGGCCGATATGCGCCTTGTCAGGCCTTGATCTTGCCGAGGTCGAGTTCGATCCAGGTCGGCGCATGGTCGCTCGGCTTATCGCGGCCACGCACGAATTTGTCGACCCCGGCGTCCTTCAATGCCGGCTGCAGCGCGGGGCTGAGCAGCAGGTGATCGATGCGGATGCCGGCGTCGCGTCCGAAGGCGTTGCGGAAGTAATCCCAGAAGGTATAGATGGTGTCGTCCGGGTGGATGGTGCGCAGCGAATCGAGCCAGCCCTGCGCAATCAGGCGCTCGAAGGCGGCGCGGGTCTCGGGGCGGAACAGGGCGTCGTCGACCCAGCGCTCGGGTTTATACACATCGCGCTCGGTCGGGATGACGTTGAAGTCGCCGGCCAGCACCGCCGGTATGCCTTGCGCCAGCAGCTCGAGGCCGCGCAGGCGCAGGCGCTCCATCCAGGCCAGCTTGTAGTCGTACTTGGGGCCGGGGGCCGGGTTACCGTTGGGCAGATAGAGACCGGCGACCAGGATGCCTTTATAGACGACCTCGATGTAGCGGCTCTGCTCATCGCTCTCGTCGCCTGGCAGGCCGCGCTGCACCTCTTGCGCCGGTTCGCGGGTTAATATCGCTACACCGTTCCAGCTCTTCTGGCCATGCCAGATTGCGTGGTAGCCGGCGTCCTCGATCGCCTGCAGCGGAAATTTGTCCTGCGGCGCCTTCAGCTCTTGCAGGCAGACGACGTCGGGCGCGCGCTCGCCGAGGTACTGGACCAGGGCGTCCAGCCGGCTGTTGATGCTGTTGACATTGTAGGTTACGACGAGCATGGCTTCTCCGATTCGGGTAGAGTCATTATGACAACAATTGGCGGCAACTGGCGCACGGCTATGACGCCCGCTGCGTGGCTATATGAGTTTTTCGGCATTTTCTTATGGCAAATCAGTCGTTTTTCGATATAAGCGTTTGTTCTATACTCGTTGGATCATTATCAATGCTGGAGCTTGCATGATCACTCGCCGTCACCTCATCCTGGGCGCCTTCGCCCTGGGCGCCCCTTTTGCGGCCAGCCTGGCCCATGCCGACCAGCTGGCCGACGTCAAGCAAAAAGGGCAGATCGTGTTCGGCGTGCTCGGCACCGATGAACCGAACAGCTTCATCGAGCCCAAGTCGCGCCAGCTGGTCGGCTACGAGATCGACATCGCCAACGCGATCGCCAAAAAGCTGGGCGTGAAACCCGTGTTCAAGCAGATCTCGGTCGCCGCCCGCATCCCCGAGCTGCAGCAGGGGCATGTCGACATCCTGGCCGCTTCGCTCACCCACAACAAGGAACGCGAGTCGCAGGTCGATTTCGCGCTGACCCACTTCGTGACCGGTTCCAAAGTCATGGTGCGCGCGGCCAGCGGCATCACCGGCTTGCCGCAACTGGCCGGCAAGAAGGTGCTGACCGTGCGCGGCGGCACCCAGGAAACCAATATCCGCAAGGCGGTCCCGAATGTCGAGGTGGTCACCTTCGAGAACACCCAGCAAGCGTTCCAGGCGCTGCGCCAGGGTAAGGGCGTGGCTTATGTGAACGACGAATCCTCGCTCTTGTCCGACTACGGCAAGCTGGGCCCGGCCGCCAAGGGCTTCACGATACTGTCGCCATCGATCGGCAACGAGCCGCTCGCACTCGGCCTGCGCAAAGGTGAAAAAGGCCTGAAGGCGGTGGTCGACCAGACCCTGCGCGAACTGGAAAGCAGCGGCGCCGCCGAGCAGCTGTTCAACAAATGGTATGGCCCCGGCACCCGCACCAACCTCGCCAAGCGCAGCTTCAAGATCCATACCGACCGCATCTAAGTCAAACCTCTGAGTCCGGCCCTTGTTCTTCGATCCGTCCATCCTGCAGTCAGGCCAATACCACGACTGGCTGGTGCAGGGCCTCGTGCTCTCGATCCAGCTGACTGTGATCAGCTTCGCCTTCGCGCTGCCGTTCGGGGCGCTGGTGGCAGTGATGCGCACCTCGAGCTTGGCCCCGCTGCGCGCGATCGGCGCCACGCTGGTCGAAGCGATCCGCAATGTACCGCTGCTGGCGCACCTGCTGTTCTGGTACTTCGCCTTCCCCGAACTGCTGCCGGAAAGCGCGCGCGAGGTGCTGTACGCGAACAACCCGGAAGTGGTGTGCGCCGTCATTGCCCTGAGCCTGTACGCCGGCGTGCACATGGCCGAGGACATTCGCAGCGGTATCCGTGCGATACCCGCCACCCAGTTGGAGGCCGCCCGTTCGCTTGGCCTGGGACGCATCGCCGCGGTGCGCCTGGTGCTGCTGCCGCAGGCGCTGCGCGCCTCGGTGCCGCCGCTGCTGTCGCAGACCGTCAACCTGTGGAAGGACAGCAGCGTAGCGACCGTGATCGGCGCGGCAGAACTGATGTACCAGGCCGCGCGCGTCGAGACCGCGAGCTTTCGCAGCCTGGAAGCGTTCACCTTCGCCACCCTGGCCTACCTGACGGTGTCGCTGCTGATCTCGGCCGCGGCCTATCTGTTCCAGCGCCGCTATCCGGTGCGGACAGCCTAGGGGACAGACGATGCTCGAACTGATCGATACCTACTGGTTGTATTTCCTGGTCGGCCAATACCCGCAAGGCCCGCTCGGCGGCCTGGCGTTGACTATCCTGCTGTCCGGCGCCGCGCTGGTGCTGGCGATGCCGCTTGGCCTGGCATTGGGGATCGCGCGTGTCAGTCCCTATCGCGCCATCAGCCTGCCGGTGGCCGGCGTGGTGCAGGTGGTGCGCGCGGTGCCGCTGCTGCTGGTGCTGTTCTGGGTCTACTTCTTCCTGCCGGCGCTGACAGGCGTGAAGACCTCGCAAGCGGCCACGATGCTGATCGTGCTGGTGGTGTTCGACAGCGTCTACCTGGCCGAGATCGTGGCCGCCGGCATGCGTGCGCTGCCGAAAGGGCAGCTCGAGAGCGCCCGTTCGCTGGGCCTGGGCTACGGCGCCGCGCTGCGCCACGTGGTGCTGCCGCAGACCCTGCGCCACGGCCTGCCGTCGATCGTCAACCAGCTGGTCTCGACCATCAAGGCGACCTCGCTCGGCTACATCATCGGGCTGTCCGAAGTGTCCTTTATCGCCAGCCAGATCAATACCCTGGTGTTCACCCAGGCGGTCGAGGTCTACCTGATCCTGGCGCTGACCTATTTTATCCTGTGTTTCGGCCTGTCCCGCCTGGCCTTCCTGCTCGAGCGGCGCCTGCAGCGGCGCACGCTGCAGGCGTCATGAAAGTGTTTGAACGATGATCGTCCTCGATAAAGTCAATAAGTTCTACGGCGACTACCACGCGCTGGTGGATATCACCGAACGCGTGGAAAAGAACGAGGTGCTGGTGGTGTGCGGGCCTTCCGGGTCCGGCAAGTCGACCCTGATCCGCACCCTCAACCGGCTCGAAGAGATCGACAGCGGCCGCATCGAGATCGATGGCCGCGACATCCATGCCAAGGGGGGCGACGTCAATGCGCTGCGCGCCGGCATCGGCTTCGTGTTCCAGAGCTTTAATCTGTTCCCGCACCTGACGGTGCTCGAGAATTGCACGCTGGCGCCGGTCAAGCTGGGACGCGCGAGCAAGGCCGAGGCCCGTGAACACGCCATGCAGTTGCTCGAGCGGGTCGGCCTGGCGCACAAGGTCGACGCCTATCCGAATGCGCTGTCGGGCGGCCAGCAGCAGCGGGTGGCGATCGCCCGCGCGCTCGCCATGCGGCCGCCGATCATGCTGTTCGACGAGCCGACCAGCGCGCTCGACCCCGAAATGGTGGGCGAGGTGTTGCAGGTGATGCGCGGCCTGGCCGGCGAGGGCATGACCATGGTCTGCGTGACCCACGAGATGGGATTCGCGCGCGATGTGGCCGACCGCATCTGGTTCATGGCCGAGGGGAAGATCCTGGAGAAGGCGACGCCGCAGGAATTCTTCGCCAACCCCCGCCATCCGCGCGCGCAGCAGTTCCTGGCCGACCGCCGCCGCGACTAGCCGGGTGGTCCCGGGAATCACCGCACTCCTGGGCAGTATGACGCTCGCATGGAATCCCTGCCTGCCGTAGATCGGGGCCGCGACTTCTGGTAGTCTCGGTTGCTTGTGTCTTCCTCAACATCCAGCCCGGGATCCCCATGAACGCCGCCTCCACCAGCCGTCGCCGCCTGCTCCTGACCGTTTTGGCGCTGTGCGCCGAACTGGGCCTGCTGGCCCGCGAACATGTCAATGGCGGGGTACTGGCGCATCACCTGCTGGCCAATCCCGAGCTGCCCGCGGTATCGAACTGGTGGGGCCTGCTGCTGGTGCCGCTGCTCACCTGGTGGACCGTCGGACGGGCCGAGCGCCGCGCCCAGCTTGCCGCC
>Ga0265797_10001835_pt1 | contig 36851 bp, 39 predicted proteins | sample P2T30metagenome_FD_192433 | JGI IMG/M metagenome (GOLD analysis project Ga0265797, IMG submission 192433) | Plant litter microbial communities from East Loma Ridge, Irvine, California - P2 T30 | ecosystem: Environmental > Terrestrial > Plant litter > Unclassified | place: USA: California...
CTGTACAACCACCACATTCCACAGCGCGCCATCGGCAGTAAAACACCTATCCTCGCACTTAAGGAATGGCAACAGAAGCGGCCGGAGTTATTCGTTAAACGCGTTTATGATCAAACGGGACTCGACACGGCCAGCTACGGATGGGTACATGATCCAACGAGTCTAGACGCGTAGCAAGCCTACCGTCTTTATGAACTCGACTCTAAAACCTATACAGCGCCTACAGGGCGTTCAAAAAGCAAAAAGCCCAACCGTATAGGCTGGGCTTTCGCATATTCTTTGGTGCCGGCTGCAGGACTCGAACCCGCCACCTGATGATTACAAATCAACTGCTCTACCTGATGAGCTAAGCCGGCAATGTGCCAGGATTATAACCTTATTTGATGCGGGTCAACGTAGGCCGGCCACCTTTTTTCGGTGGCTCATCGTCGCCGTCGGGCAGATGCGACACCGCGGAGGCCGTCTTGGCCGGCACTGCAGCCAGACCAGGCGCCGGTGCGGCCGCCAGTTCGGGAGAAGATGCAGGCGCTGGTGCAGGCGCGAGCGCCGGTGCCGTAGGCGCAGGCGCCATCTCGGCCGCGGTCGTGCTTACCTCGAATGCCATGCCCTGGCCGTTCTCGTTGGCATAGATCGCCAGCACGTTCTGCACCGGAATGTACAGCTCGCGCGACACGCCGTTAAAGCGCGCGCGGAAGGTGATGGCATCGTTGTCCATCTTCAGCCCGGAAGTGGCGCCGTAACTGATGTTGAGGATGATCTCGCCCTTTTTCACGTATTCCATCGGAACCGTGGTTGCGGCGTCGACCTTGACCGCCAGATACGGCGTATGGCCGCTGTCCGTGCACCATTCGTAGATGGCGCGCAGCAGGTACGGCTTGGTGGAGATGTCTGGCATGTTCGGAATTCGGGTTGCATCGAATTGCACGCCAGTGTAATCCGAATCGCCGTGAAGCGTCGGACAACTGGCGTGCAACAGTATTGGAACTTCAAAAACCTCAACAACCGTAGCGAGCGGCAGCAATGCTGGCCGAGGAGCACAGCTGTACGGACGTACAGCGAGCACCGCAAGCCGGCAGTGCAACGCGCAGTAGGTTGTTGGGATTTTTAACGGCGCATGACCTTTTCGGATGGCGTCAGCGCTTCGATGTAGGCCGGACGCGAGAAGATGCGCTCGGCGTACTTCATCAGCGGGGCCGCGGTCTTCGACAGCTCGATGCCGTAGTGGTCGAGGCGCCACAGCAGCGGGGCGATCGCCACGTCCAGCATCGAGAACTCGTCGCCCAGCATGTACTTGTTCTTCAGGAACAGCGGTGCCAGCGTGGTCAGGCGGTCACGGATTTCGGCGCGAGCCTTGTCGTGGCTCTTGTCGGTGACCTTGTTGCGCTCGTTCTCGAGCGTGTTCACGTGCACGAACAGCTCTTTTTCGAAGTTGAACAGCATCAGGCGGGCACGCGCGCGCATCAGCGGGTCGGCCGGCATCAGCTGCGGGTGCGGGAAGCGCTCGTCGATGTACTCGTTGATGATGTTCGATTCGTACAAAATCAGCTCGCGTTCGACCAGGATCGGCACCTGGCCGTACGGGTTCATCGTCGAGATGTCTTCGGGCTTGTTGAACAGGTCCACGTCGCGCACTTCGAAGTCCATGCCCTTTTCGAACAGGACCAGGCGGCAGCGTTGGGAGAACGGGCACGTCGTGCCGGAGTAGAGAACCATCATGGTTTATAGTTCCTTCAAGAAACAAAGGGGTGCAGCCAGTGGCCCACCCCAAAATAGACATTGCCCGCATTATAACCGGGCAATCAAATCACTTTACGTCTTTCCAATAAGAAGCATTCAGACGCCAGGCAAGGAAAGCGAACAGGGACAGGAACAGCACCACGATCGCACCCATCCGCTTGCGCAGGTCGCGTGCCGGTTCGGCCATCCATTCCATGTACGCCACCAGGTCGGCGATCTGGGTATCGAACTCCGGCTGGCTCAGGCTGCCGGGGCTGACCTGCTCGAAACCGGCGAAACGGTGTACAGTCTTGCCCTTCTCGTGCGGGTCCGGCTCCTCGACCATTTTTACCGTACGCACACCCTGCAGCTGCCACAGCACGTGCGGCATGGCGACGTTCGGCACCACCAGGTTGTTCCAGCCGGTCGGCCGGGCGTCGTCCTTGTAGAAGCTGCGCAGGTAAGTATATAAATAGTCGCTGCCGCTGCCGGCGCTCGAGGCGCGCGCCCGCGTGATCACCGACAGGTCCGGCGGCACCGCGCCGAACCACGCCTTGGCATCGCCCGGCCGCATCGCAATCGTCATCACGTCGCCTACCTTCTCGCCCGAGAACAGCAGGTTGTTCTTGATCTGGTCCTGGCTCAAGCCAAGCTCCCGCAGGCGATTGTAGCGCATCGCCGATGCCGAATGACAGTTCAAGCAATAGTTGACGAACAACTTGGCGCCATTCTGCAGCGAAGCGATGTCGGTGCGCTCGGGCGCGCGGTCGAGCGGGAACGTACCTTCGTTCGCGAACACCAGGCCCGGCAACAGGGCCAGAAGCGCAATCAGTTTCTTCGTAAGATTCATGGTTGTCCTTTGGCTCGGTCCGGATCAGTGCGGGGTCCAGGTCACACGCTTGGGCAGCGGCTTGAAGCGTCCCATCGTGCTCCACCACGGCATCAAGAGGAAGAAGCTGAAGTACAACAGCGTCGCCAGCTGGGCGATCAGCGTGTAGGTCGGGGTCGGCAGCTGGGTGCCGAGGTAGCCGAGCACCAGGAAGCACACGAAGAACACGCCGTACACCGCCTTGTGCCAGCCCGGGCGGTAGCGGATCGAGCGCACCGGCGAGTGATCGAGCCAGGGCAGCAGCGCCAGGATCACGACCGACGAGCCGAACAGCACCACGCCCCAGAATTTCGCGTCCAGCACCTGCGGCAGCATGCCGATCTCGAGCAGCACGGCGAGTACCGTGATGGCGATCTTGGTCGTGTACGACAGGCGCGAGCGCAGCCAGATGAAGACGACGTAGGCGGCCAGGCCGGCCATCACCACCCACATGAAGTCGGAAGTGGTGGCGCGCAACACCGAGTAGAACGGCGTGAAATACCAGGTCGGCGCGATGTGCGGCGGCGTTTTCAGCGAATCGGCCGGCAGGAAGTTGTTGTATTCCAGGAAGTAGCCGCCCATCTCGGGCGCAAAGAACACGATCGAGCTATAGATCAGGAGGAATACCGAGACGCCGAAGAAATCCTTGGTCGTGTAGTAGGGATGCGACGGAATCGTATCGACGCCATGGCCGTCCGGACCGGGGTTGTCCTTCACTTCGATGCCGTCCGGGTTGTTCGAGCCGACTTCGTGCAGCGCGATCAGGTGCGCCGCCACCAGGCCCAGCAGCACCAGTGGAATCGCGATCACGTGGAAGGCAAAGAAACGGTTCAGGGTCGCGTCGGACACCACGTAGTCGCCACGGATCCACAGCGACAGGTCCGGGCCGATGCCGGGAATCGCGCTGAACAAATTGACGATCACCTGCGCGCCCCAGTACGACATCTGGCCCCACGGCAGCAGGTAGCCGAAGAAGGCTTCGGCCATCAGGCACAGGAAGGTGGCGAAGCCGAACAGCCAGATCAGTTCGCGCGGCTTGCGGTAGGAGCCGTACATCAGCGAACGCGTCATGTGCAGGTAGACCACGATGAAGAAGGCCGAGGCGCCGGTCGAGTGCATGTAGCGCACCACCCAGCCCCAGGGCACGTCGCGCATGATGGTCTGTTCGACCGAATTGAAGGCCAGCGCGGCGTCCGGCTTGTAGTGCATCGTGAGGAAGATGCCGGTAACGATCTGGATCACCAGCACCAGCATCGCCAGCGAACCGAAGATGTACCAGACGTTGAAATTCTTCGGTGCGTAGTAGCGGCCCCACTGTTCCTGCCACAGTTTGGAGAGCGGGAAGCGGTCGTCGATCCAGGCCAGCGCCTTCTGGCTCTTCGGCGCATCGGCCGGGAGCTTGGTTTCCTTGAATGCGGCGCCCATTTATGCCTCCCCTTTATTGTCTTTGCCGATCACGATCTTGTTGTCGGACAGGTACATGTACGGAGGGACATCGAGATTGACCGGTGCCGGCTTGTTCTTGAACACACGGCCGGACAGGTCGAAGGTGGAGCCGTGGCAGGGGCACAGGAAGCCACCGTGCCAGTCGTCCGGCAGGTTCGGTTGGGCGCCTTCCTGGAAGCGGGAGGAGGGCGAGCAGCCCAGGTGGGAACAGATGCCGACGACGACCAGCAATTCCTTGTGGTCCTTGTATGCGCGGAATTCGTTCTTGGCGTACTCGGGCACGTCCATCTGATAGCTCTTGTCGGACCCCGGGTCGGCGACCAGGTTGTCGTTCTGCTTCAGGCTGGCCATCATTTCAGGCGTGCGCCGCAAAATCCATACGGGTTTGCCGCGCCATTCGGCCACTTTCATTTCGCCGGGTTTGACGTCCGAGATATCGACCTCGACTGGAGCGCCGGCCGCCTTCGCGCGTTCGGAAGGTTGAAGGGTACTGACCAGGACTCCGGCCGTTGAAATACCGACGACACCACCCGCCGCGCATGTAGCCACGAGCAAGCCTCGCCGGCCTGAATCGACCTGCTTCTCATTACTCATACCAACTCCATTCGTCAAATGCGAAATGTTGCACTGCAATGCCTTGCAATACAGGTAAAACCATTATTGCAACGGTCGATTATATGTGAACACTTTTACAAATTAAAGAAAAAACGTTCCGCCAATAATCAGTTTGCCCAGCTCGCATAAGGGCTACGCGTGCGCCGCTGCCGTCGGGCTGGCGCGCCTTCCTGTATCATCGTCCGAACATCTTCAATGATAAAAAGGACAAGGAGCAGCAATGGCCATGATGGAAGAATTCCGGAAATTCGCGATCAAGGGCAACGTGGTCGACCTCGCGGTCGGCGTGATCATCGGCGGCGCCTTCGGCCGCATCGTCGATTCGCTGGTGCAGGACGTGATCATGCCGCCGATCGGCAAGCTGTTTGGCGGCCTCGACTTCGCGAGCTACTACATTCCGCTGAACCACCAGGCCTATGGCTTGCCGCTGGCCGAAGCGAAAAAAGCCGGCGCCGTGCTGGCCTACGGTAATTTCCTGACCATCCTGCTGAACTTCCTGATCCTGGCTTTCGTGATCTTCCAGATGGTGCGTCTGATGAACCGCTTGCGCAACTCCTTCCATCACCCGGACGAGGACAAGCCGGCCATGCCGCCGCCAACGCCCGAAGACGTCCTGCTGCTGCGCGAAATCCGCGATTCACTGAAAAAATAGATTCCGGGCTAAAGCCATGCGCCGCTACTGGCTCCTGTTCGCGCAAACCGTCACCATCGCGCTCGGCGTGTATGCGGTGATCGCGGCGCTGCGCCCGGCGTGGTTGGAGCGGGCGCCGACCCAGGTCGGCATCGGGACGCCGGGCCGCGCGATCCCGGTACTGCAGGCGCCTGGCGCCGGCGGCGCATCGCCGGGCAGCTACCGCGATGCGGCCGGACGGGCGATGCCGGCCGTGGTCAACATCCTCACCAGCAAGGCGCTGCGCGACACGCATCCGCTGTTGAAAGACCCGTTCTTCAAACGCTTCTTCGGCGACAAGATGCCGCCGCAGGAACAGATGGCCAGCCTCGGTTCCGGCGTGATCGTCAGCGCCGACGGCTACATCCTGACCAACAACCACGTGGTCGAGGGCGCCGACGAGATCGAGGTCGGTCTGGCCGACGGCCGGAAGGCCGAAGCCAGCGTGGTCGGCACCGATCCGGAAACCGACCTGGCCGTGATCCGCATCCGCGAAAAAAACCTGCCGGTGATCGTGCTGGGCGAGCCCGACAAGGCGCGGGTTGGCGACGTGGTGCTGGCCATCGGCAACCCGTTCGGGGTCGGCCAGACCGTCACCCTGGGCATCATCTCGGCGCTGGGCCGGAACAATTTACACATCAATCACTTCGAGAATTTCATCCAGACCGACGCCGCCATCAACTTCGGCAACTCGGGCGGGGCGCTGGTCGACAGCCGCGGCAATTTGCTCGGGATCAATTCGGCGATCTATTCGCAGACCGGCGGCTCGGTCGGCATCGGCTTTGCGATTCCGGTGTCGACCGCGAAGACGGTGCTGGACTCGATCGTCAAGCATGGCCAGGTGGTACGCGGCTGGATCGGCATCGAATCCCAGGACATCACGCCGGAATTGGCCGGTAATTTCGGCCTCGGGCGCGACGCCGGCGCCATCATCGCCGGGGTCGTGCGCGGCGGCCCTGCGGATCGCGCCGGCATGCGCCCCGGCGACATTTTGCTGGCCGTCAAAGGCCGCAAGGTCGGCAATACCAACGACATGATGAATCTGATCGCCGAACTGCCGCCGGGCGAAAAGGCGCCGATGACGGTGATGCGCAAGAACCGAGAGACGACGCTGGCGGTGACGGTCGGACGCCGGCCGCGCCAGGCGCCCTGATTTTTCCTTATAAACCTGTTACGGAACCCCCATGCACCTGCGTGACCTGACGCAATTCCTGACCGAGCTCAAAGACAACAACACCCGCCCCTGGTTCATCATGAACAAGCCCCGCTACGACATCCTGCGGGCCGAGTTCGTGGAAGTGTTGACCGAACTGATCCGGGAGATTGGCCAATTCGACCGCCAGGTGATCGCCTGCGATCCGAAAAAGGCCATGTTCCGCTTCCAGCGCGATACCCGTTTTTCGAACGACAAGACGCCGTACAAAAACCATTTCTCGGCCGGCATTGCGCCGGGCAACAAGCGCCGTCCCAGCGAAGGCGGCGGTCCGACCTATTATTTCCACATCGAAGCCAACGGCACCCTGCTGTTCGGCGCCGGCGAATACCTGCCGCCGGCGGCGCGCCTGAAGGCGATCCGCGAACACGTGGTCAACGATGCGACAGGTTTCTCGAAAATGTTGAAGAATAAACATCTGCGCGAGACCTATGGCGACCTGAATCCGGAAGACAAGCTGCAACGCCCGCCGAAAGGTTTCGACCCGAATCATCCGCTGGTCGACTATTTGAAGCTGAAAAGTTATTTTGTCTGGATCGAAACCAAACTGGACATCAATGCCCCGGACAAACTGGTGCCCCAGCTCGCGCAGGGATTCAAGGATGCCACCGCGCTGGTGAACTGGCTGCGCGGGGTGCCGCAAACTTACGACGAGTAATGATTGGAGAGAAACATGGCCTTGCAACATGCAGTATCGGGTGAACGGATCGCACTACAGCGCGGCGAAGACGACATCGCCAACTTCACGTCGATCGCGTTGATCAAGACCGATCACATGGAATTGATCCGGCTGGTGCTGCCGAAGGACAAGCCCATGCCGGAGCACTGGGTCGAGGGAGAAATGACCCTGCTGTGCCTGGAAGGCGAGATCGTGTTCCAGGCCCACGGCCGCAGCACGATCCTGAAGCCGAACGAGATGGTCTACCTGGCGGGCGGCGAACCGCACGCGATCAGCGCCAATGCAGACGCGGTAGGCTTGATGACGATCCTGCTGCATCCGGGCGACAACAGCGGCGGCCCGACCCGCAGCGCCAACACCTGATGTAGGGTGGGCGGCTTTGCCGCCCACGCGTTCAAATCACGTTTGCGATGCCACGTCCGCCAACAATCACCGCGTGGACGGGGAACCCGTCCACGCTACGGTAAACCTATTACGCTAATTCATTCCGCGGATCCCGCGCCAGCAACTGCCCGGCCATCTCTGCCGCAGGAATCCCGTCGAACAACACCCCGGCCACCGCATTCGTGATCGGCATGTCCACGCCCATCCCGCGCGCCAGTTCGCGCACCGCCTTGGCACAGGGCACACCTTCCGCCACATGCCCCAGCTCGCGCACGATGGTGTCCAGCTGCTTGCCCTCGGCCAGCGCCAGGCCGACGCGACGGTTACGCGACAGATCGCCGGTGCAGGTCAGGATCAGATCGCCCATCCCGGTCAGGCCCATGAAGGTGCCGGCATGCCCGCCCAGCGCCGTGCCCAGCCGGGTGATCTCGGCCAGGCCGCGCGTGATCAGCGCCGCGCGCGCATTCAGGCCGAGGCCGAGGCCGTCGGCCGCACCGGTGGCGATCGCCAGGATATTTTTGACGGCGCCGCCGACTTCCACGCCGACCAGGTCGTCGCAGGCATACACGCGCATATTGCCGCCATGCACCAGGCTGACCACGCGCTCGCGCAGTTCGCCCGAGGCCGAGGCCACGGTCAGCGCACACGGCAGGCCGCGCGCCACTTCTTGGGCAAACGAGGGGCCGGACAGGGCGGCCCCGGCGATGGCGTCGCCCAGCACCTCGTTGACGACCTGGTGCGGCAGCAGGCCGGTATCGTATTCGAAACCTTTACAGAGCCAGACGATGTTCGGGATCGGACGTCCCTTCAGCGCCTGCAGCAGCGGGCGCAGGCCGGCCACCGGGCAGGCGGCGATCAGCAGCGGGGTGCTGCCGGGCGTCGCTACGTCGTCGGCAGCCGCCGTATCCGTCACGTGTTCGGTGACATGACGGATGGCCGCCTCGAAATCGGCGCTGACCTGCAAGCCTGCCGGGAAGGGAAAACCGGGCAGATAATCGGTGTTCTCGCGCGCCGCGGCGCTGCGTTCCATCTGCGCGGGATTGCGTCCCCACAGCAGCACCTTGTGGCGGGCGGCCAGCGCGATCGCGACCGCCGTGCCCCAGGCGCCGGCGCCGAGGACGGTAATGTTCTGTACTTGTTTGGTGTCGTGCATATCAGATACCCCAGACGTCGGACGCCCTGATGTAACCGCTGACGCCGTCGCGGTGGCGCACGCGCACCCAGGGACCGGTTTCCGGATCGACCAGTTCGAGCAACACGTTCTTGTCGGCCGTCATCACGACCGGCGCCGCGTCGTCGGGTGTCGCCCGCACTTTGGCGGAGGCTGCCTTGACGATCACGTTGCGCTTGGCCGACAGGCCTTTCAGCTCGGTCCAGGCCATGTCGCCCGCGGCATCGCGCACCTTGACCCAGTCGCCGTAGCTGAGCACGACCTCGACCGGCATGCCGCTCGGGGCCACGAACAGCTTGCCGCCCTTGATGGACGGGGCGTCGTACAGGATCACGGAACGTGCGCCCACGCTCTTGAAATCGAAGGCGTGTGCGGCAAACGAAGCCAGCAACAGGCAACTGCCGATGAGGAGGCGGGGGAGAGTGCGCTTGCGGGTGGAAAGCATGCGGGCCTTTGGGAAGACGATAGACGCCGAAAGGCAGAAAAGATAGGCTAGGTAGGTTAGGCAGCGATTGTGTTCCCCCTCGGGGAACGCAATCGCTACCGATAAGCCATGTAGCGGGCTACAACGACAGTATTACTGGTTGCCGATCGGGGTGCCGGCGGTGGCAGCCTGCTCGGCCAGGGCCTGGCGGCGCTGCTGGTAGAACACTTCGAAGTTGATCTCGGCCAGATGCACCGGCGGGAAACCGGCACGGGTGATCACGTCGGCGATGTTGCTGCGCAGGTAAGGATAGATGATGTTCGGGCAACCGATGCCCAGCAGCGGATCCATCTGGTCAGCCGGGATGTTGCGGGCTTCGAAGATACCACCCTGCTTGCCTTCGACCAGGAAAGCGACCTTGTCCTTGACCTTGGCGGTCACGGTGATGGTCACGGTCGATTCGTAGATGCCATCGGCGATGGCTTCGGCGCCGACGTCCAGCGAGACCTCGATGGTCGGGGCTTCCTGCTCGAGGAAGATCGCCGGGGAATTCGGTTGTTCCAGCGACAGATCTTTCAGGTAGATACGCTGGATTTGGAATACGGGTTGCAGGTTTTCGTCAGCCATGGAACGCTTTCGTTTAATTGTAAGAAGAACAGCAGTCGCTATTCCAGATGCTTAAGGCTTTGGCAGGTGCTCCAATACCAAGGCGTCGGCAATTGTATCAAAACCAATTCGGTTGCAATAGCCATTGTCAGACAACTTCCAGACAAAGGCGCAGACTGCTGCGGCGCCCGCCAAACCGCCTGCAAAGCGGCCCGGCGGCTGCCCGTTCCTGCATGCCGTCAAGCCGCTTCGCCCTTCAGCAGCGGATCCAGGCGGCCGGCCTGGTCGAGCGCATACAAATCGTCGAAGCCGCCGACGTGGGTCTCGCCCACATAGATCTGCGGCACGGTGCGGCGGCCGGTGCGCTGCATCATGATGACGCGCTGTTCCGGGTCGAGGTCGACGCGGATGCGTTCAATTTCCGTTACGCCCTTGGCTTCGAGCAGGCGCTCGGCGCGCACGCAATAGGGGCAGCTGGCGGTATGGTAGAGAACAACATGGGCTGACATAGGAATTCCTTTCGATTATTTGGTCACGGGCAGGCCGGCGGCCGTCCAGGCGGCGTGTCCGCCTTCCAGGCCATAGATATCTGCGAACCCTGCCGTTTTCAACAGGCGCTCGGCCTTGGCGACGCGGCTGCCGTTCTGGTCGATCACGATCACGGTCTTGATCCGGGCCTTGTCGAGTTCACCGACCCGGGCGCTCAAGTCTGCCAGCGGAATGTTTTTCGCGTCGCGCAAGTGTCCGGTGGCGAACTCGTCGGCGGTGCGCACATCGATCACGGCGGTGCCCTTGCCGCGGTTGATCATCTGGGTTGCCTGCATGGTCGTGGCCAGGCGGCCGCGTGGCGCCAGCGAGGTCCAGAGCAGGGCGCCACCGGAAAGTACGGCGATCGCAACGGTGGGAAGATGGTCAAGGATGAAATTCACGAATGTTCCGTTGGTTGAACTGAATCCGCGCATTATAAAATAGAACTTGGCCGGTTATTTTTCTACGAACTTTCTTTAAGTAAGAGCTTATGTACAAAATCGTATTCATGCGCCATGGCGAGTCCACCTGGAATCTGGAAAACCGTTTCACCGGCTGGACCGACGTCGATCTCACCGCCAAGGGTGTCGAAGAAGCAAAAACCGCCGGCCGCCAGTTGCGCGAGGCCGGCTTCACCTTCGACCTGGCTTATACCTCGGTATTGACGCGTGCGATCCGCACCCTGTGGCTGGCCATGGACGAGATGGACATGATGTGGCTGCCGGTCAAGAACGACTGGCGCCTGAACGAGCGCCACTATGGCGCCCTGCAAGGCCTCGATAAAGCCGAGACCGCCGCCAAGTTCGGCGACGAGCAGGTGCTGGTCTGGCGCCGCAGCTACGACACCCCACCGCCGGCCCTCGAAGAAAGCGACGAGCGCACCTCGTTCGCCGACCCGCGCTACGCCGGCATCGACCGTGCCAGCATCCCGCTGACCGAATGCCTGAAGGACACCGTGGCGCGCGTGATGCCGGCCTGGGATGACGAAATCGCCCCGGCCATCCGTGCCGGCAAAAAGATCCTGATCTCGGCCCACGGCAACAGCCTGCGCGCCCTGATCAAGATGCTGGACAACATCAGCGACACCGACATCGTCGGCCTCAACATCCCGAACGGCACCCCGCTGGTGTACGAACTGGATGCCGACCTGAAGCCGATCCGCCATTACTACCTGGGCGACCAGGACGCGATCGCCGCCAAGATGGCTGCCGTGGCCAACCAAGGGAAGGCGAAGTAAGTCTTGCGCTTCCCCGTAACACGATCCGCCGCCGGCAAGCTGCTGTGCGGCTTGCTCGCCTGCGCGCTTGCCTTCGGACCGGCCCAGGCCGAATCACGCAAATCCACGCGCCCAACCGAGCGCAGCAAGCAAAAGGCAGCCGCCGAAGCTTCGCGCGCCGCCATCCAGCAAAAACTCGGCGCGCTGAAGAAGGACATCAGCCGTACCGAGAGCGAAAAGGAAGACGCGGCCGACGAGCTGTCCGCCTCCGAAGAAAAAATCTCGGACGCCAGCCGCGCATTGCGCGAGCTGTCCGACGAACAAGCCGCGACCAATGCCAAGCTGAAGGATCTTGCCAACGAGCAGGAGCGCCTGGCTCAGACCATCGCGTCGCAGAAGCAGCAACTGGCCAAGATGCTGCGAGAACATTACGTCGCGGGCAATGAAGACCGCGTCAAGCTGCTGCTGTCGGGCGACAACCCGAACCGCATCAACCGCGACCTGCAAATGATGGCGTACGTGTCGCAGGCCCAGGCAAAGCTGCTGACTTCGCTGCGCGGCAACTTGGCGGCGGTCGAGGCGAATCACGCGTCGACCCAGAACGCCAGGGACGAACTCGAAGAAATCGCCGACGAACAGAAAGAACAAAAGGCGCTGCTGGAAAAGGAAAAGGCCAAACGGGCGGCCCTGCTGGCCAATCTGTCGAGCAAGCTGGTCAACCAGCGCAAGCAGGCCAGCAGCCTGGAGCGCGACGAACAGCGCATGAGTGGCCTGGTCGATGAACTGACCCGCATCATCCGCGAACAGGAAATCGCCGCCGCCGCCGAGCGCAAGCGCCAGCAGGCGCTGGCCGCCGCGCGCGCCAAAGCGGCTGCCGAAGCCAAGGCCCGCGCACTGGCGCGCGCCAAGGCGCTGCAGCAGGAACGCGAACGCCTGGCGCGCGAAGCGGCCCGGACCGGCAAGCCGGCGAAACCGCTGCCGGTACCGGCGCCGGTGCCGGATGAGCCGAAAGTCGCGGCCGAACCGGCACCGCAAGAAGAGAAAACGCCGCCGCGCCGCGCCGACACCGCATTGGCGTCGAACCTGCCGAACGGCGCCTTCGAGAGCCTGCGCGGACGCATGCCGGCGCCGGTCGCCGGCCGTGTCGCCGCCCGCTTCGGTGCCAAGCGCGCCGACGGCCCGGCGTGGCGGGGCGTGTTCGTCAAGGCGGCGCAAGGTGCCGACGTGCGCGCGGTGGCGCCTGGCCGTATCGCCTACGCACGCGGCATGCGCGGCTGGGGCAATGTGATCATCATCAACCATGGCGGCGAATACCTGTCGATCTACGGTTTCAATGAGACGCTGCTCAAGCACGAAGGCGATACCGTCAAAGCCGGCGACGTCATCGCCAGTGCGGGCAATACCGGCGGCAACGAGGAATCGGGGCTATACTTTGAACTCAGGCATCTGGGCAAGCCGATCGACCCGGCCGGCTGGGTCAATTTCTAGGAAGTTCAGGAAAAAATAAATGGGTAGCAAACTCAAGAACTTCGGCCTGATCGGCATCGGCATGGTGGCCGGCGTGGCGGCATCGGTACAGTTTTCCGCATTTGCGCAAAAGGGCGGTGACACCCCGCTGCCGCTGGACGAACTGCGCCAGCTGGCCGACGTGTATGGCTTGATCAAGAGCGATTACGTGGAAAAGGTCGACGACAAGAAACTGCTGTCGGAAGCCATCGCCGGCATGGTCGCCTCGCTCGATCCGCATTCGGTCTACCTCGACCAGAAAGACTTTGCCGAGATGCAGGAAGAGGTCGAGGGCAAATTCGTCGGCGTCGGCGTCGAAGTCGCCATGGAAGACGGCTACGTCAAGATCGTGACCCCGATCGAGGATACGCCCGCCTACCGCGCCGGCATCAAGGCCGGCGACCTGATCACCCGCATCGACAACGTGCCAGTGAAAGGTTTGTCGCTGGACGACGCCATCAAGCGCATGCGCGGCGAAGCGCACAGCAAGGTCATGCTGACCATCGCCCGCCGCGGCGCCGACGCGCCCATGGTGGTGCCGGTCGAGCGCCAGGAAATCAAGGTGGCCAGCGTCAAGGGCAAGATCATCGAGCCGGGCTACGCCTGGTTGCGCATCAGCCAGTTTCAGGAAGAAACCGTCGATGAACTGGCCGCCAAGATCAAGGAGCTGTATGCCCAGAACCCGGCCATCAAGGGCCTGGTGCTGGACCTGCGCAACGACCCGGGCGGCCTGCTGCCGAGCGCGATCGGCGTGTCCGCCGCCTTCCTGCCGCAGAACGAAGCCATCGTCTCGACCTGCGGCCAGCTGGCCGAATCGAACGCGACTTTCTATGGCCGGCGCGAGTTCTATACGATGAAACCGGGCGCCGATCCGCTGTCGAAACTGCCGGCCGCCCTGAAAACCGTGCCGATGGTGGTGCTGGTGAATACCGGCTCGGCCTCGGCCTCGGAAATCGTGGCCGGCGCGCTGCAGGACTATAAACGCGCCATCGTGCTGGGCAGCCAGACCTTCGGCAAGGGTTCGGTGCAGACGCTGCGCCAGCTGACCGAAGACACCGCCGTCAAACTGACCACGGCGCGCTACTACACGCCGAAGGGCCGTTCGATCCAGGCGCTGGGCATCGTGCCCGACCTGAAAGTCGACGAGACGGCGGAAGGCGACGGCCTGAACGCGATGCAGGTGCGCGAAGCCGACCTCGACCACCACCTGGCCAACGAGGCCGAGAAAGGCGTTACAGCGTCTGCCGCCAAGGCCAAGCGCGACGAGCTGGAAGAAGAGCAGCGCGCGCTGGCCCTGCTGAAGAACGCCAAGCCGCTCGAGTTCGGCGGCAAGGACGATTTCCAGCTGGCGCAGGCGATCAATCACTTCAAAGGTTTGCCGGTGCGGCTGGCGAAGGCCGATCCGGACAGCGACAAGCCGGCACCGGCCCAGTTGCCGGGCGAAGAGCAGAAGCCGCCCGAGCTCAAGGGCGCGCCGAAGAAATAATGCAGGACCAGCAACTGCTGCGCTATTCGCGCCACATCCTGCTCGACGAGGTCGGCATCGAAGGTCAGCAACGCGCGCTCGACGCGCATGCGCTGATCGTCGGCGCCGGCGGCCTCGGCTCACCGGCCGCCCTCTACCTGGCGGCCAGCGGCATCGGCCGCATCACCCTGGTCGACGACGATACGGTCGACCTCACTAACCTGCAGCGCCAGGTGATGCACACGACGGCGCGCATCGGCCAGCCCAAGGTCGAGTCCGGCCGCGAAGCCTTATTGCAGATCAATCCCGACATCGACGTGGTCGCCTTGCGCGAACGCGTGGGGCCGGCCCGCCTGGCGGAACTCGCCGCCAGCGCCACTGTCGTACTCGACTGCAGCGACAATTTCTCGACCCGCCATGCGGTCAACCGCGCCTGCGTCGCCGCCGGAGTGCCGCTGGTGGCCGGCGCCGTAATCCGCTTCGACGGGCAAATTTCCGTCTACGACATGCGCGATCCGGCTTCGCCCTGTTACGCCTGCCTGTTTCCCGAGGACAGCCGTTTCGAGGATGTCGCCTGCAGCACGATGGGGGTCTTCGCGCCGCTGGTCGGCGTGGTCGGCGCGGTGCAGGCGGCCGAGGCGCTCAAGCTGGTGGCCGGCATCGGGCCGTCGCTGGCCGGACGCCTGCAGATGCTGGATGGGCGGGCGATGGAATGGAGCGAAGTCAGGGTGGCGCGCAATCCCGCCTGCCCGGTATGCGCGGCACGCGGCGTTCAGCGCGTCGAGTGATAAACGTGTCCTGCCTTTTACTCTGTCTTACAATTGGAAAAGTTCGCAAGATGGCCTTTGGCAGGCAATCCGACTTATACTAGATCGCTTTTCCCGACTCTTACTCAAAGATTGAGCCTTATGCAAAATGTTTCGCAACGCCTGAAGGGGCGCCGCAACCAGCGCGGCTTCACCCTCGTCGAAATCATGGTGGTCGTGGTCATCATCGGCATCCTCGGTGCCCTGGTCGTGCCGAAGCTGCTGGGCCGCACCGGCGAGTCGCGCGTTACCGCCGCCCGCGTCGACATCTCGACCCTGATGTCGGCACTCAAGCTGTATAAACTCGACAACCAGCGCTACCCGACCACCGAGCAGGGCCTGCAGGCATTGATCCAGAAACCGACCAGCGGTCCGTCCGCCAACGGCTGGAAGGAAGGCGGCTACGTCGAGCGCCTGCCGAAAGACCCGTGGGGCAACAATTACCAATACCTGTCGCCCGGCCTGCACGGCGAAGTCGACATCTCCTCGCTGGGCGCGGACGGCCAGCCCGGCGGCACCGGCGAAGATGCCGACGTCGGTTCCTGGGATAACAAATAAGCGGCAGACCAGCAGGCAAACCAGCGCCGAGGAGCCCTGAACCGATGACCATACGCGCGCGCGGGCTGTTGCGCCGGAAGAGTGCGCCGGCCCGGGGCTTCACCCTGGTGGAAATCATGGTCGTGATGGTCATCATCGGCATCACGCTGGGACTGGTATCGATCAATGCGATCCCGAGTCCGCGCCAGGACCTGCAGGACGAGGCGCGCCGCCTGTCGCTGCTGCTGCAGCTGGCGCGCGACGAGGCGATCGTGCGCAACCGCCCGGTCACCTTCGAAGCCACGCCCGAGCGTTATCACTTCCTGGTGCGCAACGAAACGCGCTGGGAGCCGATCGCCAGCGACGACCTGCTGCGCGAACGCGATTTCCGCAATGCCCCGCTGACCCTGCTGCTGGAACCGGCCAATGCCGGTACCGCCAATCCGCTGCGCATCACCTTCGGCCGCGAACCGGTCGACAAACCCTTCCTGCTGACCCTGGCCAGCGGCGACATCCGCGTCGCCATCCGGGCCGACGGCGTCGGCCACTTCACGGTCGAATGAGTCCGCCATGAACATGCGTATTCCATCGAAACAGCGCGGTTTTACCCTGCTCGAAGTGCTGGTGGCGCTGGTCATCGTCGGCACCGCGCTGGGCGCCGGCCTGCGCGCGGTCGGCAGCCTGAGCAGCAACGGTGCCAGCCTGCGCACGGCGATGATGGCGACCTGGTCGGCCGAAAACCGGCTGGTGCAGATCCGCCTGGGCAATGAATTCCCGGCCATCGGCAAGCGCGGCTTCGATTGTCCGCAGGGCGACCTGAACCTGGTGTGCCAGGAAGAAGTCATCGTCAGCCCGAACCCGCGCCTGCGCCGCGTCGAAGTATCGGTGTTCGACATCGAAAATCCGAACCGGCGCATCGTCAAGCTGGTGCAGCTGGTGTTGAGGCGGACATGAGGCACAGGAATAGCACGCAGCGCCGGCGCGGCTTCACCCTGGTCGAGCTGCTGGTCGCGATCAGCATCCTGGCCATCGTCGCCGTGCTCGGCTGGCGCGGCCTGGACAGCATCGTGCGCGCCCGCGGCACCCTCACCACGCAGATGGAAACCACGCGCGGCATGCAGCTGGCCTTTGCCCAGCTGCAGAGCGACTGCGAGCACATCACCCGTCCCGACGTCCTCAACGGCCGCCCCTACCTCTTGATCGGCAACGACCGCATCACCATGGTGCGCGAAGTGTTCACGGAAAACCAGCCCTCGCGCCTGCAGGTGGTGGCTTATCGCGTCATCAACGGCACCCTGGTGCGGCGCGAATCGAACGTCACGCGCGACCTGGTCGAACTGGATGCGCTGTGGCAGGCCTCCACCAGCGACACCGACACCGGCGGCAGCCTCGGCCTGCAGAACGGCGTCGCCGGGATGCAGGTGCTGGTCTGGCAGAACAGCGGCTGGCGCCAGGCGGTGACGACGATCAATACCGTAGCCCAGCAGGCGACGGGCGCCTCGCAGGATCCCACCGGCCTGCAGGTGGCGCTGTTGCAGGAAGGGCAGAAAGTGCCGCTGAGCAAATTCTTCCTGGTAGGAGAACCATGATGCCGGCAGCGAGGATGCGGCGCCCGCAGCACCCGTGGCGCCAGCGTGGCGTTGCGGTGATCACCGCACTGCTGTTGACCACGCTCGCAGTGGCGATCGTGGCCAGCCTGTTCTGGCAACAGCAGGTGCAGGTGCGCTCGATGGAAAACCAGCGGCTGCACCTGCAGACCAAGTGGATCCTGCGTGGCGCGCTCGACTGGTCGACCCTGGTGCTGGACACTTTCCGCGGCCAATACACCAGCCTCGACCAGCCATGGGCCACGCCGCTGGCCGAAACCCGGCTCGACCAATATATTGAGCGCGAGCGGGTCGAGGGAGAAAATTTCGATGCGACCTTGTCCGGCAACGTCACGGATGCGTCCTCGCGTTACAATTTACGCAATCTGGCTAACGCGAGCGGGTCGGTCACGGACCAGGTGGCGTTTTTCACGAACCTGTTGCGCACTCTCCAGATGCAGCAGTCGCTGGCCGACCGGATCGCGGATTACGTGTACGCCACCCTGCCGCCGGTGACGGCGCAGACCGCTGGGGAGACGCCGCCGGGATCGACGCAGCCGCCGGCAACGACAACGCCGCAGCGGCGCAGCACGGTCAGCGGCAAGCCGATCAGCCTGCTGCAGGTGGATGACCTGCTGGCGGTGCCCGGGATCACGCAGGAGATGGTCGAGCGGCTGCGGCCCTTCGTCACCGTGCTGCCGTCCGGGAACACGTTGACGACGGTGAATGTGAATACGGCGCCGCCGGAGCTGCTGGCGGCGCTGGTGTCGAACATGTCGGTGTCGGAAGCGAACACGCTGGTAGCGCAGCGCAAGCAGGCGCCGTGGAAGAACAAAGCGGATTTTACGACTGCACTGGGTAACCGTACCGTGATCGCGGGCGATTCGTGGGATGTGACGAGCGACTGGTTCCTGGTCGACAGCCGCATCCGGCTCGACCGCGCCGCGCTGAACGCCCAGGCGCTGATTTTCCGCCCGTCGACGCCGATCGCCGGCGGCACCCGGGTGATGTGGATCCGCGAGAACTAAACAAGAAAGCGAGACGGTTTGACTACACTTTATATCCGGCACCCGGCCCGCGCCGAAGGCGAACACGCGCTGAGCCGCTTCGCCCTCGTCAACGACGGCGGCGTCATCGAGCAGCAGGGCGAAGGCCCGCTGCGCAATCTGGGCGACCTGGTCGGCAGCGCACGCCGGGTCGTGCTGCTGCTGGCCGGCGCCGACGTGTCGCTGCTGGCGGTGCAGGCGCCGCCGCTGTCCGGCGCACGCCTGAAGGCGGCGCTGCCTGCGCTGGTCGAGGAACACATCCTGGGCGACCCCGAAGATTCGGTGCTGGTGGCCGCGCCCGAACAGCCCGACGGCACGCGCCCGATCGCGGTCGCCGACCGCGACTGGCTGCAAGCCATCGTGCGCGCGCTGCTGAACCAGGGTGCGCGCGCGGTCGCCGCGATTCCTGCCCAGCTGTGCCTGCCGCTGCAGCCCGGCAGCGTCTCGGCCGCCATCGACGGCAGCGAGCTGACCATGCGCCAGGGCCTGTTCCACGGTTTCGGCCTGGCGCTCGAAGCGGCCCCGGCCGTGGTACTGCAGACCGCGCGCGCCTTCAGCGGCGACGCTCCGCTGGTGCTGTACGTGCCGCGCGCCCAGCTCGGCGAATACCAGGTGCTGGCCCAGGAAGCCGGGCCCGGCATCACGCTCGAGGCCGACGACTGGGCGCACTGGATCGCCGCTTCGCGCAGCACTGCGTTCGACCTGGTGAGCGGCCTCGGCGCGGCCGGCGCCCCGGTGCGCGACTGGCGCCGCTGGCGCTGGCCGCTGCGCCTGTTGTTGCTGGCGGTGGCGGTCAACCTGGTCGGCCTGAACCTCGACTGGCTGCGCCTGCGCCGCGAAGCGGCCACCGTGCAGCAATCGATGACCCAGACCTTCCGCCAGGTGTATCCGCGCGATCCGGTGATCGATCCGGTGGCGCAGATGCGCCAGAACATGGCACGTGCGCGCGCCAATACCGGCGACGTCGCGTCCGACGAATTCACCTATCTGGCCGCGGCCTTCGGCGAAGCTGCACGTTCCAGCGGACGCCAACCCGGCATTACATCAATCGAATACCGCGAACGCGCGCTGTCGGTCAAAGTCAAACCCGAAACGGCCGACCCTGGCTTGATCGGGCAATTGCGCACGGCCCTGGCCACGCGCGCCCTGAGCCTGGATGAAACCGCGCCGGGCAGCTGGCTCATCCGCAGCACCGGGGGGCGTACCGGCGGCAGCGCCAGCAATACCGGCAACACTTCCGGAAGCAGCACAGGAGCCACGCAATGAGTTTCGCCACCACCATCGCCCAGTACCGCGAGCGCGCCAACGCGCTCTGGCTCGCGCGCACCGAGCAGGAACGCCGCTTCCTGGCCGTGGGCGGCGCCGTCGTGCTGCTGGCCGTGCTGTACCTGCTGCTGGTCGATCCCGCGCTCGAGGGCCGCACCCAGCTGCGCCGCCAGCTGCCCCAGCTGCGCCAGCAGGCGGCCGAACTGCAGGCCCTGGCCCAGGAAGCCAACACGCTGGCGCGCGCCCCCGCGACCCAGGTCCCGCCGATCACGCGCGAAGCCGTCGACAGCAGCCTGAACGGCCGCGGCCTGAAGCCGCAATCGCTGTCGATGACCGGCGAATACATCAAGCTGCAACTGAATAACGTGCCGTTCGCCGGCCTGGCCAGCTGGCTCGACGAGCAGCGCCGTGCCAACCGGGTGCTGGTGCAGGATGCCGTCGTCACCGCCTTGCCGGTGGCCGGCCAGGTCGACGCCAGCCTGACGCTGCGGCAGAACACCGGCGCGGCCCAATGAAGCGGGTCGTGTTGTGGGGACTGCTGGTGCTGCTGGCGGTGGCGCTCACGGTGCTGGCCTTCCTGCCGGCGGCGTGGCTCGGACCGCTGATCGAGCGCCAGACCGGCGGCCGTTTGACTCTGGGGGATGCGCAGGGTACGCTGTGGCACGGCTCAGCCTTCGTGGGTGGCGCGCCGGGCGAGGGCGGGGCGGTGACGCCGCTGCTGCCGGGCCGCTTCAGCTGGCGCCTGTCGCCGCTGGTGCTGTTCGGCCAGGTCAGCATGGACCTCGCCAACAGCCAGGCGCTGGCCCAGCCGGTGGGCATCAGCGGCAGCTGGTCGCAGTGGCAGGTCAGCGCCGGCCAACTGCTGCTGCCGGCCGAGGGCCTGGCCGGCCTGGGCGCGCCGCTGAACACGCTGGCGCCCTCGGGCACCATCAAGCTGTCCTGGAATCTGCTGGATATCGCGCGCCAGGGGCAGGCGGTGGCGGTGAGCGGACGCACGGTGCTGTCCCTGAGCGACATGGGGTCGCGCATGAGCCCGGTCAAGCCGCTGGGCAGCTACGAGATGGCGATGGATTGGCGCGGCCAACAGGCCGATTTGACCCTGCGCACGGTGCGCGGCGCCCTTTTGTTGTCTGGTAGTGGGGCACTGGAAAACGGCCGCCTGCGCTTTTCGGGACAGGCCGCGGCGGCCGAAGGATATGAAGACACGCTGGGCAACCTGCTCAACCTGCTGGGCCAGCGCCGAATGGTGAACGGCAAGAACATAATCGCACTCGAGTTCAGATAATGAAAAATAAACCGCAAGTCCCGGCCTTGCGCCGTATCGCAGCGGGCGCCATGTTGTGCTGCGCCATCGTTTCGGCCATCTCTCCCATGACCGCGTTCGCCCAGGACGGCGGCGGGGCGGCGCTCAACTTCGTCAACGCCGACATGGAATCGGTGATCAAGGCGGTCGGCCACTACACCGGCATGACCTTCATCGTCGACCCGCGCGTCAAGGGCACGATGAGCCTGGTCTCGGAACGCTCGCTGACCAAGGCCCAGGCCTTCGCGCTGCTGACCTCGCAGCTGCGCCTGCAGGGTTACGCCGTGGTCACCGGCGACGGCTTCGCCAAGGTGGTGCCGGAAGCCGAAGCCAAGCTGCAATCCTCGCCGACCCAGGTCGGCGTCGGCGGCGCGCGCGCCCGCGGCGACCAGGTCGCGACCCAGGTCTACCGCCTGCAGCACGAGTCGGCGGCCAACCTCACCGCCGTGCTGCGGCCGCTGATCTCGCCCAACAACTCGATCATGGCCGATCCCGGCAACAACAGCCTGGTGATCACCGACTACGCCGACAACCTGCGCCGCATCTCCAGGATCATCGCCGCGCTGGACGGCCCGACCACCGCCGACCTCGACGTGATCCCGATCCGCAACGGCATCGCCAGCGACGTCGCCACCCTGGTCACGCGCCTGATGGAGCCGAGCGCCGGCGGCGATTCCGGCCGCGTCACCGTGCTGGCCGACGCCCGCACCAACTCGGTGATCGTGCGCGCCCCCTCGGCCGGGCGCGCCAGCATGGCCAAGAGCCTGATCGCCAAGCTCGACCAGCCGACCGCGGAACTCGGCAACATCCACGTGGTGTACCTCAAGAATGCCGACGCCAGCAAGGTCGCCCAGACCCTGCGCGCGGTCGTGTCCCAGGATTCGTCGGCGGTGCCGGTGCAGCAGCAGGGCACTGCGGGCGGCTCGATCCAGTCCGGCACCGCGGGCGGCGCCAGCGGCACCGGTACCGGCGGCCTGGGCAGCAACCAGCAGCAGAACAGCATCGGTTCCGGCGGCACCGGCGGCACCTTCGCACAGCAGAGCCAGGCCACATCCGGCGGTGCCGGCGGCGGCCAGGGCTCGGGCTACATCCAGGCCGATGCCTCGACCAACAGCCTGATCATCACCGCGCCGGAAGCGCTGTACCGCAACCTGCGCGCCGTCATCGACCAGCTCGACGTGCGCCGCGCCCAGGTCTACATCGAGGCGCTGGTGGTCGAGGTGAATGCGGCCAAGGCGTCGGAACTCGGCGTGCAGTGGCTGGGCCTGTCCGGCAATGACGCCAGCAAATACCGTGTCGGCGCCCTGCAATCCTTCAATACCAACGGCAGCAACAACATCGTCAACCTGGCGGTGGCGGCGCAGCAAGGCCTGTCCAGCACCGCCACCAGCATCCCGACCCTGGGCGGCCTGTCGGTCGGCGTGTTCCGCCAGATCAACGGTGCGCTCGGCCTGGGCGCGATCGCCCACGTGCTCGAAACCGACGGCGACACCAACATCCTGTCGACGCCGAACATCATCACGCTGGACAACGAACTGGCGACGATCAAGGTCGGCCAGAACATTCCTATCCTCACCGGTTCGTTCACGACCACCGCCAGCGGCTCGAGCAACCCGTTCCAGACCATCGACCGCAAGGACATCGGCCTGCTGCTGAAAGTGCGCCCGCAAATCTCCGAAGGGGGTACGATCAAGATGGCGATCTACCACGAGAACTCGGGCATCGATAATTCGGTCGCCTCGACCTCGGGCATCGTGACCACGGTGCGCGCGATCGAGAACAACATCATTGCCGACGATGGCCAGATCGTGGTGCTGGGCGGCCTGATCTCGGACGACGAAAGCAACAACGAAGAACGGGTACCGGGCCTGGGCAGCCTGCCGGTGGTGGGTAATCTGTTCAAGTACCGCACCCGCAACCGTACCAAACGCAACCTGATGGTCTTCCTGCGCCCGGTCGTGGTGCGCAGCAAGGAACAGAACAACAGCATTTCGATGGACCGCTACGAATACATGCGCGCCGCCGGTGCCGCCATCCAGCCGACCGACGACAACATCATGCTGCGCAATCTGGGCGCACCGGTGCTGCCGCCGCTGACGAATGGCCAGCCGCCGGTGAACAACGGCACCATGGCCACGATGCCGCCGCCGGCGCCGCTCGCGCCGCGTCCGGGCCAGGCGACCGGGACCGGCGCAGGTGCGGTCAACGGCGCACCGGGCCAGCCGAACCGGTCTTACCAGCCCGGCCAGCCGGCTCAGCCGGGCCAGCCGGAATTCCGGCCGCTGCAGCCGTCGCCGTCGGATTACCGTCCGGCCACACCCGCGCAGCAAAACTGAGCAGAACCGAGGAACCATGAACAACCTGTTGCCCTACGCATTCGCACGTGATTACGGTGTGCTGGCGCGTTCCAACGGCGACCCGGCGCAAGCCGTCGAAGTCCTGGTGTCGAACGCCACCAAGCCGGCGGCGATCGCGGAAGTCTCGCGCCGCTTCGGCCGCATCGCCCTGCGCCGCATGGAACGCGCCGAACTCGAGGCCGCCATCGCATCCGCCTACCAGTCCGGCGGCGGCGACGCCTCCCAGGTGGCGGACGAGTTCGATGCCGACCTCGATCTCACCAAGCTGTTGCAGGACGTCCCGGCGATCGAAGACCTGCTCGAATCGTCCGACGACGCCCCGGTCATCCGCATGATCAACGCGCTGCTGACGCAATCGCTGCGCGAAGGCGCTTCCGACATCCACATCGAACCCTTCGAGCAGACCTCGGTCGTGCGCTTCCGCATCGACGGCGCGCTGCGCGACATCGTGCGTCCGCGCAAGGCAATACATGCCTCGCTGATCTCGCGTATCAAGATCATGTCGGCGCTCGACATCGCCGAAAAACGCCTGCCGCAGGATGGCCGCATCACGCTGCGCATCGGCGGCAAGCCGGTCGACGTCCGCGTTTCCACCTTGCCGACCGGCCACGGCGAGCGCGCCGTGCTGCGTCTGCTCGACAAGGAAGCCGGCCGCCTCGATCTGAGCCACCTCGGCATGAGCGAGCGCATGATGCCGCGCTTCGACAAGCTGATCAACCAGCCGCACGGCATCGTGCTGGTAACCGGCCCGACCGGTTCCGGCAAGACCACCACCCTGTACGCCTCGCTGTCGCGCCTGAACGCCTCGACCACCAACATCATGACGGTGGAAGATCCGATCGAGTACGACCTCACCGGCATCGGCCAGACGCAAGTCAACGCCCGTATCGACATGACCTTCGGCAAAGCCCTGCGCGCGATCCTGCGCCAGGACCCGGACGTGATCATGATCGGCGAGATCCGCGACCTGGAAACCGCGCAGATCGCGGTGCAGGCCTCGCTCACCGGCCACCTGGTGCTGGCGACCCTGCACACCAACGACGCGCCCTCGGCCGTGACCCGCCTGCTGGACATGGGCATCGAACCGTTCCTGCTGTCGTCGTCCCTGCTGGGCGTGATGGCGCAGCGCCTGGTCCGCAAGCTGTGCCCGTACTGCAAGAAGCAGGAAGCCACGGGCTGGGTGGCGGTCGGCTGCGACCGCTGCGGCCATACCGGCTACCAGGGCCGGGTCGGCGTCTACGAACTGCTGGAAACCAACGAGCAGATCCGCGCGCAGATCCACAACCAGGTGTCCGAGGCGCAGATTCGCGATGCCGCGATCGCGTCCGGCATGCAGACCATGCGCGATGATGGCGAACGTTGGGTGCAGGAAGGCATCACGACCGAAGCCGAACTGCTGCGCGTGACGAAGGCGGACTGACCCATGCCGGCCTTCCGCTACGAAGCCGTCGACACCGGCGGCATTACCCGCAAGGGCGTCCTGAATGCCGACAGCCCGCGCGCCGCGCGTGCCGATTTGCGCCTGCAGGGACTGACGCCGCTGGCGGTCGACCCCATCACGGCCCAGCTCGACGAGAGCGGGGTGGCCAAGGCACGCGGGATCGGCGAACGCCTGTCCCAGGTCGAGCTGGCCTTGTTTACGCGCCAGCTGGCCAGCCTGCTGGAAGCGGGCCTGCCGCTCGAGCAGGCGTTCACGGCGCTGCTGGAACAGGCCGAGCGCCCCTATGTGCGCGACCTGATCGCCTCGATCCGCTCCGAAGTCATGGGCGGCGCCTCGTTTTCCAGCGCGCTGTCGCGCCATCCGCGCGATTTCGCCGAGATCTACCGCGCGCTGGTGTCGTCCGGCGAGCAGATCGGCCAGCTGTCGCGCGTGCTGTCGCGCCTGGCCGACTACATCGAACGCCGCAACGCGCTGGTGCAGCGGGTGCGCCTGGCCTTTACTTATCCGGCCATCGTCACCGTGGTCGCCTTTGCCATCGTCATCTTCCTGCTGACCTATGTGGTGCCGCAGATCGTCTCGGTGTTTGCCAACACCAAGCAAAAGCTGCCGGTGTTGACCATCATGATGCTGGGCGTGTCGAACTTTACCAAGGCGTATGGAATCTACGTGGCATTGGCCGTCATCGCCGCCTGGTTCGCGTGGCGCCGCGCGCTGCGCAATCCGGTGCTCAAGCGGCGCTGGCATACCTGGCTGCTGACGGCGCCGGTATACGGCAAGTTCGAGCGCAGCCTGAACACGACGCGCTTCGCCAGCACCCTGGCCATCACCACCGGTTCCGGCGTGCCGATCCTGCGCGCCCTGGAAACCAGCCGCGATACCTTGTCGAACGTGGCCATGAAGGAACTGGTGGAATCGGCCACCGCCAGCGTGCGCGAAGGCGTCAGCCTGGCGCGCGCGCTGTCGGCGCAAAAGCTGTTCCCGCCGATGCTGGTGCACATGATCCGCGCCGGCGAAATCACCGGCGAGTTGCCGGCCATGCTGGAACGCGCGTCGAATTCGCAGCAGGCCGACCTCGAGCGGCGCACGCTGACCATCGCCGGCCTGCTCGAGCCGGTGCTGATCCTGGCCATGGGCCTGGTCGTGCTGCTGATCGTGCTGGCGGTGCTGATGCCGATTATTGAAATCAACCAGTTGGTGCGGTGACAAGGAAATAGATGAACAAGCGCTTGCCCTTAATTTTGAGCCTGGCCGGCCTGATCCTGCTGGCGGCTTCGCTCGCCTACTGGATCCTGCAGCTCTACCAGCCGCCGCAGCGTCCGATGGTGGCGGTGCCGCGTACCGCCATGCCCGATCCGGAAATCGCTGCCGCCGGTGGTTTGTTTGGCGGACAGGTAGCGGTAGCTACTGCCACGAATTATCAGCTGACCGGCATCGTTTATGCCGGACGCAACAGCGTGGCGATCATCGTCGCCGACGGTTCTCCACCAAAAGCTTTACGACTGGGCAAGGAACTGGCGTCGGGCATCACGCTGGCCGAAGTGTATCCGCGCTATGTGATGCTGTCCGATGGCGGCGTCATGAAGCGCATCGACTTGCCTGCCGATACCCGGGCGCCGCTGGATGGCACTGGCGGCGCGGGTGGTGCGGGTGCTGCACCCGGCGGCAATCCCGGCAATAACAACGCGACGATGGCCCCGCAAGGGCCGCAGACCCCGGCCGGCGATGCCGGACCGGCACTCGGCGCAGCCATCCCACCCGGCGCGGCGCCGGCCGACAACCCGCCCGAGCCGCCGATGTCGCCGGGCGCGGTGTCCTCGCAAATGCCAGGCAGCGCCCAGATCGGCCCGTCGGGCCAGCAGCCGGCCCAGAACAACCCGCCGCCGGTGCCGGTGCAGATGGCACCGCCGACGCGGGGGACGGCGACTCCCGGACAAGTCCCGACCGCCACCCAATAAGCTCGTTCAAAAGCGGCCAGGGCGTTGTTGCCGCGCCTCGCCGTGCTCAAGCACTGTCTTCGGCGCTGCCTAGCCCCGGCCGCTTTTGAACGAGCTTGCATCGTTAGCGGCCAGGGCGTTGTTGCCGCGCCTCGCCGTGCTCAAGCACTGTCTTCGGCGCTGCGCCTGGCCCCGGCCGCTTTTGAACGAGCTTGGTACTGTCAGCGCCGCAGCGCCGTAAACGCCGCAAACTCCCACGACCTGAACCCCACCAATAAGGTAAAACCTTCGCGTTCCTGCGGCGCCAGCCGGCGGTCGTTGCGGTGCATGCGCGCCAGTTCGCCGGCCAGCTGGTGGATGCGTTCGGCCAATTCGCCCGCGCTCGCCAGCGACAGACGTGCAGGCAGGCACATCAGCGTTTCGCCGGGGCCGTCGAAGCGGCCATTGAAATAATCGCCGACGACGTTGTCGCGGAAAAAGCGTTGCACGGGCCCGTCCGGCAGCCAGCGAAAGGCGTTCGACACACGCAGGCTGTAGCGGTTCAGGGGTTTCAGTTCGATCACGCCGAGGCGGTCGAGTTCCACCAGCAAGCCGATGCATTCGGCCGGGGTCAATTGGTAGGTTTCGACGACTTGCTCCAGACTCCAGTGGCCGAGGCAACAGATCGCCACCAGCAGCAGGCGCGGATTGGCAACCAGTGCGTTTTCCTGCACCAGGGTCAGGGTATCGGCCTGGGGCCGCGCATCGGCCGCGCGGCGCAGCACGTCTTCCATGGCGATGCCGGCCGCCTGGCAAATCTGCGCCAGGCGCGACAGCGTCATGTCCTTCTGGCCGAACATGCGTTTGATGCTGGACTCGCTCATCGCGATACGCTCGGCCAGGGTTTTATAGGTGATGCCCGCAGCACGCAATTCGGCGCGCAGCACATCCAGCAGCATATCGGGGGAGCTCATGGGATTGTGTACATTCGTTACTTGGTGTTAATGAATGTACAGAAGAAGGCGGACCAGTTCAAGGCGAAAAACATTGCTTATAGGCACGTTTAATCGCGCCGCAAACAATGTCATCCATGCCCTTATTCGTCCTCGGGTTCCAGCTTGGCCTTCTTCAGTGCACGCTTGGCGGCCAGCCGTTCGCTGGCCTCGGGCTTGGCGTGCGACCCGGCGGCGCGCGCCTTGGCGAAACCGGCAAACGGGTTGCGCGGTTTCAGGGGCGGCGGTGGCGTGGGTGTGGCGCGCAGGCGCATCTTTTGCCGGGTTGCCAATGCCTTGTTTGCCATCACCGCTCCTCGGGGCCTCGCAAACCTACTGCGCGTTGCATTTTGGACCGGGCCGCGCAGGCTGTGATGCTCGCTGTACTTTCGTACAGCTGCGCTTCTCGTCCAAAACTGCCGCCGCTCGCTACGGTTTTCGAGGCCCCTTTTCTATTTAGTTAGAGAACATACCGCGACAGGTCTTCATTGACCGCCAGCGCATCCAGCCGCTCGTTCACATAGGCCGTGTCGATGACCAGGGTCTGGCCCGATTTATCCGTCGCCGAGTACGAGATTTCTTCCAGCAGCTTTTCCATCACCGTGTACAGGCGGCGCGCGCCGATGTTTTCGGTGCGTTCGTTGACCGAATACGCGATCTCGGCCAGGCGATGGATGCCGTCCCCGGCAAACTCGAGCTTCACGCCCTCGGTTGCCAGCAGGGCTTCGTACTGCTTGGTGAGACTCGCATCGGTCGAGGTCAGGATGCTCTTGAAGTCCTCGACCGACAGCGCTTCGAGTTCGACCCGGATCGGGAAGCGGCCCTGCAGTTCCGGGATCAGGTCCGACGGTTTGGATAAGTGGAACGCGCCCGAGGCAATGAACAGGATGTGATCGGTCTTGATCATGCCGTACTTGGTGTTGACGGTGGTGCCTTCGACCAGCGGCAGCAGGTCGCGCTGCACGCCGGCGCGCGAGACGTCGGGCCCGCCGTGTTCCGAACGGGTGGCGATTTTATCGACCTCGTCCAGGAACACGATGCCGTTCTGCTCGACGTTGGCGATCGCCTTCTGCTTCATCTCGTCTTCGTTGACGAGCTTGGCGGCTTCTTCGTCGATCAGGATCTTCATCGCGTCCTTGACCTGCATCTTGCGCGCCTTCTTGCGGTTGCCGCCGGCACCGGCGAACATCGACTTGATCTGTTCGGTCATTTCTTCCATGCCCGGCGGCGCCATGATTTCCATCTGCGGCGCTGCCTCGGCGACGTCGATCTCGACTTCCTTGTCGTCAAGCGCACCTTCGCGCAGGCGCTTGCGGAAAGTCTGGCGGGTGGTGTCGCCGTCCTTGCTCTCTGTCGCGCTGACGTTGAAACCGAAATCGCGCGCCGGCGGCACCAGGATGTCGATGATGCGGTCTTCGGCCGCGTCTTCGGCGCGCTGGCGCATTTTCTTCATTTCGCTGGCGCGGGTCTGCTTGACGCCGATGTCGATCAGGTCGCGGATGATGGTGTCGACGTCGCGGCCGACATAGCCGACTTCGGTGAACTTGGTCGCTTCGACCTTGATGAAGGGCGCATCGGCCAGCTTCGCCAGGCGGCGCGCGATCTCGGTCTTGCCGACACCGGTCGGGCCGATCATGAGGATGTTCTTCGGGGTGATTTCGTGGCGCAGCGGTTCCGCGACCTGTTGGCGGCGCCAGCGGTTGCGCAGCGCGATCGACACCGCGCGCTTGGCCTTGTCCTGGCCAACCACGTGCTTGTCGAGTTCCGACACGATTTCGGAAGGGGTCATATTCATCAGTGTATTCATTGTGTTCCCTGCGAGCGGCCGGTCAGTCCAGCGTTTCGATGATGTGCGACATGTTCGTATAGATGCACAGCTCGCCGGCGATGGTCAGGGCTTTCTTGACCACGTCCGCCGGGGCGAAATCCGTGTTTTCCTGCAGCGCCTTGGCGGCGGACTGGGCGTAGATGCCGCCGGAGCCGATGGCGCCGATGCCGTCTTCGGGTTCGAGCACGTCGCCATTGCCGGTAATGATCAGGGTTTTTTCGCGGTCGGCCACCAGCAGCATCGCCTCCAGGCGGCGCAGCACGCGGTCGGTGCGCCAGTCCTTGGCCAGCTCGACCGAGGCGCGCAGCAGGTTGCCCTGATGTTTTTCCAGTTTCGCTTCAAAGCGGTCGAGCAGGGTGAAGGCGTCGGCGGTGCCGCCGGCAAAGCCGCACAGCACCTTGTTCTGGTAGAGCTTGCGCACCTTGCGCGCCGAGCCCTTCATGACGACGTTGCCTAGGGTGACTTGTCCGTCGCCACCGAGGGCGACCTGGTTGCCGCGCCGGACGCTGACGATCGTCGTGCCGTGAAATTGTTCCATATTTGCCTCGTGATTAATCTGCTCATCGAACTTGGGGATGCGATGTGGAATTACAAGAAGAAACACGAACGTGCCCGAACCTGCCCTGTATCGCCATCCTTGACCGCGCCGCCGCGACGCTGTTCGATGTGCTGCGGCATGGTCCCCGTTCAGTAACGGTGGGCGTACAGGCGTATCGGCTCGGCGGCCCCGAGCAGGCGCAGCAGGGCGGCAACGAGATGGTTCAGGTCGCGCAGCTCGACGATGCGCCCGCTGCCGCTGCCGCTGCCGCTGCCGCTGCCGCTGCCGCTGCCGCTGCCGCTGCCGCTGCCGCTGCCGCCGTCACCGTCACCGTCACCGTCCTGCGCCGCCAGCGTGCGCAGCCGGGTCACCAGCACGGCGGCCGCACCGTAGTCGATGCGCGCCAGGCGCGAACAGTCCAGCACCAGCCGTTTTCGCTCGAGCGCGTAGGTCTCGATCGCGGCCAGCAGCGTGGCGCTGTCGCCTTCGATGACGGCGGGCAGCAGGAAACGGTCGCCCTCGATGCCGGCGCCGCTGCCGTTGCTGTTATCGGCGTTGCTGCCGGTACTGATGCTGAGTGCGGTCCGCGCCGGCGCTTCGAACGAGGGCGGCGACACTTCGAAGGTGACGCAATAATCCATCGCCGTCTCTTCGAAATCCTTTTCGCGGTTCATCAGCAGCAGCAGTTCGAGCAGCAGCAGCCAGGGCGCCTGGCTGGCCGAACCCTCGCCGATCGCCAGCATGGGACGCAGCACGCCCACCAGGTGGTCGGCTCCGGCCAGCACCAGTTCGCGGCCGGCATGGCGCAGGGCTTGCAGGGTGTCGAGCAGCACGGCGCAGCCTTCCGGCGTGGCGCCCGACACGGCGCTGAATTCGAGCCGCACCGGTGCCAGGGTCGCCGGCAATGCAGCGGATGCAGCAGATGCCGCGGGCGCAGCAGACGTGGCGGACACGGCCGACGCAGCAGAGGCGGCGGACAAGGGTGCTGCCTGCAGGCGTGCCAGCCGTGCGCCGGCGCCGGCATCGAGGCAGCCGCTCAGGCTGGCGGTCGGGGTGACCCCGGAAAACGCCTGGCCGCCCGCGCTGTCCCCCATGCCTGCGGCGCCGCTGGCCGCGGCCCGGTAAGCCGGCGGCGAGGTTTCGAAGTGGCTCGCATAATCGATCGCGATGCTGTCGAACGCCTCCTCGCGCGCGCCGGCCTGGTACAGATCGAACAGCATCCACCACGGCATGCGGTCGTTGCGATTGTCGGCCAGGCCGGCACGCAGCGATTGTTCGGCGACGTCCAGCTGGCCGTTGGCGTACAGGATGGCGGCTTCCTCGACCGCCGGCGCGCTGGAGGGGGCGGCGGCCTCGAGCGCGCTGTCCGGCCCGGACAGGCCCTCGGTGTTCGATGCGGCGCCGGTGCCGGCGTCGCGGGCCGCGGCGGCCGCGGCGCCACCCGTGCCGGCCACGGCTGCGCCGGATGGCCCAGCACCTGCCGCACCTGCCGTGCCCGCCGCCAGCGCCGCCACCGCAGCGGGTGCGCGGCGCGGACTGCCCCAGGCCTCGTCATCGAAGATATCGGAGGCCATCTCGAGTTCGATCTCGTCGATCTTGGCTGCGGTGGCACGGGCGATCTCGCGCTGGCGTTCGCGTTCCGCCTCGGTATCGAGCGGCATGCGCGTGCTGGGATTGCCTGCGATGGTGGCCGGTCCATGGGGGCTGCCCGCGGCACCGGCGCGCGCGCGTGCCTGCACCGGCGCCGGCGGCGCATCGCTCTTTTTCTTGAGAAAGGAGAACAAACCCACGTCGATCCTTAACAGTCTTCGCCGGTCGAGACAGTAGCACGGCGGCGCGCCAGGGGTGGCGCGCACGCCTGAGGTGCGTCAAGCATCCGGCAGGCCGTTGTTAGTGTATCCGATGGGAAACTATTCCGTGTGCACGTGTGCAGGCGCGGCAATGAAAAAAGCATGCGGCGTGCGCATGCTTTTCATAGGGGCGCGCCGTTCCGGCAAGCGGAACGGGCATAGAGCAGCAAGCGATCAGTCGCCGTACAGCTTCTGTTTCAGTTCGCGGCGCTGCTGGGCTTCCAGCGACAGGGTCGCGGTCGGACGCGCGATCAGGCGCGGGATGCCGATCGGTTCACCGGTTTCTTCGCACCAGCCGTATTCGCCGGACTCGATCGAGGCCAGCGACTGCTGGACTTTCTTGAGCAGCTTGCGTTCGCGGTCGCGGGTGCGCAGTTCGAGCGCGTGCTCTTCCTCGATAGTGGCGCGGTCGGCCGGATCGGGCACGAGCACGGTTTCACGCAGGTGTTCCGTCGTCTCGCCAGCATTTTTCAGCAGCTCTTTTTCGAGCTCCTGCAGGCGGTTCTTGAAGAACGCCAGCTGGGCCGGGTTCATGTAGTCCTCGTCGCGCATCGCCCGAATTTCTTCTTCCGTAATGAGGCGGTCTTCGGGCTGCGCCACGGTATTCGGTTTCGTTGTTTTAGTCATGACTTCACTTACCTTTGATACGACAGAGTTTCCATTTTATCAGCTGGCTCAGCGCTTACCATGCTTGGTGTGCGCCGGCCGGCTGCCGTGATGGCGGGCTGAAGCCTCGCCTGCCGAATGTGCCAATACAGAACCGCAGTAGTTTATACCAAACACTGTTCCAATCCGCGGATAAACACGTCTTTTGGTAAATTTTTACCAATAAACACCATCTTGCTGCCACGCGCTTCGTCATCCGCCCACTTTGCACCGAGGTCGCTGCCCATGATTTGATGCACGCCTTGGAATACCACCTTGCGATCCGCGCCGGCCATCGACAACACCCCTTTATAGCGCAGCATATTCGGACCAAAGACTTGGACCATGCTGCCGAGGAATTGATCCAGACGTTCTGGATCGAAGGCGCGCTCGCTCTTGAACACGAAGGCCGCGATGTCGTCGGCATGGTGGCCATGGTGGTGGTCGTGGCTATGGTCGCAAGCCTCGGTGTGCACGTGATCGTGGCCGTGCTCATGCTCATGGTCGTGCGCTTCCTCGGCCGTCAGGAAGGCCGGATCGAGTTCCAGCTTGTCGTTCAGGTTGAAACCGCGCAGGTCGAGTACTTCGCTGATCGGTGCGCGGCCAAAATCTGACACACTGATCGGCGCACGCGGATTGATGCGGCGAATGCGTGCCTTCAGTGCATCGAGGGCGGCGGCATCGACCAGGTCGGTCTTGGACAGCAGGATCTTGTCGGCGAATCCGACCTGGCGCTGGGCTTCTTCCTGGCGGTCCAGCTGGTCCATCGCATGGCGCGCGTCGACCACGGTCACGACCGCGTCGAGCAGATAGTGGGCGCCGACTTCCTCGTCCACGAAGAAGGTCTGGGCCACCGGCCCCGGGTTGGCCAGGCCGGTGGTCTCGATGACCACGCGGTCGAACCGGATCTCGCCGGCTTCGCGCTTGCGCGCCAGGTTCGTTAACGCCACGATCAGGTCGCCGCGCACGGTGCAGCAGATGCAGCCGTTGTTCATCTCGACGATCTGTTCGCTCGCATCCTGCACCAGGATCTCGTTGTCGATGTTTTCCTGGCCGAATTCGTTTTCGATGACGGCGATGCGCATGCCGTGCTCTTCCTGCAGGATACGGTTGAGCAGGGTGGTTTTGCCGGCGCCGAGAAAGCCGGTCAGGATGGTGCTGGGAATAAGTTCCATATCCGTTATCTGATTGAGAGTGCCGCATTGGCGCCAGAGAATCGGAAGATTATGCCGGAATTTACGAAATGCCACCACCGACGTGTCCGCAAGGCCCGGGCAGCGGCCGCCAGCCGCGTCGGAATCAGAGGGTCTAACAAACCTTCAGGTCAAGGGTTGCGGCCCGCCGACGATCCAACGCAGCCATGGCGGTTCTGTTAAACGCTTTTACTTGGCTTTGGCGCGCGGGTGGGTGCGGTCGTAGACAGCTGCCAGGTGCTGGAAGTCGAGCGCCGTGTAGATCTGGGTCGAGGTGATGCTGGCATGGCCCAGCAGTTCCTGCACCGCGCGCAAATCGCCCGAGGATTGCAGCAGGTGCGAAGCGAAGGAGTGGCGCAGCACGTGCGGATGCACGTGAACTGGCGACCCTGTTTTCTGGGCATGGACTTTCAGGCGCGACTGCACCACGCGCGGGCTGACGCGGGTCCCGCGCTCGGACAGGAACAGGGCCTGGCTGCCATCACGCGCCGGTGGTCGCACTGCCAGCCAGGCGGCCAGCGCCGCGCGCGCCGGTGCACCGACCGGCACCCGGCGCATTTTATTGCCCTTGCCGGTGACGACCACTTCGCCGGCATCCGCTTCCAGCCAGCCGAGCGAGGCCGGGGCGCCATCGCGCGCCGCCACGTAGTGAATGTCGAGGCCGGTCAGTTCCGAGACCCGCAGCCCGCTCGAGTACAGCAGTTCGAACATCGCGCGGTTGCACAGCTCGAAGGGCTCGCTGCCCTGTCCCGGACCGGCGTGCGGGCTACCTTCCATCAATTGCACCGCAGCGTCGACGGCGAGCGCCTTCGGCAAACGCTTGGCGCGGCGCGGCGCACGCACGCCGTCCACCGGATTCGCGTCCAGTGCCACCTGGCCCGACAGCCAGTCGAAGAAGCCGCGCCAGCCGGACAGCTTGCGCGCGATCGAGCCCGCGCCCTGGCCTGCGGCGTGCAGTTTGGCGGCAAAGCGCCGGATGTCGAAGTGCGTGAGCTTTGGCCAGTCGGTGTGGCCGCTCAGGGTGGCCAGTTCGGCCAGGTCGCGCCGGTAGGCGGCGATCGTGTGCGGCGACAGCTGGCGCTGGGTGGCCAGCTCGGCCAGGTAACGGCCGGCCAGGTCGTCGCTCGCCGCCGTGTCCATCAGGCCCGCAGCGGTGCCAGCGCGACGCTGGCGGTGTCGCCGATGTGGACCAGGAAATCGGTCGCCATCGTGGTATTGAAACGATCCGGATCCGGCGAACCGAGTACCAGCAGGCCAAAGGCGTTGCCGCCGGCGCGCAGCGTCAGCAGCACCGTCGAGCGCACGGTCGAGCCGACCTCGACACCATCCTCGAGCCAGCGTACCGCCTCGAAATCCTTGTTCGGGCCGCAGTAGGGGGCGCGCAGGCTGTTGGCGAACAGGCGCACGTCCTCGCTGACGCCGCTGGCGAAGGACGCGTCGGCGTACTCGGGCGCCAGGTTCCACAGGCGCAGGCTGGCTTGCGGCACGCTGAAATGCTCGATCAGGCCCTTGACCACGGCATCCGGCATCGCCGCCGGCGTCGCCGCGCGCAGCAGGCCCTGGGTCCAGCCGTGAAAACGGTTGGCGATCGCCATGTTTTCCTCGCCGCGGCGCAGCAGGTCGGCCATGCGCAGCTCCAGCGCCTTGTACTTGTCGCGCATCACTTCCATTTGCCGCTCCTGCAGCGAGACCGCACGGCCGGTCAGCGGGCTCGACAGTTTTATGTCGCCCAGCAAGCCGGCGTGCTCGACAAAGAACTGCGGATGATCGGCCAGGTATTGGGCGACGGCGGCGGAATCCAGTGGTGCGGTCATGAATGATCAAGCGAGTGAGTTGGACCGCCCATTTTAACCGACTGCAAGCGTCAGAAGCAGGGTCGGAAGCAGGAAAGCGCCGCCGCCCCGGCCTCGGTCTCAGAAACGGTGGCGTACACCCAACTGGAAGGCCCGCCCATCGTCGCCCGGCGCCCTGGTAAAGCCGCCGGGCGCGCCTGCGGTCGCCGGACTGTACTGGGCTTCGTTGTCGTTCTTGATGAACGACGCCACCGCATACAGGTCGGTGCGCTTGGACAGGAAATAGTTATAGCCGAGCGCAAGCAGCAGCGCATCGCTGTCGGAAGACGTGCGGTCGTGCTGGTGGGCGATCGACGCCAGGATGCGTCCGGCGCCGAGGCGGTAGTGCAGCCCGGCCTGGACGCTGACCGCATCCTGCTGGCTGTTGATGGTGATGTTGTTGACGAACACGGTCCGCAGTGCCGTCGCAGTGGCGGCGCCCAGCGGCGCCAGTTGCGGGGCGATCTGGGCATCCCAGCCGCCGATATAGCTTGGCAGCAGGGCCGAATTGCGGTTGACCTGGTCGTGCCAGCCGGCGAAGAATTTCCACTGGCCCCAGGCATACGAGCCGCCCACGGTGGTGGTGCGCAGGCTGGGCCGTCCAGACGGGTCGTAGGCGTGGTTGTGGCCGACGCCGATGTCCCAGCCGCGCGCCTTGTAGGTGGCGGCCGCGCCCCAGAACTTGTCGTACAGGCCGAGGTAGCCAGAGCCTTTGCCGGCGATCATGACCGATCCGCCGAAGCCCGAGGGCAGCGCAATCCGGTACTGCAGCGCGCGCTGCGAACGGATGTCGGCGCCCAGCACGGTAAAGCCACCGGTGCCGCCGGTGACGCTGCCCCAGGTGCCGCCGGTGCCGACTTCGAAGGTGTCGGCGGCGGCAAACACTTCATAACCCGGGGTGTACATGCGTCCCAGCAGGACGGCGCCCAGCGGCGTGACCAGGCCGACCATTGCGGTGCGGTCGAACAGCGCACGTTCGGGATTCACGGCCGGACCGCCCGGCGGCTGCAGCGCCTGGCGCACCGCCGCCAGGACCGGGGCCGGCAGGGCGCCCATGTTGCGGGTCAGGTAATAGCCCTGGTTTTCGTTGACCAGGGTCGGCACCTGGGTGCCGGTATCGAGTTCGACGCGCGCCTCGAGGTTGAAGATCGCCTTCATGCCGCGGCCAAGATCTTCGCTGCCCTTGAAGCCGAGGCGCGAGCCGTCGGCGC
>Ga0265797_10001836_pt1 | contig 36829 bp, 44 predicted proteins | sample P2T30metagenome_FD_192433 | JGI IMG/M metagenome (GOLD analysis project Ga0265797, IMG submission 192433) | Plant litter microbial communities from East Loma Ridge, Irvine, California - P2 T30 | ecosystem: Environmental > Terrestrial > Plant litter > Unclassified | place: USA: California...
CCCGCACACCACCGACATCGAGCTCCGCCACATCGTCGACCTGATGCTCGACATCGACGCCGGCGCGTACTCGTTCGAGGCCGCGAACGCCCGCCACGAGCACGAGTGGACCGTCTGGCAGGACGTCGCCCTGCCCGAGGGCAAGGTCATCGTCCCGGGCGTCGTCGGCCACGCCACGAACGTCGTCGAGCACCCCGACCTCGTCGCGCAGCGCATCGAGCGGTTCGCCTCGGAGGTCGGGCGTGAGCGCGTCATCGCCGGCACCGACTGCGGCCTCGGCGGCCGCGTGCACCCGCAGATCGCCGCGGCGAAGCTCGAGTCCCTCGGCGAGGGTGCCCGGCGCGCGAGCGCGAAGCTCTTCTAGCCGCCCGTTCCTTCCCAGAACGGCTGCGATACCGGGCGAGATCGGGCGTACCTGCCAAGAAGAACACGGCAGGTACGCCCGATTCCGCTCGGTACGCCCGGTTCGGGCAGGTACGCCCGTTTCCGCCAGGTACGCCCGGATCGGGCAGGTACGCCCGTTTCCGCCAGGTACGCCCGGATCGGGCAGGTACGCCCGTTTCCGCCAGGTACGCCGGTTCGGGCAGGTACGCCCGGATTCGGACGCACGCGCGGACGGACGGGAGGCCCGGTGCCAGCTGGCACCGGGCCTCCAGGCCGTCAGCGGATGCGTCTACCGACGCGAGCGGCCGAGCACGACGGCCGCGCCCGCAGCCGCGACGCCGAGCCAGACGAGGGGGCGCGTGACGCGCCGTCGCTTCGCGACCCAGCCGCCGTCCGTCGCGTTCGCGGCGTCGGCGGGGGCGTAGAGGTTGCCGTCGGTCGGCGCGCCCTCGCCACGGAGCGCGAACGTCTCCACCATCGGCTTCGTGATCTTGTGGAACAGGCCCGGGAACACGTACTGCAGCGGCACGAGCGACGCCTGGATGCGTCCGACGAAGCGGTAGCGCTTGGGGTGCGTGGCGGCCTGCACGACGGCGCGACCGGCCCGCTCGACCGAGACGGTGGGCGGCAGCGGGTGCGAGGTCTTGCCGGTGTAGTTGGCACCGTTCTGGTAGATCGGGGTGTCGATCGTGGACGGCAGCAGCGCGGTGAACCGGATGCCGGTGCCCGCGAACTCGTCGCCGAGCACGTCGACCAGGCCGAGGGCCGCGTGCTTGCTCGTCACGTACGCCGACTGGTAGGGCGCCGAGAGCAGGGACTGGATCGAGCCGACGAGCACGTAGGTGCCCTTCCCGCGCTGCTTCCAGTGCGGCAGCAGGTGCGTGATGGCGTTGAGGTGCCCGTACAGGTTCGTGTCGACGACGCGCTTGAACGCCTCGGTGGGCGTCTGCTCGAACAGGCCGTAGACGAACAGGGCCGCGTTGCCGACGAAGACGTCGATGCGACCGAAGCGGGTCGTCACCGTGCCGATGAGGTCCTTGACCTGGTGCTCGTCGGCGACGTCGGTCGGGATCGCGATCGCCTCGGCGCCCAGCTTCCGGCACTCGGCTGCTGCGGCCTCGAGCGAGTCGTGCCCGCGTGCGGCGAGCACGAGTGTGGCGCCCTGCCGAGCGAACTCGTGTGCGGCGGCCCTCCCGATGCCGCTCGATGCTCCGGTGATGACGACGATCTTCCCGCGGTACCGATGTCCCATGTGTCCTTGGTACCCGGCCGTGGTCCGTTCCCGCACAGCCGGGTCGTACCCCTGCACGCGGTGCGAAGATGGAGCATGCGCAAGGACGACCTGACCGTCGACGAAGCCGCGGTCATCGCCGAGCACGCCCGCGCCGGTGTCCTCGACGTCGACGACCCCGAGGTGCGGAAGGTCGTCGAGCAGGCGAACCGGGTGCTGGTCCGTGCACAGATGTGGGGCGAGGAGCGGAGCCCGAAGCTGCGGCGTCGCCGACGGCTCATCGCGGTCGGCGCCCTCGTGATGGTGCTCGTCTGGGTCGCGGGCCTGCTCGTGCCGCTGGCGATGCGCTTCGGCTGACGGGTGCGTCCCGCGGACGAAGCGGGATCCGGGCCTGTTCAGGTGCAGCCGGATGGTGCATGATCCGACGACCACACCACCATCGCGCTGCAGGGAGCACGACATGGACCAGCACATCGATCGACGGCGCTTCATGACGCTCGGACTCGCCGGGGCCGCGACGACCGCCCTCGGCGCGACGGCGATCCCGGACGGCTCGGCACAGGCCGTGACCGGAGCTGCGGCGCCGACCGCTGCGCCCGTGCTGCTCGCCGCCGACGAGTTCGACGGCCCGGCCGGCAGCGCGCCGAACCCCGGGACCTGGCGGTACGACCTGGGTGCCGGCGGCTGGGGCAACGCGGAGCTGCAGACCTACACGGACTCGCGGCGGAACGCGGCGCTCGACGGTGCCGGCAACCTCGTGATCACCGCACACCGCGAGGCCGACGGCTCGTACTCGTCGGCCCGGCTGAAGTCCGAGAGCACCTACACCGCGCAGTACGGCCGCATCGAGGCGCGGATCCGGATCCCCGGCGGTCAGGGCATCTGGCCGGCGTTCTGGATGCTCGGCGCGGACATCGGGCAGGTCGGGTGGCCGGCGTGCGGGGAGATCGATGTCATGGAGAACGTCGGGTACGAGCCGGGGATCGTGCACGGCACGGTGCACGGGCCCGGGTACTCCGGCGCGCAGGGCATCTCGGCGGCGTACACGGCTCCGTCCGGAGCAGCCTTCGCCGACGACTTCCACGTGTACGGGGTCGACTGGCGCCCCGGCTCGATCACCTGGACGGTCGACGGTGTCGCCTACCGGACGGTCACCCGGGCCGACGTCGGCTCGGCCCCGTGGGTGTTCGACAAGCCGTTCTTCGTGATCCTCAACGTCGCGGTCGGCGGGAACTGGCCAGGTTCGCCGGACGCCTCGACGCGGTTCCCGCAGCAGATGACGATCGACTGGCTGCGGGTCCACCAGAACGCCTAGCCGGGACCCCGCAGCCGACCCGGTCGGTCACGCGCTGCCCGCTTAGGGACGGCGGTTCGCCCGGGCGACGAGCCACAGGTACGTGCTGTGCCCGACCAGGGCGAGTCCGAAGAACACCGCGGCGACCGCGTACACCCGGTCGAGCTTGCCCTGCCCGATCACGAGCATGACGACGCAGAACGCGACGGCGATCGCGAGGACACCGACCTGCACGGTCGACCAGATCCGTCGGAAGCGCGGCATGCCCGTCTCGTTCACACCACCCATTCTGCCCGATGCCGTCAGTGCTTCTCCGGGTCGTGGCCCCAGTTCATGAGCGAGTACCGCCAGGGGGTGTCGTGCACGTCGCCGTCGGGACGCTGCTCCGAGTGCCGGGCGACGTAGCCGACGACCTTCCGCATGTGCGCCAGGTCGTCGTCGGTGCGGTCGGCCTTGTGCTTCTCGAGGATGCGGATGATGTGCCGGCCGCTCTCGTGCCCGGTCGACTCGCCGCCACCCGAGGGCTTCTGCCCGACGGACTTCGACTCGTCGGTGTCGAGCCACTTCCGCAACTCGGTGGCGGTCATGTTCACCGCGTCGTCGAAGTCGGCCCGGGTCTGCTCGTCGTCGTGCTCGCTCATGCCGTCGAGACAACCCGACGGTGCTGGACGACTGCGCAGGGCGGATGCGCCTCCGACCGCGCCCAGCCCCTCGCGCGTTTCCTGACCCTGCGAACCCCGCACCCGAACAGGAAGAGGCATCACATGCGCGCAGTCGTGTGGCACGGCATCGGCGACATCCGGCTCGACGAGGTCCCGCAGCCGACGATCCAGGACCCGGAGGACGCGATCGTCCGGATCACCCGCAGTGCGATCTGCGGCACCGACCTGCACTTCGTCCGCGGCACGATGGCACCGATGGTCGAGGGCACGATCCTCGGTCACGAGGCCGTCGGCGTCGTCACCGAGGTCGGGGACGCGGTGCGCGGCTTCAGCCCCGGCGACCGCGTCGTCATCAACTCCACCGTGTCCTGCGGTGCCTGCCGGTACTGCCGGATGGGCAAGACCGCCCAGTGCGACCGCTCGAACAGCAACGGACCGCAGGCGGGCACCGCGTTCTTCGGCGGCCCGGCCTCGACGGGACCGGTCGACGGCATGCAGGCGGAGTACGTCCGCGTCCCGTGGGCCCGCAACACCATGCACCCGCTCCCGGACACCGTCTCCGACGAGCAGGCGATCCTGCTGTCCGACATCTTCCCCACGGGGTGGTTCGGCGCGGAGCTCGCGGGCGTCACGCGCGGTGACGTCGTGGTGGTGTTCGGCGCCGGGATCGTCGGACAGTTCGCGGCGGCCTCGGCGTACAAGCAGGGTGCGGCCCGCGTCATCGTCGTCGACGGCGAGGAGACCCGGCTCGCTGCCGCGCTCGCCCAGAACTGCGAGGTCGTCGACTACAACGCCGAGGACCCGGTCGAGGCGATCATGTCGCTGACCGACGGCATCGGCGCGGACTGCGTGATCGACGCGGTCGGCGTGGACGCCGAGCGCCCGAAGCGCGGCCCGGCGGCGGTCGACCAGGACCAGGCGGCGGCGTTCGACGCCGAGGTCGCCACGGTCGCGCCCGACGCCGAGCCCGAGGGCTTCGGCGAGGAACAGCAGTGGAAGCCCGGGGACGGCCCCTCGCAGGTGGCTCGCTGGGCGGTGGCGAGCGTGGCGAAGTACGGCCGCATCGGGATCATCGGGGTGTACGGACCGACGGCCGAGCACTACCCGATCGGCGAGGCGATGCTCAAGAACCTCACCGTGCGGATGGGGAACTGCGACCACCACTCCGTCACCCCGCCGCTGATCGACATGGTGGCCGCCGGACAGTTCGACCCGACGGCCCTGATCACCGAGCACGAGCCGATCACCGACGCGATCGCTGCCTACCAGGCGTTCGACCGACGCGAACCCGGCTGGATCAAGGTCGAGCTCGGCACCTCCTGAACCGAACGCGACGCGCCGGAACGCGACGCACCGGAACGCGCTGCACCGGACCAGGACGACACCGGGTGGGAATGGAACGGCCCCGCCCGGTGTCGAACACTCCACCGACCACGAAGGAGCCCACCATGAGCCTCGACCTCCACAAGAGCACCGGCGCCGGAACCGTCACCGACGAGCGCGCCTGCCTGCCGAAGCCCGTCCTGCCCACCCTGCACGACGAGCGCACCCCGTCCTTCGGTCGCTGGCTCGGCCAGATCAACCACACCGACTGACCGACCGTCGGGAGCGACGGCACGCACGGCCCGCCGACTCCCCGGCCCCTCGCCGCGCACTGCTACCGTGCACCCATGTCCTGGGGCCGGCGGTACTACGCGCTGCAAGCCGTCGGTGGAGCGGCCTGGTGGATCGCCGTCGCGACGCTGCCGTGGATCCGCACGGCGACGCTCGGCTCGCTCGACCCGGTGCTCGTCGCCGTGTTCGACGTCCCGCTGTTCGTCGCCGCCTCGGCGCTCGCCGCCGTCGGTGTCCGGGCCGCCGCGGTGGGCACGACGGTGTGGACCGCCCTGGTGCTCGTCGCCCTGAGCGTGTGGGCCACCGTCACCGGCGAGGCCGGCTGGGGCGTGCTCGTCATGCTCGCCGCCACGATCGGCTCGGCCCTCGCCCTCGCCCTGGTGCTGCTCGGACGGGTCCCGACGGAGTGGGTGACGAGCGGTCCGCTGCGGAGCCGCACCGCTGACGCCAGCGCCCCGCGCTCCCGGCACGTCACCGCGACCGTGCTGCAGATCGTCGTCTTCTGGGGCCTGTTCCTCGGGGTGTTCCCCCTGCTCATCGCGTTCGCCGAGCACCGCTGGGGCCTCCACCCGCAGCTGCCGGCACCCTTCGTCACCGCCCTCACCGTCGTCGGTGTGGTCGTGCTCCTGCTGGCCAGCGCGCTCGGCATCGCCTCGGCGGCGACGATGTCGACGAAGGGCGAGGGCACGCCGCTGCCCTCGGCCACCGCGAACCGCCTGGTGGTCGCCGGGCCGTACCGGTCGGTGCGGAACCCGATGGCACTGGCCGGCATCACGCAGGGCGTCGCCGTCGGTCTGCTGCTGTCGTCGTGGCTGGTCGTCGTCTACGCGGTCGCCGGTTCCGTGGTCTGGAACTGCATCGTCCGCCCGCTCGAGGAATCCGACCTGGAGGAACGGTTCGGCGACGACTTCCGTCGCTACGCCGAGCAGGTGCGGTGCTGGGTGCCGCGGTGGCCGGTGCCGGCACGCGTGGGTTCGGTGCCGCTCAACTCGTCGCGCCGCTGATGTTGACGAGCCACGACACCCCGTGGCGGTCGGTCAGCATGCCGAAGGTGTCGCCCCACGGCGCAGTGGTGAGTGGTTCGACGATCGTCGCGCCCTGGGCCAGGCCGTTCCACCACCGTGTCAGCAGTTCGGGGTCGTCACCGCTGAGCGAGAGCGAGATGCTGCTCTCCGCCGGTGTCGGCATGCCGGACGGCGCGTCCGAGGCCATCAGGAGCAGGGCCTGGTCGCCGTCGAGCTGCCCGTGCATCACCTTGTCGGCGTCGGCGGGGTCCTGGCTCATGCCGGCTTCACCGAACGTGCCGATGGTGAGCGTGCCGCCGAAGACCGAGTGGTAGAACTCGAGCGCTTCGCGGGCGCTGCTCCGGAACCCGAGGTAGGGGTTGAGGCGAACGGTCATGACGGTCTCCCTCGTCCTGCGCGGGCGTCGTCGTCCGCGTCGTGATCATCGTGGCAGGTCCCGCGTCCCCGCGGAAGGAGACGCCGTCGTCTTCGTCCGGCGCCGCCAGGTCGTCGAGACGCCTCCACATTCGGCGGCGTCTTGACGACGGCACGGCGTCGCAGCAACACACCGGCGTGTTCGAAGCAGCACCAACGCCGGACGGGAGGCGCGTGGCGGCGCCGCCACGGGCCTCCAGGCCGTCAGGCGGCGGGGTCCACCACCGGCGGTCGCGCGGACGGGGCGAGCTCACGGATCCGCTTCGCGGGGACGCCGGCGTAGACGCCGTGCGCCGCCAGGCGGCCGACGACCACGGCGCCGGCGGCGACCACGACGTCGTGCTCGATGTGGGCGCCCGGCAGGATCGTGGCGCGGCCGCCGATCCAGACGTGCTCCTCGACGACCACCGGACGGCCGGTCGCGACGTCGCTCCACCGGCCCTCGGCGTCGATCTCGTGGTGGCTCGTCATGATGAGCACCTGCATCCCGATCGCGGTGTTCGCACCGATCGTCACGGGGGCCACGGCCTCGACGGTCACGTTGCGGTTGCAGAAGACGCCCCGGCCGATGGTGAGGTGCTTCGGGTCGCCCGTCAGCGAGAACCCGGTCCCCACACCGGACTCGGCGCGTGCCCCCGCGGCACGGAGCAGCAGCCGCCGGACGATCCGGGGCAGCAGCGGGGATCCGAGCAGTGCCGTGAAGACGAAGTGCTCACGGGCGTAGGAGGCGTCCTCGACGAGCCGGCGGCCGAACGTCGACGGATCGGTCGTCGGCGGGACGGCCGTGGTCGGGACGGGTGGTGCTGCTGAGCCGGCCATGGGGTCTCCAGTCGTCGTGGCTGCGTGTCCGTGCAGCGCAAACGTAGGGCGACGATCGTCGGCGATCGGCCGGACGGCGGGCGGTTGCGGGATTCTTGCGGGCCCGCGCGGCTGCTCGCTAGGCGCGGGCGCCGTCCCGCGCGGTGGACGCGGTCTGCCGGGGCAGCTCGCCGAACTCCTCGCGGTAGCTCCCCGCGAACCGGCCGAGGTGGGCGAACCCGGTGGCCCGGGCGATCTCGGCGATGCTCCGACCGTCGCCCGACTCGAGCTGTTCGCGGGCGAGCAGCAGCCGGATGCGACGCAGGTACATGGTCGGGGTGATGCCGTGGTGCCGCTGGAACGCCGCCTGCACGCCACGCACGCTCAGGCCGGCGGCCTCGGCGACGTCGTCGACGGTGATCTGCTCGGTGGCGTGCTCGAGCAGGAAGGTCTCGGCACGGGCGAAGCGGGCGGTGGCGGCCATCGCCGGCTCGTGCTGCCCGACGGGCCAGTGCGGGATCGCGGTGAGCAGCCCACCGGCGGCGAAGCGCGCGAGCTCCCGCTCGCGTTCGACCGGGACGGCGTCCGGTCCGGCCAGCACCTCTTGTGCGACGGACCGCACCATGAGCCACCAGGCAGCGAGCGGGGCTCCCTCGGGGACGTGCCGCGGACGGAACTCGATGGGACCGGGGGCCCAGTCGCCGCGCTCGGCCGCAACCTGTTCGACGATCGAGCGGTCGATGCGCAGGACGTCCTTGTTGCACGCGATCCAGCGGAAGCGCTGGGGCCCCTGCCGGAAGAGCGTCGGGCGGCCGATCTTCACGATGTTCTCGTCGACCTGGGCGACCCCGGACTTCATCCAGAAGATCATCATCGCGTCGCCCGGCTCGATCGTGCCGCTCAGGACCCCGGTGCAGCGGGTCGACTCGAGCGACAGCAGTGCCGTCCCGCGCACGCGTTCCTCGAACACGAACTCGGCGTCCGTGGGTTCGACCGACAGTCCGTGGGTGATGTGCGTCCGAGCCATCGCCTCGGCCGCGACCGACGGCTCGGCGGTCTGGGTCTCCCGCAGCAGGCGGTGCATCGTCTCGGGCACGTGATGATCCTCCCGACAAGTCGGCGTCCGCGCAACGAGCGACGCGCCGCGTTCCTGTACGGCGGCCAGCCAACGCGCTGTTGGCTGTGCTCCAGGAGGTCGAACATGAAGTACATCCAGTACGACCGCTCGACGATCCTGACGAGCGACGACGTGGCCGATGCCGTGATCGAGTACGCCGCCGCACTGGCCGGGGGCAGCCGTGCGGACACCGTGGCGATCCCCGCCGTGGCGGCCGACGGCACCATGACGACCACCAAGGTGCTCATCGGTCCGTCGAGCCAACTCGTCGTCGAGGACGCCGAGGAGGACGAACTCGAGGCTGAGGACACCGTGTTCGTGGCTCGCCTGCGCGCCGCCGCGCTGACGTTCGACCACGACGAGGTGATCCACGCGGACACCCGGTCGGACCTGACCGAGGGGCCGGTGGCGTAGGGGCGCCGGCTCAGCGCCCGAAGTCCGGCGGCGACGCGTTGGTGTCGACGGCGAGCACGGCCTCGGTGCGCCGACCGAGTTCGAGCAGGAACGCCTCGCCCTCGGGTTCGAGGTCGTCGTCCGGAGCGGGCTCGAGGGCGACCGGGATCGCCGGGGCCAGGAGCACCTCGATCGTGCTCGCCACCCCGAAGTCGTCGGCCGTCGGGATCGACACGACGTCGCTCAGCCGACTCTGGTGCAGAGCGGCGGCGTACCGGATCACCGCGTCGGCGATCGAGTCGCTCGTCAGGACACGGACGGTGCCCGCGTAGTTCACGTACTTCAACGTTGCTCCCTGGTGAAGAGGAGCTTCCGTCGCGGTGACGGTTCCCTGATCCGGTGCCACGGTAGGCGGCCGACGTGCCGGGTACACATCTTCGAGCACCGAACGGGGTACGCCGTGACCCTGGACAGGCGTTCAGTGGCGCCCGCCCAGCATCGGGGACGTCCAGGGAAACCGACCACAGGGAGAGACATGACCGAGCAGCAGCAGCCCCCGGGGAGCGACCAGGAACTCACCCCGAAGGCCGACCACGGTGAGGAGTCGTACCGCGGCTCCGGCAAGCTCACCGGCAAGCGCGCCGTCATCACCGGCGGGGACAGCGGCATCGGGAAGGCCGTCGCGATCGCGTTCGCGCGCGAGGGTGCTGACGTCCTGATCAGCTACCTGCCGGAAGAGGAGGACGACGCGCAGGACACGAAGCGCTGGATCGAGGAGGCCGGTCGGAAGGCCGTGCTCTTCCCGGGCGACGTGAGCGATCCCGCGTACTGCCGATCCGTCATCGACCGGGCGGTCTCGGAACTCGGCGGGCTCGACGTCCTCGTGAACAACGCCGCCTACCAGATGACCCACGAGACGATCGAGGAGATCAGCGACGAGGAGTGGGACCACACCCTCGCGACGAACCTCAGCGCCTACTTCCACCTCGTCAAGGCCGCGCTGCCGCACCTCGGCCCGGGGTCGTCGATCATCGGCTCGAGCTCGGTGAACTCCGACAACCCGAAGCCGAACCTCGCGCCCTACGACGTCACCAAGGCCGGCGTCGCGAACCTGTCCGCCGCGCTCGCGCAGCTGCTCGGCGATCGCGGCATCCGCGTGAACAGCGTCGCCCCCGGTCCGATCTGGACCCCGCTGATCCCGTCGACGATGCCGCCGGAGCAGGTCGAGCAGTTCGGCAAGCAGTCGCCGCTCGGCCGTCCCGGCCAGCCGGCCGAGCTCGCGCCCGTCTACGTGCTGCTCGCCAGCGACGACGGCAGCTACGTCTCCGGCGCGCGGGTCGCCGTCACCGGCGGCACCCCGATCCTGTGACGGGACGCCGGTCCGGCAACGGGACCAGGTGACGGACGGGAGGCCCGGGGCACGACGTGCGCCGGGCCTCCCGTCCGTCGTCGGGGGACGCTCCTGGCTGAACCGCCGCCCACCGGGGCCGGCCTACGTTCAGGGCCATGTCCACGCGAGCGAAGACCGTCACGGCGCTGTTCGGCGCCGCCACCGTAGCCCTCCTGCTCACCGCCTGCGACCCCGGCGGAGCCCAGAACATCAACCCCGTCGGCAAGGTCCCCGGCTCCGAGGAGAAGTCCCAGTCGGCCCAGTGCGACGTGGCCGCCAGCGCCGCCGTCGACATGATCGACAAGGCGGTCGGGTCGCACGACACCACCGAGTTCGCGAACATCCAGAAGGGGGACGGCGGCTGGTACCTCGGTGCCGCGATCGTCCCCGCGGACAGCAACGACTCGAACGACGACGAGGTCACCATCTGGGCGACCACCGCCGACCCCACGGCCGACGACTTCGACGGTCCGCTGTACGCCGTGAACGACGTCGCCAAGCAGGCCGTCGCCGACGAGACGACCACCACCTCGGACGCGCCGACGCCGTTCGCCGACGACTCGAAGGCCGCCGAGCAGGTCGAGAGCTGCGTCGTCGAGGCGTCCGACCGCTAGTCGTCGGACACCGTGTTGTGGCCGATCAGTCCTTGGGCTGGTCGGCCACTTCCACGTCCACGTGGTAGTCGTCGCCGCCGTCGGTGCTGATCGTGGACACCGAGTCGTAGACCACGTCGTAGCCCGCCGTGTTCACGTCGCAGTGCACCTCGGCGCCGTCCTCGATCGCGATGTCGTCCGCACCGCAGTCGACCTCGGGCGTCGCGTCCGAGACGTCCGCCAACGCGTCGACGACGACGCGTTCGAAGGCGTCCGGTGTGACGGTCCGTGACGACGACGTCGACACCGTGCACCCGCTGAGCGTCACCGCCAGGGCGATCGTCGCGGTGAGCGTCGTGAGTGCGGTGATGGCGCGCTGGTGCTGCATGGTGTTCCCCGTGGTCCCCTGGCCGCTGCTCGCCCCGAGATCGGGGATCGGCGGCTCCTCGACGATAGCGGGAAGGTGCGAGGACGTCTGCACGAGTTCGGGTCAGGAGCAGACGTCCTCGCGCTACGACGCCGTCGGGTTCGACGCGGTGGTCATGACGAGGCCAGCCCGGGAACGGGGGGTCGGGCACCCGCCGGTAGGGTCCGGCGGGGTAGCTTCCGGAGACTGTACGACGACCACGGCTCAGACGTGTACAGGATCCGCCGGAACCGGACAGGAACCGGCGGGTCCCGGATCAGCCCGTAGCCGCTCAGCCGTGCTGCAGCCGGTCCGCGACGCGGGCCCACTGGTCGTGCTCCCACTGGGCGTAGGCCTGTCGCCGACCGGACGCCCCGAAGTCGTTCTCGACGTTCGCACTGACGGTCATGATCGTCTGCCCGTCGGTGGCTCGGACCGTGAAGTCGATGTTCAGCACCGATCCGGCCCCGCCGATGTTCTGATCGGTCGCGGTCAAGATCAGGCCGGAGTTCACGCCCGGTCGCACCGTCGGATCCGAGTAGTCGTACAACGTGCTCACCCGGAAGCTGTCGTCCCCGAACCGGTTCAGGGTGAACGGCACCACGTCACCCACCTTCGGGAACGCGGTCGGGGCGCCGGTGATCGGGATCCCGCACGAGAAGCAGGTGTGGAGCCGGTTCCAGATGTCCGTGGGGCTCGCGTGCCCCAGGGGGTAGGTGAACGAGTAGTTCCAGTGCTGCGACGGGGTGGACGGGGCCGTCGCGGTGGTCGAGGTGGAGGGCGTGGTCACTGTGGGCAGGGCGGCAGCCGCCGGTGCGGCGTCTGCGGAGGCCGGCGCCGGAGCCGCCACCAGGACCGAGCCCAGGACGAGCGCGACGCCGGACAGCAGCGCGGAGACGTGGTGCGCCCGAGAGGGCATGGAGATGGACATGTCGTCTCGTTCCTCGGCGTGCGCCGTCAGTTTCGCCAGACGATCGTCTGGTGACTCCACGGTAGGCGAGCTGGACCCCGCCCGGCTGAGCGTCGACCCGGGGAGTGATGAAGGCCCGCTCAGCAGCACAGCGGCTCACTAGACGATCGTCTTCTGAACGCCTACGGTTCCCAGCACCCCGTTCCGCTCCCGAACCGTGAGAGACCGCATGCGCAGCGCCCGCCACACCACCGTGCTCGAGACCGGCTGCTGACGTGGCAGCGGCGAAGGCGACCGTCCTGCTCGTGAGCGACTTCCCCCTGTCGGCGATGCGGGGCGAACGAGCCGCGCTCGTCGAGCAGGCGAAGGCCTTCGCCGAGTCCGGTCACGTCGTCTGGGTGGCGACTCCGCAGTCGAGCGAGACCGCGGAGCTGCGGAAGCACGGCGTCCGCCTGTTCGAGGTCGAACCGTCGATCAGCGCCCCGGAGAGCGACCTGCCGGTGGTCCGCAACTCGGTCCGTGTCCGCAGGTGCCTCGGCACGCTGATGGTCGAGGAACGGATCGACCTCGTCGTCACCCACTCGGACTTCGGCCTCGCCGCGGCAGCGCTGACGACGGCGCGCTCCCTCGAGCTGCCGACGATCCACACCGTGCACGGTTCGGCGCCGGTCCGGGGCCGGACCGCGGCGGCGATGGCACCCCTCGCACGGCACGCGCACCGTGTGGTGACCGGGATCCGGCCCACACGGCACCGCTTCACGGGGCATCCCATGGACGACGCGCGCCGCAACATGGCAGTGGCCGTCTCCGGGGCGGCCGACGTCGTCGTCACCCCGACGACGCGGCAGGCCCGTGTCCTCCGCGAGGCCGGCGTCGGCCCGGTCCACGTCGTGCCCAACGCCCTCGGCCGCCGGCCGGTCGAACCGCCGCCGGCGCCGGAACTCGGCCCGCTCCGGCTCGTCTGGGCGTCCCGGTTCACCCCGGACAAGCGCCTCGACGTCCTCCTCAACGCGATCCGGCTGGTGGAGATCCGACTCGGCGCACACGCCGTGCGGGTCGACGTCGCCGGCGGGACCGTCCCCCCGACTCGCACGCCGGTGTCGGTCCGCGTCCACGGCCGCCTGTCGTCGCAGGCCGTCCACGACCTGCTGCTGTGCGGGCACGCGGCGGTGGTCTGCTCGCTCGAGCACGACGGCCAGCCGATGACCGCGCTCGAGGCGTTCCGCGACCACCGCCCGGTCATCGTGTCCGACATCCGCCTGGCGAGCGAGTTCGGCTCCGCCGCCGTCCTGACCGACGACGAGACCGCGTTCGGGCTCGCCACGACGATCATCGAACTCGCCTCGGACCGGACGCTGCTGCGGCCGCACACCGCCGCCGCGATCGAGCACGCCCGTGGCGTGACGGCCGAACGGCACACCGATCAGGTCCTCCGGCTGGTCGCCGGCAGCTGCCGTCCCTGAGTGACGGCTCCCCCGCGAGCGCGCCCCGCCCTGGGCGCACCACGGGACGGACGGGAGGCCCGGGGCGGGCCCGCCCCGGGCCTCCCGTCCGTCGGCGCGTCCAGACCACGGCGCAGGAAGAACGCCCCGATGAGGAGGGGGGATCTCATCGGGGCGTTCCGTTCGTGGGGCCGCGTCAGGCGGCGAGGCGCGCAGCGAGCGCGGTGGCGCGGGACCGGAGGTCCGCGTAGGTGGCCTCGTAGGCGTCCGGCGTGCCGACGCGCGAGGGGTTCGGCAGCGACCAGTGCAGGCTGTCGCCGTCGTCGATCGACTCGTGCGCGCGGTCGCAGACCGTGACGACCAGGTCACCGTCGGCGACGAGGTCGCGGAAGGCACGCGGGACGTGGCGGCCGAGGTCCAGGCCGTGGCGTTCCCCGACGGCGACCGCCCCTGGGGCGATGGCGGCCGCGGGACGCGTCCCGCCCGACAGCGAGCCGATCTCGCTGACCTGCGCCCAGACGCCCGCGGCCAGCGGGGAGCGCGCGGAGTTGCCGGTGCAGACGAACAGCACGCGGGACACCGGGCCGGGCACCGCCGCCGAACCGTGCGGGACACCGCTCGGTTCGAGGTGCAGGTAGCTGCGGCGCCCGTCGCCGTCGGAGCGGCGTCGCGTGACCAGACCGGCCTGCTCGAGGACGCGCAGGTGATGCGCCAGGAGCGGGCCGGAGATCCCGAGGGCGGCCCGCACCTCGCTCGGGCTGGCGTCGGACGCGGCGAGCAGGTCGACGATCGCCAGGCGGGCGACGTCGCCGAGGGCCGCGTGCTGCGTCGCACGCCGCTCGAGGTCCTGCCGCCCGGTGTTCATCGGTTCAATGTTGACTGAACCATCTGCCGTCGTCAAGATGAGCGGGTGACGACCAGCCCCGAGCCCCTGCGGTCGTCCGCGGCATCGGTGTTCCTGGTGTTCCTGCGGCTCGGGCTGACCTCGTTCGGCGGGCCGGTCGCGCACCTCGGGTACTTCCGTGAAGCGTTCGTGGTGCGTCGCCGCTGGCTGCGGGACGACGCCTACGCCGACCTCGTCGCGCTGTGCCAGTTCCTGCCCGGACCGGCGTCGAGCCAGGTCGGGATGGCACTCGGGCTGCAGCGCGCCGGACTGCTCGGACTCCTGGCGGCGTGGTGCGGCTTCACCCTGCCGTCCGCGGTGCTGCTCGTCGCGTTCGCCCTGCTCGTGTCCGGCACGCCCGACCTGGCCGGTGCCGGATGGCTGCTCGGGTTGCAGGCGGCCGCCGCCGCGGTGGTGGCGCAGGCGGTGCTCGGCATGGCGCGCTCGCTCACACCGGACCGCCGTCGGGCGACCATCGCGGCCGCCGCCGCGATCGTGGTGCTGCTCGTCCCCGGCCCGGCGGCGCAGGTCGCGGTCATCGCGGCGTGCGGTGTGGTCGGCGTGCTGTGGCTCGGTCGGGTGGTCGACTCGGTCGAGGATGTCGGAGACACCGAGGACGCCGGCTCCCAGATCGCCGTGCGCCTCCCCCGCTGGGTCGCCGTGTCGGCGCTCGTCGCGTTCGCCGCCCTGCTCGTCGCGGCACCCGTCGCCGCGAGCGGCACCGGGGCCGTTCGCCTGTTCGGGGTCTTCGCGCAGGCGGGCTCGCTCGTCTTCGGCGGCGGCCACGTCGTCCTGCCGCTGCTCGAGTCACAGACCGTGGCCACGCACCTGGTGGGCCACGCGGACTTCCTGGCCGGGTACGGCGCCGCACAGGCCGTGCCCGGGCCGCTGTTCACCTTCGCCGCGTACCTCGGCGCCGTCGCCGACGGCAGTCCGACCGGACTCCTCGGCGCGGCGGTGGCACTCGTCGCGATCTTCCTGCCGGCGGCACTCCTCGTCATCGGCGCCGTGCCGTTCTGGCACGTGCTCCGTGCCCTGCCGTGGGCCCGACGCGTGCTGGCCGGCGTGAACGCGGGCGTCGTCGGGCTCCTCGCCGCGGCGCTCTGGGACCCGGTCATCACCGAGGGGGTCCGCTCGGCCCCCGCACTGGCGCTCGCCGTGGCCGCCTTCACCGCCCTCACCCGCTGGTCCGCTCCCCCGTGGGCCGTCGTCATCGGAGCCGGCCTCCTCGGCGCCGTCCTCCTCTGATCGGAGCACTCCGCATGCCCACCGTCCTGTTCGTCTGCGTCCACAACGCCGGCCGCTCCCAGATGGCCGCCGGCTTCCTGCAGCACCTGGCGGGTGGCCGCGTCGACGTCCGGAGCGCCGGCTCCGAACCGGCCGACCAGCTCAACCCCGTGGTCGTCGCAGCGATGCTCGAGGAGGGCATCGACATCCGGAACGAGCAGCCCGCGCTGCTCCGCACCGATTCCGTCCGCGCCGCGGACGTCGTCGTCACGATGGGGTGCGGGGACGCCTGCCCGGTGTTCCCGGGCAAGCGCTACGAGGACTGGGAGCTCACCGACCCCGCCGGGCTCGACCTGGACGCCGTCCGGCCGATCCGCGACGACGTGCGCGCGCGGGTGCAGGACCTGCTCGCCGGGCTTGCGATCGCCTGAGCGGCGACGTGAGCCGTCCCACAGGTCCGGGCCGTCGATCACCAGCGGGAGCGGGTCACCCTGGCAGCGCGCGCACAGGCCACCCTGGAGGCGCGCACCGCGACTGAGAAGCCGGTCACGGTCGCGGCGCGTGGCGGCTCCAGGGCGCGCGTGGGCTTCCAGGGTCCGGTTCCATCGTTCTGCCGTGCAGACGACATCACTTCTCCCCATCATCGCCAAGGCGTGTGCGGTGGCAGCTCCGGTCGCCATCGCCGTGTCGCTCGTGGCCGGTCCGGCCGTGGCGGCACCCCTCCACACCTCCACCTCCTCCACCTCCGTCACCACGGCGACCTCCGCGCACCACACGGTGGACCGTGCGGCGCGGACGACCTCGGGCGGCACAGCGGTCTCGCGGCTCGACCGTCGCGCCGAGCAGCGCAACGAGGCCACGGTCCGGCACCTGTTCCGGTGCGCGTTCCGGTCCCCGGCGTCCGCGAAGGCCCGTGCGGCTGCACGGACCGCCGTCGCGACCGGTGCCGTCGCCCACGGTGCGACGAGCGCCTCGGGTCCGTCCGCGTTGCTCGCCGAGTTCACCGCCGACCGCTCCCGGGTGCCCGGTGCCCACGCCGTGATCAAGCACATCGCCGGTGACGCGGACCTGGTGGCCGTGCACTGGCAGATCACCGCGAAGCCGAAGGACGAACGCACCGGTGACGCTGCCGTCGACCTGTTCCGCATGCGCAACGGGCGCATCAGCGAGTGGTGGGCACTCCGCCAGACGGTGCCGACGGGCACCCCGGCCAGCGGCAACACGAACAGCATGTTCAGCGACCTGTACCCGGCCGCGAAGCGTGACCGTCACCTGACCGAGCGGCAGGAGGAGCACAACCGGGTGCTCGCCGTGACCGCGTACGACCGGCTGTTCCGCGACCACGACGTGTCCGTCCTCGACGAGAAGTTCGACCCGGCGTACCTGCAGCACAACTCGGTCGCCGCGAACGGCACGGCCGCGCTCAAGCAGTTCTTCGCCGGCAGCGCCGCGCAGAGCCTGCCGAAGCAGGAGTCCGTCATCTCGCTCGTTGACGGCGACCTGGTGTGGACGTTCTCGAAGCCGGTCGGGGCGAAGGCCGACGCCCCGTTCGGCGCGGCCGACCTGTTCCGGGTCGACGACAACCTGATCCGCGAGCACTGGGACGTCGTCCCGACGAGCTGAGGCTCGGCCGAAGGAGCCGCGCGTCTCAGGACGCGCGGCTCCGTCGCGCCCGCTCCTTGATCGCGGTGATGACGGCCGTCTTCGCCTCGGCGTAGGCGTTCATGTCGTCCCAGCTCCGGTCGAGCAGCTCCCGCTTCGTCCGTTCGTACAGCGCCCGGTCGTCGGCGTCGGCGCGCAGGTGGTCACGGAGGAGCAGGTACTCGTCGACCGCCGTCGCGCCCCGCTCGTAGACGTGCACGTGGACGTCGCGGGCGGGCGTCCGGACCAGGCGGTGACCCGGCTCGCGGACACGCAGCTCGTACCCGGCGGCGAGGAGCTGGTCGAGGTACGTGGCCTCGGCGGTGATGTCGGCGACGACGACCACGATGTCGACGATGGGCTTCGCTGCCAGGCCGGGGACGGCCGTGGAGCCGATGTGCTCGACGACCGGAGCGTCCGTGCCGGAGCCGGCGAGGGCCTCCAGGATGCGTCGACGGTGGTCGGCGAAGACCGCAGCCCACGCGCTGTCGGCGGGGTGCAGGGTCACCGTGACCGGTTCCGGGCCGCCGATGATCTCGACGGTCGTGACGTCCGGGCGGGGGTGGTCCTCGTCGTGCTGCACCCGGACATGATCGCAGCCCGTGGTCGCCGTCGTCGATCGCGTCAGAGCTTCGCGGGGAACGCCGATCCGCGGCCGATGACGGTGAGGAGCGCTGCGACCGCCCCGAACACGATCATCACCACGGCGAGCACCAGCCCGTCGAAGGCCGCCAGCAGGGCGGCACCGAACAGGCCGGCCGCGAAGATCGCGATGTTGAACGCGACCGGCAGGAACGCGCTCGCGACGTCGGCGTCCTCGCCGCCGGCGGTCGTCAGGGCGGCCTGCAGCTGCGTGGAGGACCCTCCGAAGCCGATGCCCCACAGGCCCGCGGCCACCAGGACCGCGACCGGCGACGTGTGGCCGACGAGCAGCACCACGCCGGCCAGGACGAACAGGCCGACGCTGCCGTGCAGCAGGGGTCGGGGGTGCCGGTCGAGCAGCGCGCCCGTCACGACGACGCCGAGGATCGCGGCGATCCCGTAGACGAGCAGCACCAGCCCGGCGCTCAGGTCGGTGCCGGTCGCCCGCAGGTACGGCGAGATGTACGTGTAGATCGTGTTGTGCGCCACCATCCACGTCGCGATCACGGCGAGGATGACCGCGATGCCGCGGATCCGGAACACCCGCACGACGGACAGCTTCCCGCCGCTCGTCTGCCCCGGGGCGTCCGGCACGAACAGCGCGATCAGTGCCAGGACCACCACGCCGACCAGGCTCAGCCCGATGAACGACGACCGCCAGCCCAGGGCGTTGCCGATGAAGGACCCGAGCGGGGTGCCCAGCGCGAACCCCACCGGCGCGCCCGTCGAGACGATCGCGAGCGACACCCCGGCGGAGCGGGCCGGGCTGATCCGCCGGGCGTAGGTGGCGAACATGCCCCAGATCGTCCCCGACATCGCGCCCGCGACGAACCGGGTGACCAGTGCGACCGCGACGTTCGGCGCGAACGCGGTCAGGGTGTTCGCGACGAGCAGCGCGGCGATGGCGGCGACGATGAGCGGCTTGCGGCGGAACCCGCGGGTCAGGGCGATCGCCGGGACCGTGGCGATGACCGTGCCCATCGCGTACGCGCTGACGAACAGGCCGACCGTGCCCTCGCTCGTGCCCATCCCGTCGGCGATCGCGGGCAGCAGCCCGGCCGGCATCGTCTCCATGGCGACGAGGAGGAACCCGATCGCGGCGAGCAGGGCGAGCGGGAACCAGGGCAGTCGGCCGTCGCTGGCCCGGTCGGCCGTGGGGAGGTCGGAGGTCGTCGTGGTCACGCACCGACGGTAGGGGCATGGTCCGGCGGACAGGGAGGTTCGGCTGGACCCCGTTTCGCCGGAGCCTCACTGGGCGGGTGGTGGTGGGGCTTCGATGGTGGTGTCCACGAACGAAGGGAACACCATGACCGGAACCAGCACCTTCCTCATCACCGGCACGAGCCGCGGGATGGGCACCGACTTCGCCCGGGCCGCCCTCGACGCCGGGCACCGGGTCGTGGCGAGCGGACGCGACCCCGAGCGGGTCCGCGCCGTCCTCGGCGACCACGAGCGCCTGCTCACCGTCGCGCTCGACGTGACCGACCCCGAGTCGGTCCGGGCCGCAGTCGACGCCGCGACCGACCGCTTCGGCGGCGTCGACGTCCTGGTGAACAACGCCGGGAGCTTCCAGGCCGGGTACTTCGAGGAGATCTCGGCCGAGCAGTTCCGCGCGCAGATGGAGACGAACTTCTTCGGGGCGCTCGCGGTGACGCGTGCCGTGCTCCCGGTCATGCGACGGCAGCGCTCCGGGCACGTCATGAGCATCAGCTCCACCGCTGGCATCGTCGCCGGCGCCGGTGGGAGCGCCTACTCGGCGTCGAAGTTCGCGCTCGAGGGCTGGATGGAGGCCCTGCACGACGAGGTGGCGCCCTTCGGCATCCACACCACCGTGATCGAGCCCGGCTTCTTCCGCACCGACCTGCTGGCCGAGGGCGACTCGACCTTCTGGGGCGACGTCGCGATCGACGACTACGCCCCGCTCTCGGCCGGGTCGAAGGAGTTCTTCCGCGGCATGCGGGGCAACCAGTCCGGCGACCCCGCGAAGCTCGCGCAGGTGCTGCTGACGCTGATCGCGATGCCCGAGCCGCCGCTGCGGTTCGCCGCCGGCGCGGACAGCGTGGCGGGGATCGTGCAGAAGGGACAGAAGCTCGTCGACCACGCGCAGGCGTTCCCCGAGCTGTCGACGACGCTCGACCTGGATGCGTGACGACTGCCCCTTGCCAACCTCGGCTACGGGTATTAGCCTCTGGGTTACTACTCGTAGCCGAAGGAGCCACGTCATGCTCGAACACCTGGACACCGAGGGCAGCACGATCGCCTACGACCTCTCCGGAACAGGCCCGCTCGTGGTCCTCGCCCACGGCATGGGCGACAGCCGGCACGCCTACCGTTTCGTCGTACCGGAGCTCGTCGCGGCCGGCTACCGGGTGGCGAACGTCGACCTCCGCGGCTGCGGCGACTCGAGCACCGGGTGGGACGGCTACCAGCGCACCGACATCGCACGTGACCTCGTCGCCGTGGCCCGCCACCTCGGTGGCCCGGCCGTGGTCGTCGGGCAGTCCATCAGCGGGGGCGCGGCGACCATCGCCGCAGCCACCGCACCGGACCTGGTCGCGGGCATCGTCGAACTGGCGCCGTTCACGCGCAAGCAGTCCGTCGACCTGGGCGGACTCCTGCGCAACCGCCGACACCGCGCCGGCACCGTCCAGCTCGCGCGGGTCATGACGAGCGGCAGCCTGCCCGGCTGGCTCGCGTACCTCGACATCGCGGTGCCCACCAAGCCCGCCGACTGGGCGACGGAACGCAGCCGCATCGAGACGACCCTGCGGCAACCGGAGCGGATGGCGGTCCTCCGCGCCATGACCCGCACGTCGCCCGCCGACGCCGGCGAGCAGCTGGGTGCCGTCCGGTGCCCCGTGCTCGTCGTCGAGGGCAGTGCCGACCCGGACTGGGCCGTGCCCCGTGCCGAGGGCGAGCGGATCCTCGCCGACCTGCCGGACGGCCTCGGGGAACTCGCCGTGATCGACGGCGCCGGCCACTACCCCCACACCGAGACGCCGGCGGCGCTCCTCGCCCTGCTGCTGCCGTTCCTCGCCCGCACGCTGCCCGTCGCAGGTCCCGTTGCCTAGGGCGGGGCTCGACCCGGCGACCGTCACCGAGGCCGCCGCGACGCTGGCCGACGAGATCGGCCTGGCCCAGCTGAGCATGAGCGTCGTCGCCGACCGCCTCGGGGTGAAGGCACCGTCGCTGTACAAGCACGTCGACGGGCTCGGCGACCTCACGCGCAGGATCGCGATCCTCGGTGCGAACGAGCTCGGTGACGCGCTCCGCGACGCCATGCAGGGGCGCAGCGGTCGGAGTGCGCTCGAGGCGGCGGTGCAGACCGTGCGCCGGAGCGTCCGGGAACACCCGGCGCGGTACCAGGCAGCCGTCAGCGTCCGGCCGACCGGTGCCGATGACCCCCTGGCGGTCGCACTCGGCCGCACCCTGGCGTCCTTCGCCGCGGCGCTCCGCGACTACCCGCTCGACCCGGCCGACGAGGTCCACGCGCTCCGGGTGCTCCGCACCGTCCTGCACGGGTTCGCCACGATCGAGGCGTCCGGCGGGTTCCAGATGGACACGGACGTCGACGCGAGTGCCGCGTGGATGGTCGACTTCCTGGATCGCGGCTTCCGTGCCGCGACGACACGGTGACCGTGTCCACGGCGGCGCGTCCGTCGAGGCCCGTCGGTCACGACCCGCTCCGTGGCGGCCTGCGGTTCCTGGCGGAGCTCGTCGCGTGGGTGGCCGTTCCCTGGGCGCTCTGGCCCCACTCGCCGGTGCTCGCGATCGCCGCCGTCCTGGTCCTCGTCGTGCCGCCGGCGGTGTTCGGGACCCCGGGCGACCGCCCCGGCGGCGACCCGCCGGTCGCGGCACCGGGAGCGGTCACCATCGCGTCGGTCCTCGCGCACCTCGTGGGGGCGGTCGCTGCAGCCTGGGTCCTGTGGCCGACGGCGGTCGCGATCGTCGTCACCGCCCTGTGCGTCGCCGTCGTCGTCTCGGAACAGCCGCGGTGGCGCGCGCTGGTCGGACGCGGGCGCTGAGCCGTTCGTAGGCTGACGCCATGGCAGCAGCAGACGAGACCGGTCCGTTCTGGCACGGCACAGTGGCAGCCCTGCGGCCCGGGGAGTTCCTCTCCCCCGGCTTCCGCTCGAACTACCGCCCCGACGTCGTGATGAACCACGTCTACTTCACGGCGACCCGCGACGGAGCAGGGCTCGCGGCCGAACTCGCGGCCGAGCTCGTGCCCGGCGACCGCGAGCCGCGTGTGTACCGCGTCGAGCCGACCGGTCCCTTCGAGGACGACCCGAACGTGACCGACAAGAAGTTCCCCGGCAACCCGACCCGGTCGTACCGCAGTGCCCTCCCGCTCCGCGTGGTCGGCGAGGAGACCGGGTGGACACGGCTCACCCCGGAGGCGTTGCGCCAGTGGCGGGAACGGCTCGTCGCGCTCCCGCCCGAGGAACGCGGCGAGATCGTCAACTGACCGACGTCAGGCCGCGATGATGTTCGGGGCGAACCGGCACCAGTAGTCCGTGATCGGCCCGTCGGACTCGCGGATGCCGACTCCAAAGGACTCGCCGCCCACGACCCACGACCCGAGCACCGGGTGGTTGTGTCCGTTCGACCCCGGGAAGTCCGGGAGCTCGTGGTACTGCTGCCACACCCGTTCGGCCCCGGTGCCGGGGCGCCGGTACTCGCGACCGTTCGTCGTGACCGAACCGTCGGCTCGGTGCACCGCGATGCCGTCGCCCTCACGCCCGAACACGGGCTTCACGACGAAGTCGCGCATGCCGTTCGGACCGTCCGCGAAGGCCGGCAGCAGGTTCGGGTGGCCAGGGAACAATCGCCAGAGCGCGACGAGCAGCAGCTTGTTCGACAGGAACATCTTCCACGCCGGCTCGTACCAGCGGCCGAGCCGCCCGCGGTCGCTGACCAGGAAGGCGCCGAACTCCTCGTCGCCCTGCGCCCGGTCGTCCCCGGAGACGAGGTCCTCCCACGGGTACAGCTTGAAGAGGTTGCGGATCACCGGGTACTGGGTCCCCGGCTCGTCCCCGGGCAGCGTGAACACGCTCCGCGACGAACCGGCCGGCTCCTGGTCGCCGACGAACTGGCGGGCCGTCGGGTGCCAGCCGATGTCCTTCATCTCGATGCCGGTGTGCTCCCACCCGGCCTCCCCCGCCAGGTCGCGCATGTAGGCCACGGTGTCCCAGTCCTCGCCCGCCGTGTCGAGGTCGGAGTGCGCCACGAACAGTCGGCCACCGTCCTCGGCGCGCAGGGATTCGTGCAGCAGTGTCCGCCAGCGCGCCACCATCGCCTCGTGGATGCCGTTCCACTGGTCGGTCTCGGCGGACAGTTCGCCGGTGGTGAGCCGGTCCTGCATCCAGTGCCACTGCGTGACCGATGCCTCGATCAACCCGGTCGGGGTGTCCCCGTTGTACTCGAGCATCTTGGCGGGTGAACCGTCTCCGGCGTACGCCAGGTCGAACCGCGCGTACAGGTCGGGCTCATCGTGCTCGAGCGACCACGAGGCGAGGTCGAACCCGGCTCGCGTCAGGCCCAGCGTGCCGAGGGCGCCGGTGGCGAGGTACCGGGCGGCTTCGAGGCACATCCGGTGCAGTTCCTCGGTCTGCCGCTCGAGCGCCTCGACCTCCGGCAGCGTGAAGACGTACGCGGCGGTGTCGTTCCAGTACTCGACGGGCGTGCCGTCGTCGCGGACGGACCGCGAGTAGATCAACCCGGTCTGCTGGATCCGGCGCCGCCAGTCCGGACGCTGGGGGAACTCGATGCGCTCCATCAGCCGCCGAACCCACCGTGACCGCCGGCTCCGCCGAAGCCGCCCTTGGTGACGGAGCTCCCACGGGACGAGACGCCGGCCTTCGCGGTCTTCCCGGCGGGCAGGGCGCTCGTGCCGCCGGAGACCGCGTCCCCCACGCCGGGGACCCTCGTGGCACGGTTGGCGAAGAGCGGCAGGAAGTACCAGCCGGCATGCCCGCCGTGGTTGTTGCAGTCGTCGTCCGGCAACCGCTTCTCGGTCGCGTTGTCGCGGCAGATCTTCGCGTAGTCGCTGTCGACGCCGGCTCCCTCGCCACACCCGGTCAACGACGCTGCCAGGGCTGCGACCACCCCGATGGAGACGACACGGGAAGCACGGCGACGAACACTCACGAAGGGGAACAGTACCGCTCCCCATGGACCGGTGTCCGCGTCGGCACCTCGACCAGCGCAGACGATCGTCTGGCGAACCGGTAGCGTGTGCGGTGGCGGCAGCCGCCGCACACCGTCCACGAAGGGGCCGACCATGCCGCGGAGCACCGATCGGATCCGGGTGTCTCCGATCGTCCTCGCCGTGGGGATCGCCGCGCTCGCCGTCGCCATCGCCCTGCCCGCGCCGTCGGCGACCACGCCGGGTCCCGAGACGATCGGCCTCGACGCATCCGGCGCACTCGGCGCCGCACTCGGGGTACCGCCCGTGACGAGTGGCGCGCACCGGTTCGCGATCCGCCCACCACGGACGGTCGGCACCAGCGGAGTCGTCAGGGTGCGGTTCGCCGGACTGGGCACCCCCGGTGCCGTCGTCGTCGTCCACTACGGCAGCCCCGGGGACGACTCCGGGAACGAGCGCGTCGCGGAGATCGAGCCGGGCAGCAGCGCCGTCGGCTCGACCGGCCGGTTCGCCTTCACGGCGGCGCTGCCCGAGCTGCCCCGTGGAGCCGACCGGGCCTCCTGGAGCGCCCGGCTGATCGACCCCGCGTCGCTGGCCGTCCTCGGCCGCGTCGAGGGCGTTCACCTCGTCGAGCACACCGAGCGCTGACCACCGATCCACGGCCGGCACGATGAGAGGGCGCGCAGGGTGCTGGCTCCCGTCCCGTCCTGCGGCTACGTTCGCTAGACGAACGTCTGGCCAGCAGTCAGCGGCGAGACCTGACCTCGAGGAGCCCCCGTGTCGACACCCCATCGCACCCCGTCATCCCGACCCGCGTCCATCGCACTCGGGGCCGCGCTGCTCCTGACCCTCGGCCTCGCCGGCTGCTCCACGGCCGGATCCGCAGCACCCTCACCCTCGCCGTCCCCGGCCGCGCAGGGCGACGCTCCCGCGACGACCGACTCGTCACCGTCGGTCGACGTGACCGTCGCTGCGACGACACTCGGCAAGGTCGTCGTCGACGGCAAGGGCATGACCGCCTACTACTTCGACGCCGACGTCAAGGACTCCGGGAAGAGCACCTGCACCGGAGGCTGCGCGACCGCGTGGCCCGCGATCGAGGCGACGACGGCGACACCCAAGGTGTCCGGCATCACCGGCAAGGTCGGCACCATCACGGGCGTGGACGGTGGACGGCAGATCACGATCGACGGCCGACCGATCTACACCTTCATCGGGGACAAGAAGGCCGGTGACGTGACGGGTCAGGGCGACAAGGGCGTCTGGTACGTCGTGAACCCGGACGGCTCCGAGCAGAAGAAGTAGGGCAGGCACCCCGGCGGGACGGCAGGGATGCAACGCCCGCCGGGGTCAGCTCTCACCCTCGGCCGGGTGCCCGCCCACGCGCACGGGCTCCACCTGCTCGAGCAGCGCGTGCACACCCGGCAGACCGAGCCCGGTGAACAGCGCCGCCCACAGATCCCGGAGCTGCCCCTCGGTGTCCCGCGTCAGCCGGGCGCTCGTCCGGGCCCACATCACCCCGAAGGTCGACGTCAGCACGAGGTCCGCCGCACGTGCCCACTCGGGGTCGGTGGCCGGTCCGGTGCCACCGCTCGAAGCCGACAGGTGCCGACGGACGTAGTCGTCCCACGTGAAGACCCGTGGAATCACTTCCCCCGCACCGCGGAGTTCGTGACTCAGGCGGATCGCCCCGGCAGCCACCGGGCACCGTATGGCGTCGGAACAGGCGGACGTCAGCATGACGAGCAGGTGCTCGAGCCCCTCGGGCTGCCGGATCAGCGAGTCGATCACCGCCCAGCGAGCCTGCTGCCGCTCGATGACCGCGAAGGCGAGTTCGTGCTTGGACGAGAACACGTGGTAGCCGATCGCCGACTTCGGGCGGTCCATCGCGGCGGCGACCCGTGCGAACGAGGTCCCCGCGTAGCCGTGGCTCGCGAACACCGCCGCCGCAGCCTCGATGATCTGCTCGCGGGTCCGGGTCTTCGCCTGCTGCCGCTGGTTCATCGCACTCCTCGGTCGGGTCTTGGTTCATCATACGAACGTCTGACCAAGAGTCGTCAGCGGTCACGCCGGGCGCAATGCCTCTGATCTCCTCAGCTTCAGCATTTCGCTAGACGATCGTCTGGGGCATTGTTAGCGTTCACGCACACCGGGCCACCCCGGCCCGTACCCCCACGAACCGAGGAGTCCCCATGCGTTCGACCCCGTCCACCCACCGCTCCCCATCGGTGCGCCGACTGACCGTGCTCGCGACGTGCGTCACCCTCGGCGGTGCGCTCGCCGCCGGCGTCCTGGTCCCCGCGCAGGCCGGAGCTGCCACGATCTCCCACACGGCGCACGCCACACACACCTCGACCCGGGCTACGGCCGTGGCGTTCACCGCGAAGACCCACGGCGGGCCCGACCGGAAGAGCTTCACCGGCATCACCTTCGCCGGGACCGGGAAGCCCGGCGCCCTGGTCATCGTCTACTACGACGCACCGGGCAAGCCGCGAGGCCTGTTCAACAAGCACATCGCCGAGGTCACCTCGGGGGACGACGTCGTCAGCGCCAGCGGCCACTACCGCTTCACCGCCGCGTTCCCGGACCTGCCGCGCGGCACCACGACGGTGCACTGGCACGCCCGTCTCGGCGACCCGGACACCCTGTCGGTGATCGGACGCGTCAACGGCACCCGCACGCTCGGCTGACCCGTGACCCGCCACGCGCAACCGGCGCTCGTCCGCACCCTGGCCGTCGCCGTGTCCCTGGCGGCCGTCGCCGGGGCCACCCTCACCTGGGCTCCGTCGGCCTCGGCCACCACGAGCGACCCCGACCGGGTCGCAGCGCCGATCATCGCCGGCACCGAGGTCGGGGTCCCCGGCGGCACCTGCACGGTCGGTGCCGTGCTGGCCGCCAAAGGGTTCCGGAGTCAGCTGAAGCAGTACCAGCGAGCGACCCGGTGGGTGGTGCTCGCGAAGCACTGCGCGCCGCTGCAGGCACCCGTGCAGCTCGACGGCGCGACCGTCGGCCACGTGGTCTGGCAGTCCGCGGAGTCGGACCTCGAACTCGCCGTCGTCCCGCCCCTGGCGTGCACCCGGGCGCGGACGGCGACCGGGTCGTGCGACCGATCGGTCGCGACCTGGACGCCCCGGGCATCGGGTCGTGTGTTCAACCGGGTGGACGGGGGCCTTGCACGCGCCGCCGTCACCGGCATCGGCAAGCCAGATGCCGATCCCTTCTGCACCAGCGGGGCGGCGAGCGGGCTGCACTGCTCCTGGACGGCCACACGCGTGCCGGCAGCGAGCCGTCCCGGCGTGCAGCACCTCGCCGCCGCGCGCGGCGGCACCGGAGCCGGCATCGAGCCGGGCGACGCCGGCGGACCGGTGATCAGCGCCACGAACCGGTTGTACGGGATCGTCTCGGGCAGTTCGACGAGGGCTGCAACGGGCACGACGAGCACGACGGGTTCGACGGTGCTGCTCTACACGCCCGCCCAGCAGGTCCTCACCGAGCTCTTCCGGTACCGGCTGGCCCCGGCGTCCTGAGCCGCTGGCCGCTGGGTGGGCGACTGAGCGCTGCCTCATGACCCGGACACGCCCCGGCCACCTCGCCGCCACACCGCCGACGACCCGCGCCGCGATCCTGCGGGGAGCCGGACGCCACCACGTCCGGCTCCCCACGACCCCCCGGGTCCTGATCAGATCGAGGTTGCCCCGTGTCCCCGCTCCGCCGCTCCCCACTCACCCACTCCCCACTCACCCGTTCGCCGCGCACCACCCGCGTCGCAGCGACCGCCCTCGCCGGCTTGGCCGTCGTCGCCTCCGCCGCGTTCTCCGTCACGGCAGCCCACGCCGACGACACCCTGCAGCCGGCCTTCACCGCCGCCGACCACCCGATCACCGACGTCCCCGGGCTGGTCAACGGCCGTGAGCTCGCCGCGGTCCACGGCCGGTCTGGTCAGACCGTGAACGCCCCGCGCCTGATCCGCTCCGAGTCACTCGACAAGATCACCGTGGCCGGGGCCACGTCCCTGGCCGACGAGTACCACGTCGACCTCGTCGTCGACCTCCGCACCCCGTCACAGATCGCCGCGAAGCCGGACGTCGCGATCCCGGGTGCGCGCCACGTCGACATCTCGATGTTCGGCGCGGACGGCGACTACAGCGACGACACCGCGATGTACCACGACCTGGTCGACAAGGGCCGGGTCGACCAGGCGACACCGGGGTCGATGATCACCGCGTACCGCCGGGTGCTCCGGATCCTCGCCACGCACACCAGCGGCACGGTCCTGATCCACTGCTCGCACGGCATGGACCGCACCGGCACCGTCGTGGACCTGCTCGACCGGGTCCTCGGCGTCGACAGCGCGGACATCCTGCACGACTACCTGCTCTCGAACACGCAGCTCGGGGTGACCTGGGCGACCCCGCAGCTGCTGCAGGGCACCTTCGAGCAGGACATCGCGACCGAGTACGGCGGCATGGGCTCCTACCTGACCGACACGATCGGCGTGACCAAGCACGAGGCTGCCGCCCTGCGCGAGCGTTTCCTGGTGTCGAACGACCCCACCGTGTCCTCGATCACGGTCGCCGGCGTGCGTGTCCACCTGCCCGCCGCTGCCTCGTCGCACGGTGCGACCGTGACCGCTCCGGTCCGGACGCTGCGCGTCGCCGACGTCCACGTGCACACGACGAACCCGAACGCGGCCGCCGCTGTGCACGTGTCCGGCCGGACGGCACGCATCACGGTCACCGCCCAGGACGGCACCACGACCAAGGGGTACCGCCTGACGGTCCGCCGCCCGGCCACGAAGCGCTAGCCCGGCACCCACGCCGACCGCCCGCGGCCCGCGCCGGGCGGTCGGCGTGACCAACTGTTCACCACCACCGTCGCCCGGTCCGGGCGTCCCTCCGGCTACCGTGACAGTCGTGCAGTCCTCCAGACAACGGCGCCCGCGGTGACCGGACACCCCGCCGTCCCGACCATCCACGACGTCGCCGCCCTGGCCGGTGTGTCGAAGTCGGTCGTCTCCCGCGCCCTCGCCGGCGCCTACGGCGTGGCTCCATCGACGACCGAGCGGGTCAAGCGCGCCGCGCTCGACCTGGGCTACGTCGCGAACGCGAACGCCCGTGGCATGTCGGCACACCGCACGCACACGCTCGGGGTGTTCGTCCGCGATGCCTCCACCCCGTTCTACGGGCACCTGCTGACCGCGTTCCAGCTGCAGGCGGCGGCGCGCGGGTACCGCGTCGTCACCGCCACCGGTGCGGGGTCGTTCCCGGTCAGCGAGGAACGCCGGGCGCTCGAGACCCTGGTCTCCCTGCGCGTCGAGGGGCTCATCGTCTGCAGCGGCGCCCTGCCGATCGCCGACGTCCTGCCGTTCGCCCGCCGGATCCCGACGGTGGTGTCCGGGCGCCCCGAGACGAACGATGCGGTGAGCAGCGCGTACTGCGACGAGCGCGGTGGCGGACGCGGCCTCGCCGACCACGTCGCGGACCTCGGACACCGACGCGTCGCCGTGCTGACCGTCACACCGTCCGGATCCCTGACGCAGTCGGCACGGACCGACGCGATGGTGCGCCGACTCCGTGCGCGCGGCGCCGAGGTGCTTAGGATCCGCTCCGAGGACCACGGCGCAGACCCCGAGGACCTCGACTCGTTCCTCGAGCAGGTCCTGCGGGCGGGCGGCGTGACCGCGATCATGGCGCCGAGCGACCGCTGGGCCGTCGGTGTGCTCGAGTCGATGCGCCGCCGCGGCCTCCGTGCGCCGGACGACCTGTCGGTCACGGGCTACGACGGCGTCGCCCCGCTCGCCACCGAGCTGCTCGGCATCACCTCGTGGCGACAGCCGCTCGGCCTGATCGGCCGTCTGTCCGTCGACGACGTGGTCGACCAGATCGACGGCCGTTCGACGGGCGTCACCCACAACGCGGTCGACGGCACCCTGGTGCCGGGCCGGACCGCCGCCCGGGTCTGACCGCCGCCCGGAGCGCACCGACGAGACGGACTGGCCCGCTGCCGCCGACACCCATCGTTCACCGTTCCGTCACGGACCGACGGGTGAGATCCGAGCCCGTCCGGTCGATCATGGGGAACGTTCCCGACCATCGGGAACGTCCCCCATCCCCGATCCCGGACGGACCCATGCCCCAGAACGTCACCGCCAAGCTGCCGCGCGACCCGAGCGACCCGTACCGCCACGGCATCTACCTGCGCCCGGACGCCCGCACCTGCCGGGCCGTCACGGTCGTCACCGACCAGCTCAGGGCGCAGTACGGCCTGCTGTCGGCCGGTGCCTTCCCGCCGCACGCCACACTCGTCGGCAGTCAGCCGTTCGGCAGCCACGAGGACCAGGTCATCGCGGCCGTCACGGCACTGCTCGACGGCCGACCGGGGTTCGACGTCCACAACGCCGGCGTCCGTGAACAGGGCATCGGGTTCGTCTACGACGTCGCGACCCGACCGGACGGCTCGCACAACGACGACTTCGTCCGGCTCGCCGCCGACATCGACGCCGTGGTCGCACCGTTCCGGCAGCCGATGCAGGTCCCGCTGGCGAACGACTACGACCCGGAGCAGTACCGCGCGCACCTCTCCCTCGCCTCGCACGACCTGTACGGCCGGCCGGACCTGCACGACGAGGTCGGCGCGTTCATCCGCGAGCTCGACGTCGACGTGCCGACCGGGTTCCGCGGCGACACCGTCGTGCTCTACCGCACCGCGAGCCCGGACTGGTCCGGTCGCTGGTGGCAGACGATGACCTGGGAGCACGTCCACACCTGGAAGCTCGCCTGACCGTGGCCGCGACCCTCCGCGACGTCGCCGAGCGCTGCGCCGTCTCGCGATCGCTCGTGTCACTCGCCCTGCGGGGCGACGACGGTGTGTCCCGGCCACGTCGGGAACTCGCGGTGCGGACGGCGGACGAGCTGGGCCTCCCGGTCGGTTCGCTCGCCAGGCGACGCGCGCAAGGCGCGCCGCTCGTACTCGGGGTGGTCGTCACCGAAGCCGCGAACCCGTTCCACGACGAAGCGCTCCGGAGCGCACGCGCGACCGCGCAGACCCTGGGGTTCGCGCTCTCGGTCGTGGACGGGTTCCGTGACCCTGCCCGGTTGGCCGACGGCCTGGAGGCCCTGCACGCCTCCCGCGGATCGGCCGACGGTGTCCTCGGGGTCGCGGTCCTGAGCAGTCGGCTCGCCCCCGCACGGCTCGCTGCGGTCGCGCGCGACCTGCCGGTCGCGGTCCTCGGGTCGAGCGGGTCGGCGCTCGCCGGTCTCGGACTCGACACCGTGCGCGCCGACGAGGAGGCGGGCATGCGCGCGCTGGTGCTCCACCTCGCCGCACTCGGGCACCCGCGCACGTGCTTCGTGGCGGAGTCCGACCACCCCTCGACGACGCGTCGTGCCGTCGCGCACGCCGCGGTCACCGCACAGCTCGGCGCACCGGGCGACCACCGCGTCGACGACGTCGAGGCCCTGGCGGCGGACCCGGCGCGGATCGCCCGGCACCTGGGTGACGGGGTGACGGCGTTCGTCGCGACGAACGACGCGACCGCGGCGCGGCTCGTGGCGATCGCCGACGGCGCGGGGCTCGCGCTCCCCCGGATGGCGGCGGTGACCGGGTTCGACGGCACCGGTCTCGGCGAACGACTCGACCTGACGAGTGTGGACCAGCCGCGCGTCCGGATGGGCGCGCGGGCGGTCGAGCTCGTGGTCGAGCGGCTCCGGGGTCGCCGCGGCGACCGGCACGAGGTGCTCCCGACGCACCTGCTGCCGCGTGGGTCCACCGCGAGGGCGGTCGCCGGGCACCCGCTCGGCTGACCGCTCGCGACGGCCGCGTCGAATCGGTCGGCGGGCAGCCCGGCGGCTCGCTCGGCGGCTCAGTCGGCGGAGGTCGTCGCCGACAGCTCCTGCACGCGGCGCACCAGCTCGGCGTGCGATCCCCCGGCACCGGAAGCGACGTAGTCGTCCGCCAGGTGGGCGCGGCCGACGACCTCGCCCCGGCGGAAGCCCCGGAACCACCCGCCGGCCCGCTCGAGCACCAGGGCTCCGGCGGCGACGTCCCACGGGTGCGTGGCGAAGCCCATCGTCACGTCCGACCACCCGGCGGCGACGTGCACCAGGTTGAGGGCGCCGCTGCCGAGGCTGTGGTGGTGGCGGTACCGGAGCGTCAGGTCCCGGAGCAGGTCGAACGCCGCGGCCTCGCCGAGCAGGTCGAGGTCCTGCTGCACGGGGAAGCTCGTCAGCACCGTAGCGGCGTCGTCGGGCTCCGACGACGAGTGCATCGGCGCACCGTCGAGCCAGGCGCCGACGTCGTCCGCCGCGAACACGTGGTCGGCGACCGGGTCGAAGACCACCCCGGCGACCACCGCGCCGTCGACCTCGGCCGCGATCGAGATGCACCAGTACGCGAGTCCGCGGGCGAAGTTCGCGGTGCCGTCGATCGGGTCCACGATCCACCGCACCACGGGGTCCGCGGTGCTGCCGGTGTCGCCGGTGGTACCGGCGGTACCGGTATTGCCGGTGGTGCCGCCTTCTTCGCCGAGCACGACGGAGCCCGGCACGGCGGCGGTGAGCACCGCCGTGATCGCCTCTTCCGCGGCGCGGTCGTGCAGGGTCACGACGTCGTGCGCATCGCGCTTCGTGCTGATCGTCATCGGGGCGCGGAACACGGCGAGCAGGTCGGGCGCGACGGTGCGCGCGGCCTCCTCGGCGATCGCCCGGAGTGTCTGGGGAGCAGGAACGGTTCGCATGGTCCCCGGTTCTACGACGTCGAGGCTCCTGGACGGCGAACCACGCCGGTCGACGGACCGAACCCGAGGTGAACGCGCGGCGTGCGGCGATGAACGTCGACACCCGATCGGCGGAGGGGTTGAACGCGGCGTGAACGGGTGACGGCGGGTGGTCGACGTGCCTTGACCGGTCTCCGACCCGCGCCGCACAGTGGAGTCGTTCCCGGTTAGGGAACGTTCCCTACTCGGAGGAGTCCGCCCCATGACGGTCCCCGTCAGGTCCGGCCTGGTCGCCGGTCCCCGGCGTACCGCAGGGTCGCCGCGGTCATCGCAGTCGCCGCGTCCACCCCGGGCGACCAGGACGACGAGGTCCTCGTTGCGCTCGGACCGACGGCTCGGTCTGGTGCTCCTCGCACCGGCGCTGCTCGCGTTCGCGGTCTTCGTCTTCTACCCGCTCGGCCGCGTCCTGGTCCTCAGCACCCAGGGCACCGACATCTTCGGTCAGCCGGCGGGCTCGGTGGGGCTGCAGAACTACGTCCGCACGTTCACCGACCCCGCGTTCGGACGGACGATGCTGACCACCGCGGTCTTCTGCGTCGGCGTGGTCGTCGGCCGCATCGTGTTCGGTCTGCTCGTGGTGATCCCCCTGACCGTGAAGCTCCGCGGCCTGCCGGTCTTCCGCGCACTCCTGACGGCACCCATGGTCGTGTCCGTGTCAGCGGGGTCCGTCGCGTTCGCGGCGATGCTCGCACCCGGCAACGGGCTGCTGAACACGGTGATCACCCAGTTCGGCGGCGCGCCCGTGCCGTTCCTGACGAGTACACAGTGGGCCCTGGCGAGCGTCATCGTCGTGACGATCTGGGGGTCGCTCGGGTTCACCGTGCTGCTCCTGCTCGGAGCGTTCGGAGCCATCGACCAGGACGTCATCGAGGCGGCGCACCTCGACGGTGCCGGGCCCGTGCGGACGCTCTGGTCGATCTCCCTGCCGCTCGTCACGCCGACGCTCTTCTTCGTCGTCGTGACCGGAACCGTCGAGGCACTCACGACCTTCGGGCAGATCCAGATCCTCACGGGCGGCGGTCCGGCCGACTCCTCGAAGACCCTCGTCTACGCGATCTACCAGCAGGCCTTCGGGTCCGGCAGCGCGAACTTCGGCCTCGCGGCCGCGCTCGGGGTCGTGCTGTTCCTGCTGGTCCTCGGGCTGTCGCTGGTGCAGTTCGGCGTGCTCGAGAAGCGGGTGAACTACTGATGCGCCCCGTCACCGCACGCCGGCTCCGGAGCGTCTTCGTCTCCGCCTGGCTCGTCATCGCGGTCGTCGTCGTCTGCTTCCCGCTCTACTACGTGTTCGAGGGCGCGCTCACCCCGACCCGGTACCTGGACCAGGGCCTCGCCGGTCTCGTGCCGATCCACCTGACGCTCGACAACATCGTCCGGGCCACGCAGGTCGTCCCGCTCGGGCAGCAGTTCCTGAACAGCGTCGTGGTCACCCTTGCCCAGACGGTGCTGCAGGTCGTCATCGGCATCATCACCGCCTACGCACTGGTGTTCTGTCGGCTCCGGGGCACCCGTGCCCTGTTCCTCGTCCTGCTCGCCAGCATGATGATCCCCGGCGAGACCACGCTGATCGCGAACTACCTGACCGTCTCGTCGTGGCACCTCATCGACACGCTCCTGGTCGTCTTCCTGCCGTTCGTCGCCTCGGCGCTGACGATCTTCCTGTTCCGCCAGGCGTTCCTGAGCTTCCCGGACGAGCTGCGCGAAGCCGCGGTGCTCGACGGCGCCGGACACTTCCGGTTCATCCGGTCCATGCTCCTGCCGCTCACCCGCCCGACGCTCGTCTCGGTCACCCTGGTGAGCGCGACGGCCGCCTGGAACGGGTTCTTCTGGCCGCTCCTCGTCACCAACTCGCCGGAACACCGCACCGTGCAGGTCGGCATCGCCCAGCTGTCCGACGCCGAGGCCGCCGACATCGGCGTGGTCCTCGCCGGCGCCGCCATGGTGACCCTCCCCGTCCTGGTCCTCGTCCTCGTCGCCCAGCGGTTCCTCGCCGGCGGCCTCACCGCCGGGGCGCTCAAGTGACGACACGTTCGATCCCCTCCCCGACCACCGCCCGCCCCACACCCGAAGGACGCACCATGCCCGCACGTCGTTCCACCGCCCTCACCGCACTCGCCACCGGGGCCGTCGCGGTCCTCGCCCTGACCGGGTGCTCCACGTCGAGCTCCGCATCGGACAGCTCCGGCCCCGTCACCGTCGACTTCTGGCACGCCATGTCCGGGCCGCCCGCGACCGAGCTCGATGCGCTCGTCGCCCGCTTCAACAAGGAGAACGACCAGCACATCACCGTGAAGTCGTCGTTCCAGGGCGACTACGCGGCCGTCCAGACGAAGTACACGGCGGCGGTGCAGTCCGGTTCGACGCCCGATCTGCTCATGATGAACGACGTGTCGACCGGCTTCATGATCGACTCCGGCCAGACGGTGTCCCCCTCGACGGTGAGCGGCTCGACCTCCGGCACCGACACGATCGCACCGGCCGCCGCGACCTACTACAGCGACGGCAAGTCGCTCGCCGCGATGCCGTTCTCGGTCTCGATGCCGGTGCTCTACCTGAACAAGGCACTCGTCGCGAAGCCCGGCCTCGACGCCGCGAAGCCGCCGAAGACGCTGGCCCAGGTCGCGAGCTGGGCCGAGAAGATCCACGCCGCGACCGGTGGCTACGGCATGAGCATGAACATGGGTGACTCGTGGATGCTCGAGGAGCTCAGCGCCTCGGGCGGCCAGCCCTTCTGCACGCCGGACAACGGGCGGAACGGCAAGCCGGTGACCGGCGTCTCGCTCACCTCGAACACGCAGGTGCAGTTCATGACCACGCTGCAGAAGCTCTACCAGGACGGCGCGGCCCTGAACCCCGGCACCGACTCGACCGTCCAGAACTCGGCGTTCTCGAGCAACAAGGTCGGGATGCTGCTGACCTCGTCCGGTGCCTACACGACGGTCGACCCGGACGGCTCGAAGTCCGTCGTCGCCCGGTTCCCCACCACGTCGGCCTCCGACGACGCCGGGCAGGTCATCGGCGGCAACGCGCTGTGGATCTCCGGCAAGGGCCACTCGTCCGCCGAGCAGCGGGCGTCGTACACGTTCGCCAAGTGGCTCCAGACGCCGGACGTGCAGGCCGAGTGGGCGAAGGCGACCGGCTACGTCGCGATGAACACCGACGCCCAGGACACCACCGTGGGCAAGCGCTCCCTGTCCGACCCGAACATCGCCACGATGTACCAGCAGCTCGCCGACGACCCCACGAGCGTCGCCGCTGCTGGCTGCATCACCGGCGCGTTCCCGACGGTGCGCGCCACCGTCATCGGCGCCTTCAACCGGATCGTCGAGGGTGCCGACGTCGAGTCGACCATGACCGATGCGGAGCAGCAGGCCGGCAAGCAGATCGAGTCGTACAACGAGGCCGCCGGCAAGTGAGCACGGTCGGCTCGTGAGCGCCCCGCGAGGCTGACCAAGGGTTCATGGAGCACGACCGTCGTTCGCCATACGGTTGTCTGACGAAGCGGGCGGGCAGCCCGCGCGACGATCGGAGCCCTGTGGTGTCTGCTGCGAACGGCCGGCCCGGCTACGGGGCTCCGGAACCCCTGCGCATCGTGTTCTCGTTCCCACGGGGGCGGGGACACCTCGCGCCGATGCTGCCGCTCGCCCGCGCGGCCGGCGCTGCCGGACACCGGACCGCACTGAGCGGCGCACGCGAGGCGGTCCTCGAACAGACCGGGTTCTCGCACCGGCAGCCGCGGGACGTGGAGCTGCCGGCGAGCAGGCCGGGCACCGGCACCTTGACCCCCATCGACCCGAGCACGGTGCTCACGCGCGTCCCCCAGGTGTTCCTGGGGGACGCGGCCG
>Ga0265797_10001837_pt1 | contig 36813 bp, 33 predicted proteins | sample P2T30metagenome_FD_192433 | JGI IMG/M metagenome (GOLD analysis project Ga0265797, IMG submission 192433) | Plant litter microbial communities from East Loma Ridge, Irvine, California - P2 T30 | ecosystem: Environmental > Terrestrial > Plant litter > Unclassified | place: USA: California...
CGGAGACGGAAGTGCAGTCGTCACCGGCGCACTTGGCCAGGTAGTCCAAGACGGGACCGTGGTGAGACTCGGGCCAGGTGTCCCACTGGAGCTTGATGGAGCCACCAGCGGCGACAGTGGCGACCTTAGCACCGGGCTTGCCGTCCTGTTCAGATGTTGTTAGCAGCTGTAAGTGAAAACGATCATATTATCAAAGTGCTTACCTTGTGGCAGGCAATGTCGGAGGAAGAGTAGCTGTCAGGGCCAACGAAGCCGTTGTCCTGGTTGGAAGCGCTCCAGGCAATGCCGTCAGACTTGCCAGAGGAAGCCTGGGCAGAGGTGAAGCCCTCGTACTCGGTGCCGTCAACCTCGATGGAGATGACACGGCCGTGGGCGTAGGCCGAAGCGGCAAGGGAACCCAAAAGGGCGGCGGTCTTCATGAAGGACATGTTGATTGATTTGATTGGTTTGATAGAGGGTTGCTTGGTGAAAAGATGCAAGTTGCTTGTGACAGATGTGTGTGTTGTAGAGAGCGAATGGACGATATCACCAGGATATCGAGAATGAGTGACTGTGGTACGGTGACCAAGAGGGCTGCTGCACTGCAGAAATGGAAGCTGAAGCTGGATAGAGAAGATTGAATGATGAGGAAAAGAAAGAAGCCCTACCTTGGGGCTGTCGCAGCAGTCTAATATACCACGGCGGTGCAGAGCTCGTCTGCTACGGTGCTTCGCTTGTCATCACGGCGACGGCGCCTAAACAGGGCGACAGAGATTAGACCCAGCCCTGCGAGCACTATAGTCTTGGACTGTGCCGCTTCGATTGTGATTGATGACAGCCCACATGGCTCGGCGGCGGTGGCAGCGTGGAGATGGATGGAAGGACGCCACTGCGGTCAAGCCGTTTCACGCAAGTTCGAAGCGACGAGCAACCCAGGCGATGTCGAGCCCTAGCGGATGTCGGCCGTCTTGGAGAGGTCGGAAGGCGTGAAAACGCCGGCCGGCTGGATCCTCGATGTCGCAAGTAGAGCCCGCACTGTCAGCACTGACCGACCTGGACGAAAGCAGCAACTCCAAATTGCTTAACAGAGTGGGCAACTCAGGCAAGCGACCGGGGGGCGGTGTTCACGGTGGTGTAGCGGAGGCGCCAAGCGTTGGTGTTGATGAAGGGGTTGCAAGGAAGTGCAGGGGAAGTGCAGTCGAGGATGTGGAGACCAACGTCTGAGAACTGGCGCTTGCAGCGAAGCGAGCGTTGCAGAGTGGATATACCGCAGAGGCCAGAGCCGCAGGCAGGATCGCTTGAGGCATTCATCACCGAAGGTCGTATATTGTATGTGTTGTTGTTATTACCGTTTTAACTTCGATATGATCTGATGGTCCATTCACCGTACACTTTTGTCTGTTCATCGTATACTTTGTCATATACTTCGACAAACGGCCTCGTTATAGGGCTGATTGCGGGCAAGGTTCGACGCACATCCAGACCGCAAAACCTACAGATTGCTTTGCCGGTGTAATTTTACGCGCTAGTCGCCGGCAATCTATTCCATGCCGCCACCTCCTGCAGGTACAGGCACGCAACCACCGCCCCCCTCGCGTACTTGACACAGGCTGCACAGTAGGAGCTGCTATAGCACAAATAGATACCGATGCGCCTTGGCCGCACGATCGCCAGCAGGGCGAAGTCACCGAAACTCTGATTTGCGCGAGGCGAGAGAACGGTCGGACATTTATTATATCATCTGTATATCACCCTGCAAATAGCCGGTTAATCGGGCGTAAGCGGCGCTGCGTGCTTGTCGACTTGCGGTTCATGGAAGCGCTTAGTGTGTCAGAAAGGAAGCGAGATCGAAGGACATGCTGCAACCTGCACTCTGCAGCTGTCTCACTACTCTACAACTGTATTGTCTACCGTCCACCCCTCTTCCATCGCCTCCATGCCCAGAGCATCACAAGCGCACCGGCGCCAATCCTACCAATGAGTGCGAACGCGACGGCCTTGCGCACAATGTCGTAATATCTGCCTCTGTCAGTCACTTCTGGCAACATGATCTCTGCGACTGGCGATACCAACCCTTCCAGCAGGGTGGACACAGCGGCCTTTTTGCTTTTGTTCTCTCCCAGACCAGTGCCGAGGCCGTGGAAGCCTGTTTCATCAGGTCGCTCTTGTGTCGTGGGAACAACCGATTCAGTCGCTGCACCAAACGAGCGCCTGCGTGCGTCATCTCTCGATTTAAGGCTTCCAGTGGCAAATTCCGGGTCGGGGGATGGAAGAGTCGTGCCCGCTTGAAGTTCGGCACGCTTGCGATCTTTGAAGCGGTAGGTGAGAAGCCAGATGGCGGCGCGAACATCTATTGGTGTGAAGGTCGGATATGTCCAAAGAGTCAAGGCATTGTGAGGAGGAAGCAGATCGAGGAAATCGGCTACAACACCAAGGGTGAGACCCCAAAGGAGAAGTGGATGTTCGGGCGCAGGAGTATATGTTTGGTTGAAAGGGTCGAAGCGAATCATACGCATGATCAAAGCCTCGAGTCGTGAGGCAGTAGTCGCAGGTGAATAGCGGTTGTTTTGTAGCAAAGGTGCAGCAGGTGTCTCAAACGAGTGTACAGTCTCGGTGGGCGCTAGATGAATGGCGGCAAACATCATCTTTCCAAGAACAAGACTAAGCATCCACTTCTTGACGCCAGTCTCTTGATTTGCAAGGCGACTGGAAACATCCTCGAAGACCACTGTCCTTTGCGCTGGCGCAAGGAGAGAGCGTAGAGGCACCCAGTGCGTTGATGCGACTTCTGTAGGTTGAAGCTTCAAGGGTGGTGTACTATGCTCGGTGACCAGGAAAACATAAGGGCACAATACCATCAACGGTGTCTTGCCCCAATGTGTAGTGACCAGCCGCTGTGGGAGATTGCCACATTCTATCGCATATTTGTTCAGATCCAGGCCTACTTCTTCCCACGTCTCGCGTATGGCAGCAGCTTTGTCATCCTCATCGGTAGAGTCGCGCCTGCCGCCGGGGAAAGCTACGTGTGATGTCCATCGATCACCCTTTCGAGAGGCTCTTTTGATGAAGAGGACTTCGGGATCTCCATGCTTGACCCAGTCCTGTTTGTAGAAGTCGTCTAGGTTCTCAGCGCGAGGTGCGGATGAGTCGGGCCAATGTGAGTAGGATGGGCTGATGCGGACAACGCAAGCTACAGAGGCGCGCTTTTTGGTTGTCTCTGAGGTCAAGACGGGGTATGATACAGCAGTAAGAGTGGACAAGACTTTTTGGAGGTGCGAGACGAGGGTTTGGTTTTCCGGTGGGCTGTTGGGAGATGTCATTGTAGTATGGGCATGGCCTGATGAGAGAGGCTCAAGTGTGTAAGGTGTATGTAATGAGGTAGATAGTATAGCAGCTCTATAATTTGTATATGTATATGGAGTGAGATATGTTGTTGTTTGGGTAAAGGTGTACAGTAGGTAGAATTAGTTGCACAGTATAAAACCAGTGGTATGCGGCTGATGTCGCGTGCCTCGGTCTAGACGAGCACGAATATCAAGCTTGAGACGGTATGTCATTATTCGTGTTTTTAGAGCAGGTGTAGCGAGTGATTTCATGGCTGGCAGTTGTGAAACACGTGAAGAGCAGACGGCACTGCGATTGGTCAATGGCCGAGCAAAAGTTCCAGGCGCGATGGTCGACGCCAGTGGGGCTGGGGAGCAAGCAGGTGCACGAGCAGCAGGCGTGCATGAGGACGCCATTGCATTGTTTCTTTCTGCTCTCAACAAAACAAAATACCACCAATCTACCAGACCTCACTCTTGACCACCCCCAGCCAAGATGCGTTTCGGCAGGACTCTCGAAAAGTCCATCTACAAGCCGTGGCGCGACAACTACATCGACTACGCTAAGCTTAAGAAGTTGCTTCGCGAGGACGACTCCGCCAGCAACTCGCCCAACCGACAATCCTCCGATCGATGGACCGAAGACGATGAGGGTGCTTTCGTCGACGAGCTGGTGAACGTGCAGCTGGAGCAGGTCCACGCCTTCCACAAGGAAACATACGAGAAGCTAGGCGACCAGACGGCCAAATGCGAGGCCAGACTCGACTCGATTGCTCTGGCCGACAAGGACAACGACGGCGAGGCGGACAAGGAGGCTGAGGGAGGCAACGGCAAGAAGCCTGTGCCTAGTGAGGACGAGAAGAAGACAATCCTACAGGATGTTTTGAAGCAGCTCGACCAGATCACCAAGGAGACCAACGAGCTCGAGACATATGCTCGCATCAACTATGCTGGTTTCCTTAAGGCTGCTAAGAAGCACGACCGCAAGCGAGGCCATGCATACCGCGTTCGTCCCTTGCTGCAGGTGCGATTGGCCGCTCTGCCCTTCAACAAGGAAGATTACAACCCGTTGTTGTACCGTCTGAGTTCAATGTACAACTTCATCCGTCAACACTTGGAGGGTGTCGAGGCGCATCGCGGCCTCAGTACAAGCTCTACGGGACCAGGAAAAGAGGAATACGTGTCGCACAAGTTCTGGGTGCACCCCGAGAACCTGCTGGAAGTCAAGACGGTCATTCTTCGTCGCCTGCCAGTGCTAGTCTACAACCCGCAAACATCCAAGGTTGCCGAGGGCACGGAACCAGACCCTTCCATCACCAGTATCTACTTTGACAACCCTGCCTTCAACCTATACTCAAAGAAGGTCGAGCATGGAGAAGCATCGAGTCTGCGTATGAGGTGGTACGGTCAATTGAAGGACAGGCCTGAGATCTTCATTGAGAAGAAGACAGTCTCCGAGGATGATACCAGTCGGGAGTCGCGTTTCAAGACCAAGGAGAAGTACATCCAGCGCTTCATCGAGGGCGAATACAAGATGGAGAAGCAAATCGAGAAGCTCTCAAACCAAGCCGGCGCCGACAGCCCCGAAGCTAAGCACTTCAAGCAGTCCGTGGACGAGATCCAAGACTTCATCAAGTCTAACGACCTTCAGCCTGTCCTCAGAGCTAACTACACTCGCACTGCCTTCCAAGTGCCTGGCGATGATCGTATTCGTATCTCTCTCGATACTGACCTCGCCTTCATCCGCGAAGACGCCATCGATAGTGGACGTCCTTGCCGTGACCCCGAGTCATGGCACCGTGCTGATATTGACGACAATGAGTTGTCGTATCCCTTCTCCTCCATCCGCAAGGGTGAGGTTAGCCGCTTCCCCTTCGCACTGTTGGAGATCAAGATTCGCTCTTCGGACCGCAAGCGCCTCGAGTGGGTGCAAGACCTCATGCACTCTCATCTTGTCAGAGAGTCGCCACGCTTCAGCAAGTTTGTGCATGGTGTCGCCGGCTTGTTCGAAGATTACGTCAACACGTTCCCCTTCTGGCTGTCCGAGATGGAGACCGATATCCGTCGCGACCCACAGCAGGCTTTCGAGGAGGAGCAAGCCAAGAAGCGCAAGGAGCGAGACGACGAGTTCGCTGTTGGTAGCTTGGTCAAGTCTCGTCCAAGTCAATCATATGGTGCTGGCGACGCTATTATCAGCCCCGTCGGTTCGCCGTCCGCTGCCACCATCAAAGCCCGAAGCCCAGAAGACCGTCGCAAGTCACACCTTGCCTCCGTAACGTCTCGCTCCTCCGCCCACATGCCCAAACAGGACACCGAGACTGTCGAGGAGCCTGATGAAGATGAGACTGGCGTACGCAACTACGGCACCACCCAGCCTGCATCGACCGGCTCTCGCCTCGCCGATCTTCTGCCGTCCTTCAGCACTTCCAAGTACGCAACTGCCCGTAGAAAGGGCCAGCTCCCTCCTGGAGTCGAAGAACCTGCCTTCTGGATCAAAGACTCAGGACCCGTCAAGGTGGAAGCTAAGGTCTGGCTTGCGAACCAGCGTACCTTCATCAAGTGGCAACACGTTAGCGTGCTCCTTGGCTCGCTCGGTCTTGGTCTCTACAATGCCGCTGGCGTCGACAACGACATCGCTCGCGGCCTCGCTCTTGTATACACCCTTGTTGCTGTGTTTACTGGCGCTTGGGGCTACGGCGTGTACATGTGGCGACAGAGCTTGATCTACGGACGCAGTGGTCGCGACTTCGATGCCATCACTGGACCTGTTGTCGTCTGTGTCGGCTTGATCGTGGCGCTGTTGCTCAACTTTGCTTTCAAGGTAAGTCTCGATACAACTCGCTCAAACACTAGGGGACCTTTGCTAACAACATGATAGTACCGCGCGGCCATGGAGAATCGCGACCATCATCACCATCACCACCACTCTTCTTTCGCGAATGAGACTATGTTGCTGCCGCATGGTGGCGATCTGAGATTGTAAGATGTGTTTTGCAGTAATTTGTGTGCCTAATTTTGTGAGGGAACAATAGATTAGCGAGACGGTACAGCAATGTACGTGACTGACTTTTGAGCAGCGGCGCTGGGTGTATATATGTTTGTGGATAGTCTACTGAACAGCATGTTCTTGCCAACCTCCATTGTGCTCCGACTATTAATCTGCCTGATCTCAACTCCATACTGGTTCGGAGTTCACTATCACGGTCTTATATAGGTGCTCGAAATTGTACCATTTTAATCGAGATGTCGGGAGCATCATCACGAGTACATCAATCTTGAAGTACGTGACTTCACTTTTAGCGTTGACTTTTGACCGTTCACTTCACTTCACACTCTTGGCGCGCGACCAGCGGAAGCACGTGCTTTCACTTCTGCCGCCAATACTTTCGATCACCGACCGATCCCACCCTTTCATAAACCACATACCCTTCAGCACACAACCCACTCACACCACTGCAACACACTCTCAAAAACTTACAACATATCACACTACTACACATCTCAGCACTCTGCAAACCAGACTCGAGCCCCGAGTCCCCGAACGTCAAAATGCGCTACCCTCGCAGCGCACACAACAAGCCCTTGGAGAAAGAAAAACCCTCGGCCCAAAACAAGCCGACTGGTACCAAAAGGAAGCGCACTGCTGCCCAGGACAACCCGGCCAGTGCCAGAAAGAAAACCCTCGCGGCCCCAAAGCGAACCCCCTCGGCCCAGAAGGACACCGATTCTGCCCAAGAGAACACGCCTTCTGCCCAGATCAACCCACCCGTCACCGCAATGCAACCCCAAATTCCTCGCCACGGCCTCGACAACTCTCCCCTCGGGGCCCTCGCGACCGAACTCCGCCGCTCCATCGTTGAGCTCCAGCTTCAGAACCTTCGAAAGGTCGCCATCGTGCCCAAGTCAATGCTCCAGGGAGATGACGACGACGCCCTCGACCCCAACGAGCCTTCGCTGGTCTTCGCCACCAAAGCCGCCCTGTCGAAAACCTGCCACGCCCTCCACACCGAGTACGCCGAAGAGCTCGAGTCGCAAGTCCTGAAATGCAACGTCCCGAACCTGGCCCTGCACGTGTGTGACTTCGACTTCACGCCTCTCACCCGCGAGCTGTTCTCCAAGTTCAAGGACTCGCACCGCGCGTTCTTCGCTCGCGCAGGCGCCATCACCATCCACCTGAGGCTCACGCCGTCGTTCTTTGACCGCGTGGATGGGGAGAACGGACGCGTGGTATGGCTGGCGGGGCGAGACTTGCAGAGACGTGGGAAGAAGAATGGGCTCATCCAGTGGCTCGAGTGGAGGAAGGCTGAGGAGAAAGCCGGGAGGAAGGTTCCGGTCGCTTACAGACTGGAGAGGAACTATGAGGTTGAGGGTGTGGAGGACAGGGAGGCGCTGAGGCAGTTCATGCTACTGTTCGACCCTCTCAGCAGGGATGAAGGCGATGTTGGCAGGATTGTGCAGGAGATTATCAGGGTCTTTAAGGTGATTAAGGGTAAGGAGGATCGTGAGGCCCAGGAGGAGCAGGAGGAATCGGAGGAGGAGGGCTTGGAGAAGGAATCAGAGGAGGAGTCAGAGGAAGAAGAAGACTCGGAGGTGTCGGAGTGAAGATGTGTCGTGAGTATGCGTTTGAGACATATGTATGATAATAACACAGACGTCTCGGTGGCAAGCAAGGCGTAATTGAGTTCTATAGAAGATGAGATCACCGCTAAAGCTCTCGAGGGAGCCAGCAGTTGTTAATAGCATCTCAGCGGCACGGACAGGTACAATATGGTTTAGGGTCAACTTGTAACAGCACAGTGTATAATCAATGAGCGTCAAGGTTAGACGTCATCTCAGCGGCACGGAAAAGTGTATTATAGCTTCATGCTTGATGGTACTACCACACTGTAGAATGAACAAATGCTCAGGTCAGACATTATCTCAGCGGCACGGAAAGGTGCAGTATAGCTCTACGTCTGATAGCACTAGCACACTGTATATCAAACGGGAGTTGTGGTTATATGGCATTTCAGTGGCACGGCGAGACGTATCATGGCTTTATACTTGATAATACTAGCACATGAGATAATAAATAACGTTCAGGCCGAACATCATCTCAGTGGTACGGTAGGTCGTACCACGGCTCTACGCCTGATGATACTAGCACAATGAGGCTCGAACAGACGTTCGGATCAGGTTGTATCTCATCGGCACGGATGGTTCCAGTACCGTCCCACGTCTAATCATACTACCACGCAGTGTAACAAACAAGAAATCTGAATCAACCATCATCTCAGCGGTACAGCGAGGTCTATCATCCCTCCGCGCCTCATGGTACTAGCACATAAGATGATAAACGAATGTTCATTTTTGAATAACTAGTGTCTCAACGGCAGGATGGGTCTATCACCTCCCTACTGCTAACCGCACTAGCACATTGAACCACAAATAAAGTGGCCATGCCAAACGACATCTTAGCGGCACAGCAAGTTATACCATCCCCCTACGCCTACTGTACTAGCACAGGAAACAATAAACAAAGCATCCAGGTTGAACATCATCTCAGCGGCAAGGCCAAGCGTACTCTCCTCCTGCGCATAACGATGGTAGCGCACTCAGGACCGAAAAAAACGTACAGTCTAGAGAGTATCTCGAGGGCAAGGACGAGCGTATTATGTTCTGCGGCTCGATGATAACAGCGTACTAGAGACTGTACAGGAATGGGAGCTTGGATGTCATCCCAGTGGCGACCGATCGACACTTACATGCGCCAAAGAGGAGATATTGCTTTCATATAACTAATGTAAAATACAGCTACATTGTAAACAGCCGCTAAGCCACTAGTCGCCTTGTCGACGCGCATTGTCCCATCCTCCAGTGAGAGTGAACGCATCTGGAGTGGCAAGGGAATTCATGGCCAGTTGGAGGGGTGAAGGTGGTTGATTCGGATTCGGAGGCGTGAGGGGAGCTGGTTGATTTCCACCAGGCGTGAATTGGAGATGAACGATGCCTTCACAGGCCATGCATTGCATGACCGTGGCCTCGTCGATCGTGGCAACAGGATCCTCGCCACATCTGCAAGCTCGATAACGCCCCTGGCTGACCCGTTGTGTTTTAGTGTCGGCTGTCGCATCTATCCTATTACCGGCTTGATCTCGTTCGGTATTGATGAGGTACTTCCTGTTATGCCTCCTGTTTACGTCATTTTGTTTCTTGAAGTCCAACCAGTGCTTTTTGCGGTGCGGAAGACACAGGATGCCGTTGTAGAGACCTCTCTTCTCGCACGTACATCTATTGGTAGGCCAGCTTGACGCCCAATCGCGTTCGTATTGTGTTGGGTGGTTTTGGATTGGTACAAGTCCAGGAGGGGGTGGAAGTACTGGTGCACCTGGTGCGCTGCCTCCAAGTTGAGCGAGCAGTACCTCTTCTCTGTATTCGCAAAGCCTGCACATTCGAGTGAGGAGGTGACTGGAACGATTGTGCTCAGGGACGCGTCGTGTCGGCGGGTTGTTGAGAGCTATGTACGCATAGGCCTTCGTGAACCATGGTTGGTTTTCTGTGGCAGCGATACAGTATCTGCACATGGTGTGGCGATTTCTGTGCGATCCAACGCATTGTCTGTGCCGGCCATCGAGGGGGCCGCCATCAGGTGTAAGCGAATATTGCTGCGCTATCTGACGTGTTTGCGTAAAGTTTATCCTATAGTTCTGCCGGGTCGAACAAGCATTGTCGTAATCGAATCTGCTTCTCTCGTCGCATTGCTTACGCGTCGTGTACGCGACTCGGGTTGGTGCTTCGAAAGGCATGTTTACACTCGTTAGCAAAGAGGCGTACAAGTCTTCAGAGATGAGACTTACTCTTTCATATGTATTGTGGTTTAGTATTTCCTATAAGCAGCTACAACAAAGACTACGCCGGATGCGTCAAACAAGTATCGGCATTGTTTGATATGTGGGCACATTCCAGTCCCTTTTCCAGGAAAGTTTGCGGAATCCGCATGGCTACAGTCTTACAGAACTTTCGATGTGTTGTAGACTCACGTGCGTGTAGAGCGTTTTCTTGGTTGTGATCGATGCGTAAACATGAACTCTTGAATGATGCATCGCATTTCTCGAATGCCGCCGCATTGTAAAGACATTGTCGTGCGGAATTTGAGCAACAAACACCCTTCGTGCGACTGCATTCTCGTCACAAAGAAATACTTCTTAATAATGCTGAATGCGGCCCTGCGTATGGAAGTATTCCATGCGCGAAGGCGCTGTGCCAGCGGAAAACATTGCTGTGCAAGCAGATACCTTCGATCGGTCCATCGACTTGTGGTTGGACGTGTGATACAGCCTGGGCGAGTAAGATCGTATGAATACAGGTTTGCTTCTATTGTATTTTCGAGTTAATCCGCCGTCCGACTTGTAGGTTGGATATAGCGCCATTGGTCCTTCATGTCGATCCTCCAGTCGTTTCACCGCCGGATCCAGGAGGTGATTATGCACGGACGATGTTGGTCGATGCTGTAATGCCTATATTGCGATATTGCTGCCGCTTATGATGTCGGATCTATGCATTCTTGGCCTGGTGATCCGTTGTTGTTGTCAGACGCTTGCAGCGTAAATTGTGTTCTCCTCTCACAGATTCAGTTGCCGTCTTAGTCGTTTTGGGCGCGTAACTAGGATTCAGAGTATATTGGCGTTCCATGGGAAGCCAGGGTGCATCCGACGATTGGGTTGAAGGCCAGATACTATTCATGCCTCATAGAGTCTGAAATCAATGTTGTGCGACGTGAAACAATTCGGCGTGTTCGTCTATCGGCCAAAGAACCCGCCAAACAGGCTGCCTCCAGCACCGCCCTTTCCTTGTCTTGCAGCTTCCGTCTCAATCCATTTCTTCAAGAAGGCCCGGTTCTTCAGGTCATCAAGCCTCGAAACCTTGGTCTCTTGCTGCGGCTCCTGTCTATCGAATGCCAACAATGTCGGGATCGAATTGATCATGTATCGCAAAGGAATGCCACCCACGCCGCCGAGGTCCGGACTATCCATTTCGATCTCAACGAACGACACTCCGCCTTCTTCCTCTCCAATGCCATCTTTCTCCACCAGCTCCCTGATCAAAGGCGCGACGATCTTGCACGAGCTGCACCAATTGGTCTTCCAGAGAGTCAGGAGCGGCGTTCTCGTGCTTGCTGACATGAGCAGAAGAGTCTGTAGTTCATCCTCAGAGCGTACTGGGGCAGGAAAGATGCGATTCTTCGCTTGCGATGCGCGTGTGGTCGAGAACTGTCTGGTCGCGTTTCTTGCGGATGATGCACGAAGCATTCTTGAGGCTAAGGAGATGGACTTCATGGTGGGTGTTGGGGTTAGATCAGGATATGGCGAGGTTTCGTTTATAAGTACAGTGTATACAAGTAAGGAGATGGACTCTACAAGAGTGGGCAATAGTTGTAGGAACCAAGGCCATCAATGCGTCTGGTTTCAAGGAGCAATGACGTAGGCCTCGAGCGATTGAAAGCTTAAACCACGACCAAGTACGCATGTCATTCTTTTGTTGTATTCACAAAATGAGAACATATCGACTGTCGTCAGGTTCCTAATCACAACAGTCGTAACAGCAAACTCGCTACCATGAATAACGTCCGATCCTCGCGTCCGATACATTCACCTGTTCAGTCTTGGCCTTGTTCGTAACTGTAGGGTTCGGGTTGGGGCGCGGCCGATACTGCTCAAATCTCAAAAACTACACAACAAGGACACATCACGGCGTGAATTCAATGATTAGAAGATAGAATCTGCTCTTTCAATGTACCAGGAAGGTATCTGATGGCTATAGAGATCTTTAGTGTTGAAAGATTGCACATTTCGCGAAATTTTGAGCGCAAGCCCACAAGGCGGTCGACATAGCATACAAATCGTACGCGTAGCATTCTCAGATACCCATCAACTCGCGCATTCCTTGCATTCGATAACCATCTACGGTAGTCTTCCAATCATTCTGAAGTAGTCCGTACGTCTCGTTGTCGTATTTCTCCGGTTTGTGTGGATCTGGCGTGCATGTTAGCTATCGATTGTACAAAGGATGCATGGCGCAGGATCACTTACTCAGTGCCCAGTATCCGAAATCGGCGTCGACGTCTTTCAAATACTTCATCAGGTGGTTCCAGTAATGCATATCGCCCTCGCCCGCAGAGTGCGGAGCGCCGAACTCGCCGACCCATACAGGCGCAGTGTTGGAGCGCAAGAGATACCCCCAATTGTCCTCCATGTCCTTTGCGAACGACGGGTATGGACGTTTGTGGTATGGTACCAGGGCTCCCCAACCAGACCAAGAATAGACGTGGCTACTGTAAACTACCCGATCTGGCACTGAAAGCTTCACAGGCCGTGTGCGAGCACCAGAGCAGTCATTCGCCGAGCTGACACCTTCGACAAACATGAGCCAGTTGGGCTGCATCGCAAGCAGAGCTTCAGAGGCTTGCTCTGCAGCCGTCGCCCACGCTGACCATGTCATTGTACCCCATAGACCACGAGGCTCATTGCGCAAGTCGGCACCAATGACGAATGGATTGTCGATGAAAGGTTCCATGATCGTCTTCCAGTTTTCGATCCAAGATTCTGTCGTTTGGTAGATCTTACAGATTGGACCGTAATGGCTATTCTTCCAACTCGAATCGCACAAGTTCATCCCATCGCACCAGGCAGCATTGGTGATGTGGTTGTTGGGGATGACAGCGAGACCCTCATCGGTCATGGCAGTGACACAAGCGTTGAATACATCTAAGGCGCGAGGCCCTTGGAGACCTGCATTCAGCCGAGTCTGATCGACCATTTGACTCTTCTCATGATAAGGCTCCAGCAAGTCTAGGTTGGCTTGAAGATGCTTTGGGTCGATGATCGGATTTTCCAGCACCATTTGGTCCGAATATGGAAATCGAACGCTGTTGAAGCCCATGTTCTTAATGGTCTTCGCTATCTCCGATCGATGGCGTATGTCAAGCCCCATGGGCACGAAGAATATATCGCTGGCGCCATACCAATTCACGGAAGCGAGCTTCAGTCGTTTGCCATCAGCGTCTACGATGTGCCTACCCGCAGTTTGCAATGGAGGCGTAAACTCGGCATCGGCTCTAGTAACTTCGCCCATAGGCCCACCAATCTCGTAAGGGTAGTTGGCTAACGCTGGAGGCACTGCATGGAAGGCGGTTATCAGCAATAGAACGAGCGAGAGTAGTATAAATACGCTCGATCTCCGTGGCTTGCGTATCATGACGATCGTGAAATCAAGATGTACACGTAACAAGACGGATTAAGCCAAAAATGGACTATGAAATTGAAAGGAAAGAGGAAACAGCATTATACATACATTTCGCATACGATCTGGCAACGGTCAGCTGAATATCCGCATCCGACGTGTCCGGCGGTGCGGCGTTTGCAGGCTCCAGGACGCCATCCTTCGGCTAAGCAGAAGGAACACAAGCGGAGAGACGTACTCAGCCTCACTCACACGACAGTTTGCCCGATTGGTTGAGGAAAGTTTTGTAGTTATGCAAGTGTATTACACGAAGCTCAGCCGCCTGGGATAATAAGGACACCTGCAATTCACGAGCTAAGCCTAGCTGTAGGAGGTATGGGTCCGTGTAGCGATTCGTATGTATACGTATGTATGTAGAGTAATATTGTTCGAAAGAAGTGGAGATGTTTCTACCAGCCGCCCTTGGCCTGGAGCCGTCCCGTCGCCGTTTCCGGGGGATCGGTAGCGAGGCTTAGTTAGGACAGATGCCGTCATGTTGATAGAATGACAGCGTAAACGCATCATGGACATTGTCGACGATGTGATTCGACGAGAGAGTGCCAGATGATGTTGGCGGTATGCATGAGAGTGAGTATTTAAAACAACAGGCTTGAAGTTCACACTCTCAATTCGTTCTTCAGCAAGCGAAAACTCCAACCCTAAATTAAATTTTCCAAATCTCGAAACGATCACAACGCCACAGTCAATCCAAGATGGAAGCAATCAAGAAAGCCCTCGTGGAGAACCTCGGCGGACCAGCTCACAACCTCGCTTCTGGAGACCAAGTATTCACTCTCGAGCAAGTGCCCGATCTCAAGGGCAAGGTCGGTGTCTTGACTGGCGGCAGCGAAGGCGTTGGCTTTGGAAGCACCCACACACTGCTTGCTCACAACATCTCAAAGCTGTTCATCCTCACCAAGACCGAGTCGAAGGTCGATGATGCACTGGATGCCATCGAGAAAGAACTTGGTGCCGAAGCACGCAAGGCAGTCGTCTGGAAACAGTGTGACCTCTCTGACTGGCAAAGGACCTCCGACGTAGCCGGAGAAATCTCCAACGAGACAGACAGAATCGACATTCTCATCAACAACGCCGGTCGTGGTATCATGACACAGCAGTTCGCTGACACCAACGGCATCGATGAGCACATGGCGGCAAACCACTTTGGCCACGTTGTTCTGACATCCCATCTCCTGCCTCTGCTCAAAAAGACCGCCGATGCAGGCAGCAAGGTTCGCATTGTCAACTTGTCATCGAGCCTCCACACCAACTGCCCAGAAGAGACTGCCTTCAAGGACATCGACGAACTGCAGAAGAACTACGGCCCTGAGGCGCAATACGGTCGCTCCAAACTTGCAGTCTTGCTGCATGCAAAGTACTTGGCTCGCCACCTGACCTCCGAGCACCCCAATATCCTCGCAAACGCAGTACACCCTGGTATCGTCGAATCTGCGCAAACCACCGAGCACATTCACGAGCCATACCCATTGCTCGGATATGGTATGAGCTTGGGATTGAAGCCTTTCCGTAAGAGCCAATTTGAAGGTTGCGTCAGCTCCATGTATGCTGCCACAGCGTGCATGGAAAGTGGCTTGTACAGTAAGTCCCCTTCACATCCTGCTTGCGTGAGAAATGGTACTAACATCTCCTGATAGTCGCACCGCCGAAGATCCCCGAGGAAGGTAGCCCCAAGGCGAACGATATGGATCTTGCCGAGCAGCTGATGAAGTTGACCAAGGAGGTCATCGACGAGAAGACGCATGCTCGTGCGAAGGGATGCCCGATGCACGCAGCGTCTTAGTGTCCATAGTTTCCACGGCCAAATATCATGATGAAAATAACGTCCTAAATGCTAGGACACCTCCGTGCCTCAAGGGTTGCCCCCACGTAAATTGTAGTCGTGTCCAACCTGCGACCAAATACTGTCATTATCGTTCGGCTGCCTTGTTCTCTAGCGTATCACTCGCTGTTGTAGCTCGAGTCTCGTTGATTGTCCCTCCTGTTTTGCTCGGCACGATCGTTGACTCTGCAGACGGCTTTCTCGAAGGCTCATTGCTCTTCTCGGCAATAGATTTTTCGACATCTTGTTCCACAGCAGGGGTTGTCGCTCCAGGTGAGTCCTCTTCGCGGATAAGCCCATGATCCTTGATGAATAGGCAAAGAGCCAGACAGAGGGCGTTCAAAGGAGCGCAAAAGATGAACACTGCTCTACTAGCGCTGGCGTATGCACTAGCGATAGCATCCTGGTCTTGCACGCTGAATGTGGAAAGATCCGGAGCCGCAAATGTGCTATTTGCCACGTACGACAGATGCTCCGGCAAAGACCCACGAAGTACATTGGCAAGAATTGCGGAAGAGACCGCGAGTCCGACAGCACCGCCCGAGCTGCGTAGGAAGTTACGGTTGGATGTGACTACCGCTCTTTGCATCTTCGGAGTCTGTGCTTGCAGTGCCACCAGCGTCGGCTGGAAGACCATTCCTGTGCCCGTGCCGATGAGAATCAGGAAGAATGATAGCAAGCCAACATGCAGACTCTTGTTTGCGAGGATGAGGAGACCAGATCCACATAGCCAGATTCCAAAGCCACCCCAGAGCAGGTAGCCGTAAAAATTGAACTTGGACATGCAGAAACCCGAGATGGTGGAGCTGATGGCTTGAGTGACCACAACTGGAAGCAGTAGGGCGGCGGAGACCAACGGTGTGTAGCCTTTAACGTTCTGGTAGCTAGTTTGTTCTCGTAAGTATGGCAAGCAACATTGACAGGTGGCTTAGTTTGATCGATCACTTACTACAAGGGAAGGAAGTACAGATAAGAATAATAGCTGGCTCCCAGAAAGAAGCTTTGTGCTAGCATCGCAGCGACAGAAGGGATCCTAAACATGCTGAGCGGCATGATGGGCAAACGAGCCCACTTCCACTCGACAAGGAGGAATGCAATGAAGCATAGACCTCCAACACAAAGCATCGCGATGACTTTGGCAGAGTTCCAGGGAGTACCATCGTGGCCACCTTCCGATATCGGGATGAGCAGCAAGATCACTGCAGCTGTTCCGGTGAAGAGACCAAGGAAGTCGATCTTGCCTATCGTGGCTTTCCAGTCGAACTGAGGCATGTTGCTAGGAAGGTAGGTCCAGCTAAGACCGACAACGAGCATGATTAGCGGAGCGAGTAGGTAGAACAGGCCACGCCAAGTTGCGTGGATGGCGAAAGCAGATGCAATCAGTGGACCGATGGCATTGCCCAATCCTACCATCGATCCCAGGATGCCCTGGTATTTACCTCTGTCTTGTAATGTGACAACATCGCTGACGATCATCATTGTCAAGCTAGTGATGCCGCCGTTGGCTACACCAGCCAGACCTCTGAAGATGTACAGCATTGTTGGGTTGACGCTTAACCCGCATGCCAGATCGCTTAGACTTAGCAGAAGTAGGGCAGATACAAGAATATTCTTCCTTCCGAACAAGTCAGACAATCGGCCATACAGGACTTGACTAAGATGGGGCAGTAGAGTCAGTAAAGTTTTCCCACAATAGCGTTGGTCCATTGCATCGTACGCACAAGACAGTATTGGCAATCAAAGCAGATGTGCCGGCCCACGAGATCGATGCTTGGGCATTGAGATCGCGTGCAATAGACGGTAGAATGACTCCAATGCCATTCTGGTCGATGAAACACACTAGAAGACAAAGCGACAGCAAGGCAAAGACGAAAATAACGTTCTTCTTGTCCAGGAGTTGGGTTTGGTCGTGCAAGGTGTCTTCGAGGTTGCTAGATTTACGAGCCATGGCTGAAGGCACGTTGTTGCTGTCCTCGTCGAGTCAATGATGAGTTAGTCGTCTGTTGAGTGGCTCGACAGGCCATGGAAAAGATCGGGGTCCGAAGCGTATGGTTGGCTAGCAGGATAGATCGTCGTCGTCGATTAACGTCCAGTATTTGTTGCAAATATATTAGTCCGGTTGCAACACGTCCGTGAAAAGCACACAATTGCTTTTGCTGGATCCACTCTAGAACAGCGAGATTCTGCGCCTAATTTTTAAAAAGTCCAAAACGCCAGACCTCATTTATTGCCAGTCCGTATTAGTTCTCCAAGTGTCCACAGAGTTTGGTATCCAAGAAGCGTGGGAAACCAATTGTGATGCAGAAAGTTAAAACGCCAACAAAGCGACTAAAAAGCCACGAGAAAATCACCTACCGATTCAAGCAACAATATAGATAAGATATCTTCTTCGGGCAATTCCCATCCGGACCTTGGCCGAGTAGGCGTCAGTATGCCCGCAGCTTGCGTGCCGACTTTTCCGTGTCGAACATCTCGAAATTTGCTACATCGGACATGCGAACGCACTCGCGTCATGCGGTCGTGCTCCGGTACCGGGCCATTTTGGTATACAACATCTGCTAACGCCGACGGCGATATGTGATTCTTGATGTTGATGAAAGACGATGGTGAGGAGAAGTGGAGGCGTTGAAAAGCCTTGATTTTGCAGGAGACTTGGAAATTGGAGGGCGGAGGTGTTGTTTGGCTGGAGAGCCGACTTGCCGCCCAGCGAAATCGGCATTATCTCCTGTGAGGTTCTTGGTGCCGTTCATGATGATGTGTCGCGGGCCCGATCATACTCGTCAACAGTGGCAGTGTTGACCATGGCACTATGTTTGGCACGGGCAATGTGATGGATCACAATGCGCATGTTTCATGTGTCACATTAGAGAACCGACCTTGCGAAGCTTCACGTGTGTTATATGTATTGTATTCCCATGTCCTCTAATAACTGCACCTCTGCTCTCGAGATCATATGATGACCTTGCTGCATCCCGCTCGCCAGTAGTAAGTACACTTTACACCAACCAACGCCTCGCTAAAACAACATAAGATTGTATGACACTTCCCGCCGAACTCGGAGAAAGCTACTTGAGTGGAACAGTAAAGAGGGCTGGCTTCATGTTCAGCTTGCAAAGCTTAGCCACGCAGCCTGCTAATTGGAGGTATGTCTGCATGCCTTCCAGGATGCGCATGTGGGTGAAGCCGATCTCGCGGACGAACTCGAGCTTCGTATGCTCGCTGAGGGAGGGAATCGTCTTCGTGACCTTGAACATACTGCTGATGATGTCGTGTGAGGAGTAGCCAAGAGTCCTTCAAGTCAAGTTAGCAACATGTAACCAGCAGTCCAAGGTGTCATGACTTTGTCGTGCTTACCAGAGGTCTTTGAGGATGTCAAGTGCCTCGTCAATCTTTTGTTCCTGGCAGGCCTTGATCATAGCCTGAACCTTGACCGGGTGAGGACTATCAACCACACGGAAGACGTTGTCACCGCTCACGAAGCCGAAACCGGCTGAAGTCGACTGTAGGTTGTTGATAGCTTGACGCATGTCTCCCTCGGCACTGAAGACAAGCGCAGCAATACCGTCGTCACTGTACTTCACATCCTCTGCCTTGCAGATCTGGTATAGCCTCTTTACAACTTGGGCATCTGTGAGGCGCGAGTACCGCAAGATTGCACAACGCGACTGTAGCGGCTCAATGATCTTGTTCGACTGGTTGCACGCGAATGCGAATCTTGTGGTCCCCGAGTAGATCTCCATAGTTCGCCTGAGCGCCTGTTGCGCACCGCTTGTCATGCTGTCGGCCTCGTCCAAGATGACCAGCTTTTGTCGGCCTGGGGGCAGTGTGACCTTCTTTTGCGCGAAACCCTTGATCCTGTTTCGGACCACATCGATACCTCGCTCGTCGGATGCGTTGAGCTCTAGCACAGCTTCCTTGTATGCATCTCCGAGTAGTTGGCGCGCCAGACAGAGGACTGAGGTAGTTTTGCCGATACCAGGCATGCCGCTGATGATGACGTGGGGCATGTTGCCATCTTTTGCTATAATTTTTAGGCGCTCGATCGTCTCGGTGTTTCCGACAATGTCATCGAGGAATACTGGTCGGTACTTCTCTACCCTATGAAGCTCGTCAGTAAGTGCTTTGGAAGCCCATCAAAAATATGCTTACCATGGCAGTTCGTAGTTCGATGGCGCACCCTGGGCGTTCGCCTTGACACCATTGTTCTCAGCGTCTTTTGAAGATTCGGCGCGCGCCATTGTATCGAGTGGTGTGAATTTGTTGAGTTGGTAGAGTAGTGTTTGGTCAGTTGAACTTAATTGATTGACGAACGCGAAACGCGCTCTTGAACGTGGAGAGCTCACGCCTGATCACGTGATGTGCACTTGAGCGTGGCATACCTCTCAGCTGTCGGTCCCGCGGCACGTACTAAGCATTCTTGCAATGTACGCCTTACCTCTCTATAGTGGCCCAGTAATCATGGAACGGCAAAATCTCTCATTCGTAAATCACATGTGATTCCTTTCTTGAAAATATTGCGGTTTCCCTCAGTCCTCTTCAGGCGCGCTTTCCACCCCCTAACTGGATATATCCTTTCCCTACACGTAATAAGCCTCGATGCACTCGGCATATTGACCGCTTCCCACGCGACAACATGTTCTCCGTCCAGCGGTATGTATTGTACTTCGCTCTGGCGGTCTGCATCCTGATCACTCTGAACTACTATCGCTCTGACTTCTGGTCGCCGTCACTCCATCATGCTCACTTCCCAACGACTGGAGCAAATTCCAAGCCACAGCACCTCGGAGCCGGATCAGCCGACAAGAACTTCCAGTGGCGAACCGTCGCGATGAACTACCCCGTGAAGAGCTTCACGCCACTGCCCACTGACAAACCGCTGAAGCTCCCGAAGGTTCAGTATGACTTCCCAGTAGAGAACCAGGAGCAGGCGAAGAAGCGTAGAGAACGACAAGCCGCAGTACGCAAATCATTTGAGCGAGCGTGGAAGGCCTACAGCCAGCATGCTTGGATGCAGGATGAATTGGCCCCTTTGTCAGGAGGAACGAAGAACGGCTTTGGTGGCTGGGCTGCGAGTCTGGTAGACAATCTCGACAATCTCTGGATCATGGGCTTTAAAGATGAGTTCGAGCACGCACTTCACGCCTCAATGGAGATAGACCTCGGGTCTGCAACTATCGACTCGGTCAATGTCTTTGAGACCACCATCCGCCACCTGGGCGGCTTTCTGTCTTGCTACGACTTGAGTGGCGACGAAAGATGCCTTCACAAAGCTACTGAGTTTGGCGATATGTTGTACAAGGCCTTTGACACACCGAACAGGATGCCGATCACTCGATGGAGTCTTAGCTCAGCCACCAAAGTGAAGCAGGAGGCAGACAAGGTGGTCCTACTTGCAGAGCTTGGATCTTTCACGATGGAGTTCACGCGCCTATCAGTTCTGACAGGCGACCCGAAATGGTACGATGCTGTGGACCGCATCACCAAGCTGTTGGCAGCACAGCAGAGCAAGACCCACTTACCGGGCATGTGGCCAGTGGTTGTCGATGCGAGGGCTCCAGATCTTACTGGTGATACCTGGTTCACTCTCGGGGCGATGGCAGATTCGGTGTACGAGGTAAGTCAACTCTCCATGCGAAGCTTGGTCGCAAGCCAATTTCGAGCCTCAAACTAACACTCGATTCAGTATTTCCCCAAGATGCACGCCTTACTTGGTGGCATTGATGCCGTCTACAAACAACTATACACCGGAAGCATGTCAACCGCCATCAAGCACACCATCTACCGACCCATGACGCCCGACAACGCTGACATCCTGGTTGCGGGTGGCGCTCGTTCCCAATCAGAATCATCGGCCGTACTTGACCCACGCGGTGAACATCTAGTCTGTTTCACAGGAGGAATGTTCGCTCTGGGCGGCAAACTATTCGACATGCCCGAACACGTCGAAATCGGCCGGAAACTCACGGGCGGCTGCATATGGAGCTACAAAGCCTTGCCACTGGGCGTCATGCCGGAGGTCTTCCAGATGATTCCCTGTCAGGACAAATTGCACTGCAACTGGAACGAAACCTTGTGGCACGAGGAGATTTCCAAATATGTCAGTCTGGGTTCTGACCAAGACATCGACGAATACATCAAGAATGCTCGCATACCGAAAGGCTTCGCGCAGATCAGCGATCCGCGATACATTCTTCGACCCGAAGCGATCGAGTCTGTCTTCATGATGTATCGCATCACAGGCGAGGAGAAATACCAAGACGCTGCGTGGGACATGTTCACAGCCATCATTCAGTCTTCGGAGACTGAGCTCGCGAACGCCGCACTAGCGGACATCACTTACACGCGCGAGGAATTGAAGAAGGGAGGCATCAACATACAGATGGACAGCATGGAATCTTTCTGGATGGCGGAGACGCTGAAGTATTTTTACCTCATTTTCAGTGAGCCTGATATTGTGAGCCTGGATCAGTGGATGTTCAATACTGAGGCGCATCCCTTCAGGCGGAATTTGCAAGCGTGAGAGGATTTAGTGTTAGCGAATTGAAGCATCTACGAGCAGATGTCACAAAATGAAGCATTGTTCGTATTCCTGCCTATTGAAGTCTACGTGAAGATCGCGTTCGAGCTGGCCTGCCAGTTCTCGTCCAGGAAACCCATAGTAAGTGCGCCTTCGACCCCTTTCCAACGCATTGTTGAGTCCGCGATCACAAAGTCTGGCACGCCGACTCCTGTCATCATGGGCACAAGCCTCGCAGCGATCTGTAAGCTCGCTTCGTCTACTCCCCAGACGACCAACTCAAGTCTCTCTTCGGGCAAAGGACGTACGTAGATGGCAGCCAAACCCTTCCCTCGAGATCTATAAAAACGTTTCGATCCTCGCGCGTCTCTAACTTCAACACGGCCATGATGTATTCTGATGCCGTGGCTTGCTGCTCCCATCTTATCCGGCTGAGGCGTAATATTCATGCCAAGATGCACACTGATCACGTTCCCCGTTCGATTGTTGATCGCCTCCGACAGATTGGCAGTTATTTCGGTGTCTGCGCTGAAGTACTGACACAAATTACGCGAGATCTGCAATGTCATGTGGTCGACTACTTCAGCATGCTCAGACGGATGACTAACAATCTGGAAAGCACCAGTGGTTCGCAGGATGGAGTCGACAGAGCCCAATTGTCGGCCGTCACGAGTTGCTGGTAGCGTGCCGTTCGTGTCTCTACTCGAAACGATCCAATTTCCTCCAGACGCTAGTTCGATGACTGCGATGTCGTTCTCAATGTTTAGATTCAGCACCTCATCTTCAATGGCTATTGACTCTCCGTCAAAGGCGTGTGCTGGGATCTCGAGCTCCCGAACATTGCTCGTGTATAAAGTGTACGTGTGTGGTCCATCAGGGAAAACCTCAACTTTGCCCAGCTGGCCAGGTATTGCCAATCCTAGGATGCGGATGCCGTGCAACGGTCCCGTATCAGCAGGGTTCATCGTGGTGACTGTGAACGGATGTCGGCTCTTGGTAACGTTGCCGTCTTGATCTGCGTCCTGGTCGAGGTGGTGCTTGAGGAAATCGGACAAAGGCTCTGTAGTCATGACACCGTCCCAGTAATGGGGCTTTCCCTCCATCTCATGATACGTGCTACCAGAATCGCTTTGTGGCAAGAGCTGACGCATCAATCGACTATGGTATGCAGGCACATTATCATCGGCGCTTCCGTGTTGTTGCAAAATCGGTGTGTCTTTGGTGTTACTTAGTAAGAGTTCGTGACGGTAGCTTCCTAGGCTTGCCTCAATGATTGAAGTTTTTCTTGGGTCTGCCACATGCCAGAAATGGTATGGTACATAGTTCTGGATACTGGAATAACCACTGAGAGGTGCTGCTGCGATAACCTTGTCAGGTCGATGAGTGAGTAGATGCCACGTGCCCTGTCCTCCGTTGGAATGTCCGACGACAAGCCAACGTTCAGTGTCAACCCCAGGACCATTCCAAGAGTTGTGCTCGATCCACTCGGGTATCGCATTGACAGCAGCTTCGACATCAGCCAAGCCCCAGGTGTGCCAGTCATCGCCACTCCAAGGAGTAACACCCGTAGGAAAGAGCACCCAAGCGCAAAGATCGGCCAAAGGGTCTAGCGCGTGCCTCACAAGTTCGTCGTCCGCTTCGAGACCTGCTCCATGCAGAGCAAGTAGCACTGGCAGTTTTCCGTCTGTGGCGTTACATTTATCCAGCGCAGTAGGTGATGGAGGACGCAAGACAGCATATGAAACCATGCCGCCTGGGTGCAAGTAAGTGAACTTCTGCGGTTCATGCTTCTTTTGTACAGACTTTGGAAATGCGCGCACCCGGGTCTGGAGTTTCTCTTGCTCTCTTGAGGCTTCATGGTAGGACACTTCAAGATCTATAATCTTAGAAGACCACATACCAGGCACACATGCTACTCGAAATGCTATAGGTCGCGACTGTCCAGGTACAATTTTGAGAGAGGTGTTGTGAGCCAAGACTGCCTCACAGACATTGCGTAAGGGCGATATAGGTCGAATGCTCTCAATCCATATGTCTCCTCGTAAGTTATTGCGCAGTACGACCGAGCCAAGATCGCTGGCGAGCAGACCTGCTGCTTCTTCGACACGGTCGGCGACCAGAACTTCACCTGATTGTGACAGGCTATCTTGGGAGGCTTGCAGTTTAAGCTTGACGTTCACGGTAGGATTGTCGGTGATACCGCCCATTGATCGCACGTCTCTGAGTAAGCGAATATCAATCCTGTGGACACCAGGATCGAGATGCACTACCGCAGGAGCCCGACCGAAACCATAGAAATCGCCGCCAAAGTACTGCTTGCCATCCAACCAGAATTCAAGGATGTTCTCGGCATGCAGGGCCAATGTGAGAGGACTTTCTGACTGTACAATGACCTCGCCACGAGCCCAGCCCTGCCACTGGAGGGCAGCCCAGCCGTAGACCTGCTGTAGCAAAGCCCAGTCCACGTCTCTATATTCTACACTGAGTTCTGCGCTGGCAAAGCGTACGTTGGGACGTCCAAGCTTGGCAGTGACATTCGACCAGGAGGTGGTTGCATTGAAAGGTAAGGAGCTTGGAAAGCGGCCGTGGTCATCGAAACTCAGGTTTCTGAATCCGCCGTATTGCTCCAAGGGATCTGCACCCCATGAGGCCTCTCTGGTACCAATCTGGAACGGCCCCAAGAGCTGCCAGTGTTCTGAAAACGCGAAAGGTGGGAAGTTCGTTGCTTTCTCGAGTGTGGGCAGGGCAGTTGGCAAAGTCGTGTGCTCTGTTATGGCCGTTGCAGCTTGGAAAATATGCTGTAGGAGTTGCGACGGCTGCATGTTGACCTCTTGCGTTCCATGGGAAGAAGGAAGACAAGGTCGTAATGATTACTTAGGGCATCGGGCTATGGCACATATGTACATGTAAGAGAAAACGGGTTATCAGGCGAACGAATGGCGGAATGGGTTGCATACACCCTTGTAGATGACGACTCCGCTAAGGGCAAAAGTGGCTGCACGTGGGAAGTTCAAGTTGTCTCCTGGGAGAGGGAGGCAGGAAGTCCGAAAGCCTCAAAGCTTAATACAGAAGCCGATGGCTGATGCACCTGCGCTACTACTTTCACGCTCTCACGAATACAATTGATACACATTCACGAATCTTTCTTATTCGATACGACGACTGTGTGCATATACGGGCAACTACAGGATACTTGACCTTGCACCGGACCATGTACGCCACGAGATAGAACACAAGTGCGCCCACCTCGTACACGAAGCAGCCACCCTCCAGAGTGGATCTCGAGGACACGACACTTCTTTCGCGTTACTGCGATCAAAGCGCATTCACTCAACGGCGCATTGTCATGGATGAATAACGACATCGACTTCTAATCCAACAAACACACCAACGAGAAATGGCCCCTCATGCGACCGCGGACGACGCTCGACGACGCTCCTCCATAAGCCCAAACCCAAACGGCACATACAAGTTTCCAGACCTCTCACAAGACGCGCTCGCCGAGGACACGTTCGAAGACTTTTCCAGAGATGAATCGCCAAAGCCGTTACCGAAGGGACTTCCGCATGGTATGCACTCCAGCGAACGATGGGCCGCAAGGAGAGCATCAAATGCGACCACTTGGAACTCATATTCAAGTGGCGCGCCCGGAAAGACGAGACATGGCAGACAAAAGAGCTTGACGGAGGCGATAAAGACAGTTCGTGGGCGGAAAGCGAGCATCAGTGAGAATGCACATGAAATTGCAGAATCACTGAAGGCACCTGTGAGCTGGAAGCTGGTCATACTTTGCGGCGTTTGGTACACAACCTCGATCATGACGAATGCATCGTCCAAGGCCATCTTGACTGCGTTGAGGAAGCCTGTCACGCTGACTATCGTGCAATTCCTTCTGGTCTCTTTCTGGTGTATTTTCCTGTCCTGGGTGGCCAAACACAATCGCACGCTACGGGAAATCGCACCTTTCCTGAAGAATGGCATCCGGAAGCCTAGCAAGGAACTCGTACTTGTAACACTGCCTTTGACAGGCTTCCAAATTGGAGGACACATCTTGAACTCAGATGCCATGTCCAAGATTCCAGTCTCGCTCGTCCACACCATCAAGGGACTGAGCCCACTTATGACTGTTCTGGCCTACCGCATCTTCTACAACATACGCTACAGCACACCTACTTATCTGTCTCTGATTCCGCTCACCATAGGCGTCTGCATGGCCTGCGCTGCAGACACCACGACCAACTTCTTCGGACTGCTTAACGCCTTCGGCTCAGCTGTGTTGTTCGTAACGCAGAATATCGTCAGCAAGAAGATTTTCAACGAAGCCGCGAAGTCCGAAGCCGACGGATTGCCCTCGAGTCGCCGCAAGCCGGATAAGCTCAACTTGCTGTGCTATTCGAGCGCTCTAGCGTTTCTGATCACGGTGCCAATTTGGATATTCAGCGAGGGCTGGGCACTAGCTCAGGACTTCATGCAAGACGCCTCGATCACCCTGCGCGAGAAGCCCGGCTCGCTTGATCACGGTGCTCTGGCAGCCGAGTTTCTCTTCAACGGCACCTTCCACTTTGCCCAGTCATTGGTGGCATTCGTGCTTCTCGGACTCACGAGTCCTGTCACGTACTCCGTCGCATCGCTCATGAAGCGTGTTGCGGTCATCATCTTCGCGATCGTGTGGTTCGGCAACCCCATGACATACGTTCAGGGTGCCGGTTTCGCACTCACATTCTTGGGCTTGTACCTTTACGACCGCAACTCGGAGAACGAGAAGGCTGACAAGCGCGCGAGAGCCATGGGCGAATCTAAGCAGCCGCTGTTGCCCGTCAACATTGGCGATGATAAGAAGAATGACCCAGCGCCGCCGATGTATACGCAAAGTCCAGTCGTCGCAGAAGACTCTGGACGCATGTTCAACGGCGGAAGTGGTTATGCTCTTGGCGATTACAGCCAGGGGAGAGCTAGATCAGGCAGTCGACCCAGCCCAGCGCAGAATGGACAACCATATTCTTTGCCAGTAGGGACGAAAGCGGAAGAAACGTGGCGCAAGGATGTGGACACACCACCGCCGGGGATTGGTGTACGATAGGATTTTTCTGCCCAACTTTTGTATTTGTCTACATTCTATATATATACTTGCATCTGAACGATAACGATAGAAAACACTGCAGTAGTCCCGATTGCCATGCATACTACGATGACTGCTATTGCATATCGCTGGCGCACCAATGGCGCCATTGTCCAACACGTGCGATGGTCGTAATATTAATCGTTGCCCCGCCACCACAGGAAATCAAGCCCATGGTGTAGGCCCACTTTTCAAGACGTCACTGGTGACTGTTGACACTCTATTTGGTGCCATCCAGAGAAGCGACTTGTTCGTGTGATCAGACAAGGAGTTCTGACACACTCAATTGGAATACCGCGGACAGCATCATGTGACTTTGTTAGTGAACACCAGTGCGTGAATGATCTATTAATTATTCCGAGACAGCGTGAGTGCCTGAGGTGGTCATGATATCAGATCAGCGGTTCCTGCCGGAAACAGCGCTAAAGGGGGTCGAGTTGTGGGTTGTGGGATGGGGGGCCAGGCCAGACGCTCTCTGGTGTGTGTTCCTCTAAGTTAACTCACTGGCTCGCTTCGCTCGTGACGTTGTTACCTTTTGACACCCTGTCTCTTTGTCCTTCCCTTCCCTTCCCGCTGCACCTTTCCCGGATTGTGTGGCAGCCACCCGCCGCTCTCCCGTCTCCTCGAGGCATCGCCAGTTGTCAGTCGATATCATGGCCTCCCTTTTATCTCCCACCGGCGGCCGCCCCATAAACACCAACCGCTCGCCCACCGCGCCTTCAGTCCTCACCATGAACGGCCACTTTGGCACTGTCGGGGACAACCCGTCCAAGGAGTCCTTCGAGCATGGCATCCAGGTCATCGACGAGGAGAAGGTGTTCAACCCCACCCTCCCGGCATATCTCCAGCAGGAACATGTTACACGATCTGGCTTCAACTACCACCTGATTTCTGTGTTTGGTAGCCAAAGTACCGGCAAGAGCACTCTGCTCAATGCCCTCTTCGGCACGCAGTTTGGCGTCATGAGCGAGCAGGAAAGGCGGCAGACGACGAAAGGTATCTGGATGAGCAAGAACAAGAGGGAAAGCGTGGAGATTGCGCCTGGGCAGAAGATGGCTGAGAACATCCTTGTTATGGACGTGGAGGGTACAGATGGCAGAGAAAGAGGAGAAGATCAGGACTTCGAGCGCAAGAGTGCGCTCTTCGCGCTTGCGACAAGTGAGGTCTTGATTGTGAACATTTGGGAGCACCAGGTTGGATTATACCAGGGTGCGAACATGGGCTTGCTCAAGACGGTGTTCGAGGTCAACTTGCAGCTGTTCTTGAAGGACACCAAGAGCGTGCCGCGAAGCTTGCTGTTCTTTGTGATCAGAGACCACCTGGGTACGACTCCTCTTGAGAACTTGAAGAACACTTTGATCCAGGACCTCTCGCGCATTTGGGCTTCTTTGTCTAAGCCTGCTGGTCTTGAGAAGAGCAAGATCGAGGACTACTTTGACTTTGCATTTGTTGCTCTGCCTCACAAGATCCTTCAACCCGAGAAGTTCGTCACGGAGGTTGAGAGGCTGGGTCTCCGCTTCAGGGAGGGCTACAAGGACCCGAAGAAGGCTGGCCTGGTCGACGAATCGACCGAAGCGATTCTGCTTCCTGAATACCACCGCAGAATTCCCGCAGACGGTTTCCCTATGTACGCTCAGGGCATTTGGGAACAAATCGACAGCAACAAGGATCTTGATCTGCCCACTCAACAGGAACTTTTGGCCCAATTCCGTTGCGACGAGATCGCAAAGGAAGTACTCATCGCGTTCGACGCAATCGTTTCACCTCTCGAAGAGCAACAGTCGGCTGCAACATCTGCTGGAACACCTACCATCCTTGCAGCGCTCGGAACATCAATTTCGGCAGCCAGGCAAGCTGTGCTCGCAGACTTTGAGACGGAAGCTAGCCGTTACCACAAGGGTGTGTTCAAGGCAAAGCAAGCCGAGCTCGCCAGCAAGATCGACGGCAGACTCAAGGTCCTCTTCCAGGGTCAGCTCAGCGCTGCACACAAGACCGGCGTTCACGACTTTAGCGAAGCTGTGACAACCGCTGTCAAGGCTGGTCAAAAGAAGGGCGGAAATTACGATTTCTACAAGATTGTTTCGTCGGAGAAAGAGAAGGCTTTGCAAAAGTACGAATCTGAAGCGAAGGGATCTCTCATCGAAGGCACTGTCTGGAGTGATTACACACAGCAATTGAACCTTTACCGTAAAGAGCTTGACGAAGTGAGCACAAGGTTGCGCAAGGATGAGATGCGCCGACTTGCTACCAGATCCGAGCGCTGGGTCCGTACACGACTCGGCGAGCTTGTCGGTCTGGAGTTCAACAAATTGGGCTCTGGCCGCGGTGGCTCAGGAGCTCCGGCGGAGGGTGAGAAGCCCGCCACCGAGAAGGACCTTTGGGACCGTATCTGGAGGGTGTTCACCGACACTGTTTCGCACGCCGAGACACGCTTCACAGACCGCGCACGCAGCTTCGACGCTAGCCCCGACGAGGTTGAAGTCGGCCTTTGGCGCTTGCGAAGGAAGTCTTGGGGCGCACTCCGTGACAAGATTGACGAGGAGATGATGGAGGGCAACCTCATGCTCAAGCTCCGCGAAAACTTCGAGGACAAGTTTCGCTACGACGAGGAGGGCGTGCCGCGCATTTGGAGACCGAGCGACGACATCGAGGGTTTGTACACCAAGGCCCGCGAAAGCACCCTCGAGCTCATCCCGCTTTTGTCTCGCTTCAAGCTGTCGAGCACTTCTTCGCCTCCTCCTCTCGATGCTTGGATCGGCACACCGCCGCAGAACATCACTGCCGCTGATGAGGAAGACTTGAACCCCATTGGAGGTGTCGACGAGGATGAGGGTAAGACCTTGGAGGAGGAAATGACGATTCTTGGCGATGTGAAACGTCAGGACCTTGCTACGAGGTTCAAGAAGACAGCCGACGGTGTGTATGTTGAAGCGAAGCGAAGCGCCATTGGTGGCGTCGCGCAAGTGCCTTTGTACTTCTACGGTCTGCTGCTTGCACTTGGTTGGAACGAAATTGTTGCTGGTAAGGATCTTCGCCCAAACATCAAATCATTTCTCGCGGTCTCATTTGCTGACAATATTTTAGTTCTTCGCAACCCTCTCTACTTCGTGTTCCTCATCCTTATGGCAGTTGGCGCTTACGTCACTTACACACTCAACCTTTGGGGACCTATACTCCGCATGACCAACGCGGCAAGTTCGCAAGGACTGGACATTTTCAAGGAGAAGCTGCGCGAGTTCCTCGAGACTACCGACACTGGCAGACAAGCTGTTGGAATGTCTGCGAGGGGTTCATACAGGTGAGTGACCAGAACCAATTTGATCATCGACCTCAGACTAATCACCTTCCCTCTCACAGCATGGACACATTGAACAGCAACGGCACGACGAAAACGAAGGCTTCTGCCCAGGATGATGACGACGTTGACGAGATTTAAGCAAGCAAAGCATTGGATAAGCGGATACCTATTTGTGTAGTCAGGGGTTTGTATAGACGTGAACAGAAATTGACGACATCGTTCTCCCACCCTCGGACTTTCTCTATTAATTAATTCCAAACAATCAATCGGTACGAAAACTCAACACATCTCCTTCACGCCCTTCTCAGTGCTCTTCTCATCGTCCTTCGTCATGCTTTCAGCATAAAGCGTCGTCTCATCCGAACTAGGACGCTCACGCTCAGCCATAGTAGGGACATCGTTCCCCTCCGGCGAGCCGACCTCAACATCAGTCCGACGCGTGAAACGGCGTGCCTTGCAACACCAAACGCTCCCTTGCAAAAACGTAAGAAGCCAAAGCACAAGCCCCAGCAAATCAAACGCAACAGCAGCTTTCATCCCCTCCAAAGACTTCACGCGGTCCTCAGCCGCCAACTCCTCACTGCTGCCAACGACCAGATACGTCCCGCCGAACGTCCCCGCCAGCGCAGCGTACAAGACGCACATGACGAAGTCCCACACGATGTACGGCACGCGCTTGATTGTGAGGAAGCAGTGCAGGCCCACGGTGAAGACGGACAGCAGGCCGACGACGAGTGCGTAGATTTCGTTTGTGATGGGCGTCGAGGCGGCGTGGTTGCTGCGGTGGTGTAGTTCGCTGCCGTAGATGCCGATGATGATGATGGCAGAGCAGAATTGGAGGGTTCGGAGGGCGGCGCGGAGGTAGATGCCTGTGAAGCCGGTTTCGTGCCAGTACTGTGAAAGGGCTGCGCGTTTGGGGTTGGGCGCTCTTGAAGGCATGGTGTGTGGGGGTATTGATGGAGAGTTGTTGGGAGTTCGTTGGGTGCGTGCAAGTATCACGCTGAGGTGATTGTTGATTTGAGTGGTGAATTTTGTGGTTGGATGTTGATGTCGGTTCAGTATGATGGTTAACGAAACAAGTGAGCAAGGATCGGAGGTCTGTTTTCATTTAAAAACGATTGTTTCGATCACGGAGAAACTGGAACGGCACTATCTCAATAGAAACTGTGCCCTATCTCGATGTGCGTAACTTCTCTGTAGCCGTACCAATGCTGCCGCCGTATTCTATACGGTCAAACCTTAATTTAAACTTTACCGTACTCAATACGGCCTATGTATAGACAATCCGCTGAGGGTGCTATCATGCGAAAAAAAGCCATTGACATTTCAACACAGTTTTACATGACATTTTTATCATCCGACTTGCATACGAGTCGCCAATCATTTTCTTAATTTTAATTCCAAATATTCGCATTCAAGCCAGTCGTACTTTTGACACAACATCGTGGAGCGCATTACCTGGACCACAGCACTAACCAGGATTACACATATCGATTTTCTGGCCACCCATAGGATCTCTGAATAGACTATCACAAGGACTGTTGCATTAAGACCGAGCGAAATTACTACGAATGGACACCAAACTTCAAATACCACGGCCTGAACGTTCACCATCAATAGCATCTTCACATGCGCCACCGCCGTCATACATCTCTCGAGCGGACGATGCCAACGACAGCGATTTCGAATCCGAAACACAAGATCCAGATACACTCGGATTCGACGTTCGCAACGATGGTCGAGTTGATGTAAACTGTCATGCTCCCTTGGGTCGCCGTCTCTCGCGGCTGATAGGAAACGAACGATCAAACTCGCTGGGAGCAAGCAAGTCAACAGCTCCAACACATCAAACGGACGAGTTACCGCCACCCAAGTTGAACATCGTGATCCAGGTTGCTGGTAGCCGGGGCGACGTTCAACCTTTCATAGCACTAGGATGTGCTTTGCAACGCGACTACGGGCACAGAGTCCGTCTGGCGACACATGAGGCATTTGAAGATTTCGTCCGCTCATCCGGTTTGGAATTTTATCCTCTGGGAGGTGATCCGGCTGAACTCATGGCATACATTGTCAAGAACCCTGGGATAATTCCGAGCTTTGCCAGTATTAAAGCGGGTGATATCGGCAGGAAACGCGAGATGCTCGGTGAGATGCTAGAAGGTTGCTGGAAGTCGTGCATCGAAAGGGATCAATCGACAGGAGCTCCTTTCGTGGCAGAAGCCATCATTGCGAACCCTCCAAGTATGGGCCACGTGCATTGCGCCCAAGCATTATCTATTCCGTTGCACATCATGTTCACCATGCCCTGGAGTAGCACACGATCCTTCTCTCATCCTCTAGCAAACCTCAACATCTCTGCGGACACCGATTTCAGCATGGCAAATCTTCTATCCTTTGGCGTGGTGGAGTTCATGATGTGGCAAGGGATTGGGGACATCGTGAATCGCTGGCGGTCACGATCTCTGGATCTTGAACCCATCATCGAATCAGATGGCCCGAAATTGTTGGAGAAGTTGGAAGTGCCGCACACTTACTGCTGGAGCCCGGCTTTGGTACCACGTCCCTCTGACTGGCCTGAACATATAGGTGCGAGACATGTGTCGAATGTGATATATGCCAACTGACTGATATTGTTCGACAGATGTATGCGGCTTCTTCTTCCGAGATCCTCCTGCTTACGAACCACCGGAAGACTTGGTGAAATTCCTAGCGCATGGCACTCAGCCGATATACATTGGCTTTGGAAGTATCGTGATCGACGACCCAAAGGCTTTGACAGACATGATCTTGCAAGCTTTGCAACTCACTGGTACGCGTGCTCTTATCTCGCGTGGCTGGAGCAAGCTGGGTCAAGGTTACGAGTCCAACGATGATATGTTCTTCATTGACGACTGCCCTCATGAATGGCTCTTCAGCCGTGTTGCAGCAGTCGTTCACCACGGAGGTGCCGGTACTACTGCCTGCGGGCTAGCCAACGGAGCTCCTACATTGATTGTGCCGTTCTTCGGAGAGTGCGTGGTCGTCTTTCCTACAGAGATAAGTAGCTATGCTAACAATCAATAGTCAACCTTTCTGGGGAAACATGGTAGCTTCCGCTGGCGCAGGGCCTCAGCCCATTCCGTATCGCTCTTTGACTGTCGAAAACCTAAGCCGTGCCATCGTCCAATGTCTGGAGCCCGAGACAAGATCTGCAGCCCAAGTACTTGCTGCAAAGATGGAGACAGAAAACGGAGTCCGAACAGCAGTCGCGTCGTTTCACCGTCATCTACCGCGAGATATACGGTGTCAAGTTCTCTCGGACCAAGCAGCGGCATGGACTTACAAGAGCAACCGTACCAACATCAAACTTTCGAAGCGAACAGCAGGTGCACTCATCAAAGCGTCGATACTGAAGCCGTCCATGCTCACACCGTAAGTCTGCCCAAGCAGATTTTGACGCGTACATGCTGACCAAAAGGAACAGGTTCCGACCAAAGCCATTTATCATCGAACCAAAAAGGTGGGACCCTGTGACTGCAGTCCTTTCCGCTTCCTTCGAAACCGCCGGATCATTCGGACGAGCTGCTTCGGAGATGGTGTCTAAACCACGAGAGGCGTACGAAGCGTCGAAACCACAGGATACGAACACCGCCATGTTATCTCCAGAAGAAGGCAAATCATCAGAACCATCATATCCAGCGCAAGATGCCGTGCTCAGGTCAACGCGCGACGCGTCTGAGGCTGATCGAGGTGGAGTGACATCGATGCCATCGAAAGAGCCAAAAAGAAACCGACAACTGGTGTATGCATCAGCAGCCAGAGGTACCGGCCGACTACTCCTCTCGCCAGTAAAAGGTCTAGTCGTAGACATCCCCTTAGCAGCCGCCGAAGGAATGCGTGCCCTACCACAGCTCTACGGCGACCACTCCTACTCGAACCGCAAGCCAATCACAGACTGGAAAAGTGGCTCAATAGTCGGCGCCCAGTCCTTCGCCGACGGAATCCGGCAAGGCACATCAGACATCTTCTCGCAGACATTTGCCAGGAAAAAGCAAGAGGGCGCGAAAGGCGTCGCCAAAGGCCTAGGAATGGGTCTGGTCAGTCTTACTGCGAAGACGAGTGCCGCTGCGATTGGTCTGATTGCGTATCCTTGTCAAGGTGTCTACCGAAGTTTGTACACAGCTACGCATCGAGCGACGAGAGATCTCGTGAACGAGGCGAAGCAGGAAGAAGCTGATTGGCTGTATACACAAGCGGGCGATAGAGCATCCGACATTGTGCAGGCGTTTCTGCGCTTCCGGTCAGCGTTGTGAGAAACATCTCAAGATACTAATCAAGTTCTCAACGGTAAATGATCACTGTTTCTGAATCTAGATTCGATGATATTAGCATATTCGAAACTGATACACGAATCAAGCTCCAGTGGTATCTCAATGGCAGTCCTAGCAAAGCCATGGAACCATGCCTTCAGATACTATCCCAGTGGCCTAGTATGCTTTCTGAGATGACCAGAGGTCAGTGCCTGCGAATAAGGGTCGTGGCAATACACAACGCGGCAGCGACGCCTGAAGCGAAATGATACTCATCATGCTGCGTAATTCTGTTAGCAACAACCGCATCCAATGACAAAGAGGCGTATTTGCGTGGTCACTGCTTAAGCCAAACCCAGTGCATTGAGACTTCTGATCATGTATTACCAGAAGTCTACACCCGAATCTTCAGCCATACATTGGCGCAACATTTCGAGCTCTCCTCTGGCGAAACGGGGCTCTTCAAAACCACGAATTTGTATTATATCTCTAGGACGTGTATACCTTATATCGAACCAAACCTTGAAAGATCTCCGCGTAGACAGATCCAATTCTCCACAGCGCCGTCGCTGAAACACATGATGCGACCTGACTCATGGGCATCTGACAACATATCCCCTCCACATGTATATGGCATCTATTTGCTCTTCTTGGCTGACTCCAGACGCTGGACGGTGGCCAAGGCGCTTGCGGACCTGGCGATGCTTTGGTAGATCAGGGCTAGTCAAGGTGTCAGCATGAATCCTTCATGCATATCGCTTAATTAAACGCGGACTTACCACCGGGGATAACCATCCAGATCGCGTTCATGAAAACGAAGTAGAAGTAGAAGTAGAAAGGCTCGGGCCTGGAGTAGCTCAAACCGTACACGACGTGCTCAAAGTAGGCGGTGCCGTAGTACAGAACGTCGCCGTAGACCTGGCCCAAGCTGACGAGGCCCTGAAGAGGGAACCTCAATGGGTGCCTAGAGATCACCATTGCGGCGACAAGAAGGCAGCCCGGTCCCCAAGCGATCGCGGTGATGCTCTCCATGCACAGAACAAAGGCGTTCTGCGTCAGGTAGCGGCTGTCCGAGAACGCGTACTCTTTCCACATCTGTCCAATCCACGTCTGGTGGGTTCCAATGTCCAACACGTTGAAGACGTAGTATCCCTCAAAGAAGATGTGAATGGCGCCGGAAAGGACGAACCACATGGCTGTCAGGAGCTCGACATTGGAAAGGTTGGGCTGCAGGCGCTTTGAGATGACATGGGTAGCGCTGAAGAGGAGGGCGCAAGCACCGAAGAAAACGGTAAGGATCTCAGCTACGGTGGCTTCGTTGGCGACCCAGCCCTCGACGGTCGTGCCCAATGGGTAGTAGGGGTTGGCAGGCTTGGAAAGAATGTCGGAAGCATTGTTGGCGAGGTTCATAGCGATGTTCTCCATTGAGGGGGCGGCCATTGTTGCGGGGGGTTTGGTGTTATAGGTAGCAGGGTTGATGCATGAAGGGGGACAGGAACCAACAGGCAACCAAATATGGGAAAAAAGAAACAATGGAAGGCCAAGAGTCTAGTATGTCATTAGCTAGTGGTATGCACTGCCTTGGTCTGCCGTTTGCCGGCACGTGTTCTCTTCTCCTCTCCCTGAACAAACAATGCTCAAAGTCGGCGGCCCAGACCGCTGGGACAACCAAGCGCGCGAAGTCGATTGACCCTTACGCGGCAAAGATGTGGGCCAAGGGTCAAGCATCTCCACCATCATCTCCACAATCTCGGCCGCGCTTGCACTTCACTTCACCCCTTGAGATACGATGAACGAGATAAGGTGACACGTAGAGCTGGTTTATATTGAATAAAAGTTACAGCTCATTGTGTCAGGACCAGTTAATAGATACACTCAAAGACAAACCTCCAGTATCCGGCCACATAGTGCCAAAAAGCTGATGGTCTGCGGGTAGAACGATGTTAGCGAAAAGACCGAATGACATCGGGACACACCACCAGTAATCGGATAAAACTCAGGTTGCAACTGCAGCTTCACGAGTTGACCTTGCTCTTGGCGAAAGCGCTGTAAATGCAGTAAAATGGCAGAAATGTTCGACCAGAGGAGCTGCAGTCAACCAGTTGGCGCCCGTTGATTTCAGTCCAAAGACCATACCTCGAGCTGCGTTACGCATACTGGGAAGCTGCTGGTAGTGTGTCCAAAAGGATAG